>ERZ778020.2920-NODE-2920-length-11689-cov-3.388602_pt1 | contig 11689 bp, 10 predicted proteins | sample MGYA00375750_ERZ778020 | MGnify/ENA primary metagenome ERZ778020 (study PRJEB29350, sample SAMN05389818) | bioreactor metagenome | isolation source: Ammonium sulfate bioreactor | place: South Africa: University of Cape Town | collected 2014-03-17 ...
TTATTATATTGATGATACAAAAAAAAAAGTCAATTACGATAGAGAAAACAGACAAATGTCAACTAATATTAATGATTGTCTTTAAGATTTCGATAGAAAATCACGTCAATCAATCGATGAGATCGATATAACATTCGGCAGAAAGATTCTTTCATTTTAGGATAAGAAAACAAATCGTTTCGTTCATATTTACCAGTCGGAAATCTCATTATGTTTATTCTATTTTCTTGTTTTTCTCGTTTGTCGATATGATTTTTTCATGAAAAAATTCACAAACATTTCTTTTTTTCTTTTATACATACACATAGTAGGAAAAAAAAAAGTGTCTATCTATTAGAAATCCACTCGATATTGTCGCTTTAATGATGAAGTTAAATATGTTAAATAATCTTTTCATGAGTTTCTTACTGATCATGCAATAATCAGATTTGCTTTCTAAATAAAAGCTTTTCTTTCTTCGATTCTTCAATGTCATGTTTATTTATTAATATTAAAAATAGATAAAAAATAGAAAAGAAAAAAAAATAGCACACGTTCGTTGGAATATATATCTATATCTTTTTTTCTATTTAGTTAATTAATTGAATTATGCAAAATATATCTTCATCAGCGTCAACATCCGAAACAACACGTATCGAGGTTAATGTATCCGAATTTCATCGTGGAGAAGTTTCAGTTAAACTTCGACGTGATAATACACTACTTGTACATGCATTACATCTCGATCAATATGCTGTCGATAATTTCTATCGCAAAGAATTAGTTAAAACATTTCCTTTACCAGCTGGTGCTGATATTGATAAAATACGTTCAGTTATACGTAGTACAGGTATATTATCTATTGATATACCAATGTTAAGAGATAAAGATGCAACACGTCGTTCACATGAACAATTACTACAATCAATTGAACAACCATCGAATACTGATTATCATCGTTCAAATTCGGCTGCAAATATGTCAAATGAACGACCTTCATCATCAACAACAACAACATTACCTAAACGTGCTGATAGTCTTAGTAATCTTCAAAGTAATTCATCACGATTTAATATTGCCGATTTTTTGCAATCGTCAACATTTCATCCGACAATTTCGCCTAATGGAAAAAAACTAATTCTTAAAGTTGACACACGTGGCTACGAACCCGCTGAATTAACCGTACGTTTATTTGATAGTGATTTATTAGTTCAAGGTCGAAAGAAATCGTTAGCACCATCGAAACGAGATGATTTCAAGCAATTCACTCAAAACATTCGTTTACCTAATGGTATCGATAAATATAATGTAACATCGCAAGTTATGGACGATGGCATACTTGTTATCGATGTACCATTACTTAGTTCAGTTGTTTATTATCGATGAGTTTCTTTTTTCTTTGTGATAGAAACATTTTAAATTTATATAGAAAATAAAACAAAGTCGTTTTGTTGTTTTTCTTCTGTGCCGATGCTTGTAGAACAGAACAATGAAAAAAAAGGAACTGTGATAAAATTCAAAATGTTTTTCTAAGACAAACAAAAAAAAACGGCGAATTATCAATTTATATAATCACACAGATAGATTTCTTTCGCTTCATTGACCAGATGATTCCGTCTGATTATTGCTTAAATAAACAACTGAATTCGTCATTGTCGTTATTTTTTCTTCGATCTATCTTTCTAATTAACAAAAAATGATCAGTTCTATCGTTTCTTCTTCTTTTTTTATATCTGTTTATCGACATGAATTTGTTTGATTCTATCAATTAGATATCCAATGCGATAAACTTCCGAGAAACAACGATGAAGAATATATGCTTCATATTCTATAAAAAAGAAATTCTCGATAGATAGACGATGGATGAAAATAATCAAACGTGGCCGTTTATTTCTTCACTAACGAAATCAACAACAAATTCATTAACAATACCTCCACCACCGACGGTACGTGAACGTAATCGAATGCATGCATTAAACGAAGCATTCGATGAATTACGTCGTGTTGTACCGAAAGCTAATTTACATGATCATCAACGTTTATCGAAAATAGCTACACTTCGTCTTGCTATTCATTATATTAGTTGTTTAACGCAAATACTCGATGCTAATGGACCAATGAAACAATATCCACATCAACTAATCTCACCGCCACCATTGTCGGCATCATCATCATCATCAACAGCAGCAGCAGCAGCAGCAACAACATCGTATATCGAACAAGATTCATTCAATATTTCGAAACGACGTGGACAACGTTTACGTCGACGAACGCGACGGACAACAAACGACGAACACATGTTCGATGACGATGAATAAACTGCACCTGGATAATACATACATACGCAAATCAAGACATTAAACTCTTTTCTTTTATTCTATAAAACAAAATAAAATAAACATTTACTGTTTTTTCATCCTGTTAAAAGAAAGTCATTGATCATCTAAATCATAGTCAAAAAGTAAGTGACATACGAAAACGGATATAGCATTGTTCATGTGATTTTCATTGAGAAAAATTATATTTTCAAAGGTTTGTTTCTGATCGTTTGTCAGCATACTAGACAAAAAATAAGCAGCAAATTCTTTACTAAAAATAGCTCGTAAACAATCTGTTTTTCGTTGTACATGTATGAGATAAAACTTATTTCAGTACATCGAAGAGATTCAGACAAGTAGAATTAGAATGTTAAACCCCCACAGAATAAAAGCCACCCCCGGATTAGAAGCCCCCTGGGGTTTTTCAAAAAAAAATCTTTTTTTGGAATTTTTTTTCCGCATTGCTGGGTCTAAATTATCAAAAATTTTTTGGTTTTCGAATAAAAAATGAACTGAATTCTGTCGGAATATACTAAAAACCTGAAACTGCCTCCGAAAATATGTGACAAAAGCATAAAAATCTCGACATTTTTTGAAAATCCGCTAAAGAATTTTTGCTGTGTAAATTCTGAAATTTTCACGAGTCTGATTAGAAGCCCCGGGGGCTTTTATTACAGGGAGGGATTTAGTCAAAGATATACTTTGTGCTTTTTACTAATCATATCAATCATTTTAACAATGAACTTTACGAGGAATCTCTCTGTTTCTGTAGTGAATAAACTTATTTAAAACGTGATTTATGCGTCTGATAGACGAACAAGAAATAATAATAAGAAGAATTTTGCTAGGCAACTAAGCAAATGAAAAGTACTAAGCCGTCTTCCTGCGATAAATTGCACTCAGCCGCCATAGAAAAAGCGTTCTTGATTTATCTACTCAGTTAATTTAATATTTTCCTGTTGGTTATATACAAAGAGAACAAGTGAGAAGAGTCTACATGTTGTCGTTTATTGACGATACAAGGTCGGTGGTACCATGATTAATCATAGCAAACCTTCCTGATCGGCAGCCATGAAAATATTCAGTGAGAAAAAGAAAAATAAATGCGCATGTTCTGCGTATTATTTTTCTTTTTTTTGTATAGTTTCTATTGGACTAGACGAGAACAAAAAAAGAGATAGATATTATTTTCTTCTCTTTTAATTTCAATCTAATTATAAACCTTCAATACATCCAGAGGAAAGTCGACATTAGCTTTTTTTCCCCCAAAAAAAAAATCCCTGCCTTCCTCGCTTTAGACAATCTATGAAGCTAATCAATAGGATTATCACTTTTCGATATGCAATCGATTTCTCAATAGAGCATTGGCAATAGCACTTAGATTGTTTTTTAATCTTAAAATAGTTTGACTCCCATGATTGTAAAATTTATGTCACCTGACAACCTTGACATTTGATTCCCATGTAGTTCCCTCCATTGAAAGAAGGGTATTACGCTGAGAAAGCAGCAAAGTGCGTGTTCATCCGTACGTTCGTTCGTATAGAGGCCAAAAGAACATCAACTTTTTTCTACGAGCAATAGACAATGAAAATTTTTTCGAAAAATTCTTAGAACTATATTTTTCGATGCTGAATTCTAATCTGACGTTAGTTTTGATTATAAATCTGGCTTTACTACTAAGTATTTTCTTTCGAATTTTTGTTTTGGGAAGTTTCGGTAACTAGAAAGCAATAGTGGTGAGCAGTGGAATGAAGACGGATATTGAGAAATTACTGATCGTTGTTTTGTTTATTCTGCTAATAAATTAGGCGATTACAATCCTTCATTTTTTTAAACTTGTGGAAACTAAAAATATTGTTGTTAAGAGACAGAGGAGGAGAATCATGAGTTGAATATTCGATTTTCGACCGAAGGAAAGAAGTGTAGAGCTTATGTAAACGACCGTTACGTGCAATATTTTTCTTTCAGTAGAGGGTTATCGAGGTTAACATTTCGTTACTTGTACTTAAACTAACGCGAATATAATCGCGTTGGCAGACAATAAAACCATGTGCTCATAACAAAAGAAAGAAAGGCAGAAAACAACAAATTATATAGGAACAGCCCAAAGTACGTAATACGCTTCGACTCCGTTCTCTTCACTAATACGCTTTTAACAATTTCAAAAGGCGTCTTTTTAATAGGATTTGTCTGTCAACGTGATCACTCAGTATAACAGCGATTATACTGCGACTTTTGCAAAATATTTATTCTTGAAATATCGTTATTTGTAGCTGACGCCTCTACTAGTATAACATAAAAACCATTCGACATCATTATTATCTTTGGGTGTACGTTTTTAGAACGAGTTCGACAAGTACAAATCTTGAGGATATTACATATAAGTAAAGGAAAGCTCTGTATCACGTTGTCTTATCATCACCGGTTGCACGTTAAATTATAGACAGAACTTTTATTCAAGATGGAAAAAGATTCTACATTCGTTGACGATTCAATCGAAACAACAAATTCAAAACCTGATCGTTCAAATCAAGGTTTACGAGCTTTACGTAGTCGTCCCATTTTCTGTAGTGCAAGTTACTTTGCACTTGCATATTTCATTCAAGGAATTACTGATATTGCATCAGGTTTTGTGAATCTACCTTTACAAACTCTATTGAAAGATCAATTAGGTTTATCACCAACACAAACGAGTGGGTTTTTCTTTACATGTACTATAACGTATGTGTTATAATCGAAAATTTCCTTCGAAACAAAACAAAAAATTCATATTTTCTTTTCTAGTTGGTCAATCAAACCACTCTATGGTTTATTGAGTGATTTCGTGCCAATTTTTGGTTATCATCGTTTATCATATCTTGTTCTAACGACAATAATTAATTTAATTGCATGGGTATCTTTGTATTTTATTCGAATTGATTACAAATATTTATTGATATTCTGTGTATTAGCAGCATTTTCACTCGCATTCAATGATGTCCTTAGTAAGCAAATAATATATTCTAATCCTTTTGATGATGAGCAAACCGACAAGGACATTTGGAATCTATAAATATCTTCTTTTTCTTTCTCTCGTTGTGATGTCACGATTTATTGTCATGATATTCATTTTTTTTCTTGTGAAATCAAATTGACAATTGCGACAGAAGAAATAGATTCTGCTAATTTGTCTTAATAGAAATGAGCACTTAAATCAGAGAGTACCAAACAAAACACTTAGTGATAATCAATCTCTAATCGATTGAAACTAAAAATACACTCAATATTTAGTTGATGCTCTTATGATTCGAATTGGCCGTCCATTAGGAATTATTGGTACACTCCAAGGTATTCAGCAGACAGCTGCAAAATTAGCAGCAACCTTAGCACAAATTCCAGCTGGAATATTAGCATCACAAACCGATCTACATTCATTTAAGATTATATTTTTAATAGCTGCAATTTGTCCAATAATTTTATTTATTTTTACACTTTCAATTATACGTGAAGATCGTCGAAAATTAACTCGAACTAATCTTCATGAAACATGGTCATCACTTATTGATATATTTCGTTACAAACATTTTTGGTTAGTTACGATATTTATTTTTATTTATTCAGCTTCACCACAAGTCAAAACTTCGTTATTCTATTATCAACGTGATTATCTTGAATTCAATGCATTTTTTATTTCAATTCTTAATACATTGTACAATGGTTTTGGTATTATGTCAGCATTGATTTATCTGACATTTTTCTCACATCATTCAGCAAAATCTGTTCTTCGAGTAACAATTTTAATGCGTGTATTTGCTATTGGTTCACATCTTCTTATTCGTGATAAGATCTCGTCGATTTTAATCGCGATTTTTACGGGTCTCTGTTCGGAAATAACCAATCTTGCTATTTTACATTTGGCAGCTAAATCATGTCCGAAAAATGTCGAAGGTACACTCTTTGCATTATTCGTTTCATGTGTTAATTTCGGTGCTGCAGCAGGCGATCGACTTGGCTCGACGATATACGAACGTTTAGGCTTTACTTATTTAAATATTCTGGCTATGATTTGGGTTAGTTTAACAATAATTGTGACATGGTTCGTTAAAGAAGATGGTTTTCAATCTCAATCAGACGATAAAAATGAAAATGAAACTGCAAACGATAATTCATTGGAATTAAACGAAAACAATACATTTTTAGTTTAGATTAAAAATCTATTTTGTTTTTGTTTATTGAACAACTCTGATTGTGATAAAGAATATTTAATAATGGAAAATTTTTCGTGAATTGAATGTTTCAACATACATAATTAGAATAAAAAGAGAGAGAGAACAAATATATATATTTAAACTATATATTCAATGCGTTTTTATCACGAGATTTTTATCATTGTTCTAATCATGATCGAAATATAAATGAATAAAACCATAGAAAATACAGATTGTTTTCTCTCTACACAACAGTTAGTTGACATCTATGGGCCATATAAACTAAAATATTATGTCCGGTGGGGATGAATATTTTCTCATTTTCCTTGAATAAGAAAGTAACTAACATCATTTTTGTGTTTGTGTGTGCTTTCATCTCCTTTCTTCTTTTTTTTTTATCATTATTCTCACTAGTCATTTCGATTCGTCTATTGATGATCTCGTCTATTAACGAAGGAGAAAAAAGGAGAAGAAGAAAAAAAAACAAGAAATAATTTTATCGCTTCTTTATGTTAGACAATGGAAGAGAGAGAAATGAGGAGCATCAATGAATACGTCTTCATATCCTTTGATTAAAGAGCTTCATATCGAAGTTTGTCATCGTTCTTAGTTTGCTTTTTCAGCTGCAAAATATCCTAATTATACTTTAGCATATCGAATTATACTAGTTCTTTCTTTCTTTTTTTCGCTCGAACAAAAAAAAGATTACGGATATTATTTAGAATGAATTTCAATTATGGATGACATGCATTGAAATTGTTTTAATATTGAAGAAGCTTTTTTTTTTCTCTCTTTTTTTCCTCAGATCTCGTAGAAATTTATTTGACGAAAAAGCACACCCACACACGCAGAAAGCAATGGGGAAAAGTCATTCTGAACAAGATCATCGAGCTTCAGCTTTGCAACAACTTCAGCATCCTCGACAACCATCAACATCATCGACAACGTTTCCGATAACTGATTCTCAACATGTCAAAGACAACGATTCATTAATGAATCAAATACCAACTTTAAACAAACGCAGTAAGTCATTTGATTCCGATTTATTTCATTTACATCAACTTAATATGACCTTTCTCATAATAATAATACGATGTTTATTTATTTGGAGATATTAATATGATGTAATCGAACAAAAGTACACCATACTTAGCTCATTTATATAAACGAGAGTATGTAATGAAGTATATCCTCATAGAAAGTAACGAAAAGTTCTTTTTCTTGTCGATTTTTTTTTCGAACAATGACAAACTGTCAAACAATTGTTTATCAATTTAGTAACAATGAAAAATGATATGATATGTACATATCTATAATATAGATAGATTTGTTTTCTGTTACTTATAATCAAAAGACAAATCTTGTCAAAATGCTTGAGGAATCAATCAATAAGTTGTCATCAACTGTCGTCTATCATCTCACTTCAAACAGAAAACTCGACATTTGACATGTAGACAAACATACAGTCCCCTTTTTTTCTACACAGAATAGAATAAGACACCTCAATATGTACTATATCAATACTAAACAAGAAAAGGAAAGTCCAGAAAAAAAACACAAAAATAATCAGAAAACAATCGGTGTCATTAGGAAACGGGAGAAGGCTGCAAATATATATATCAAAAAAATAAATAAATACGTACACATATATATATATATATATAGTATATACACACGAGCCAGATTGTTCTGTTCTCAGCACATATGGCCACCGTTTGGTGCTTATAATCTTGTTTCGATCGTGTATGAAAATCTCTTGAGCATATTAAACCGTTTCTTTTTTTTTTCTCATTTTCTTCTCCTTTTTTTTTAGAGTCGACAACTCATGACAATCCCCTTGATCACGAACGTGATACTGAGGCTCAACAGAAATTCGACTGGTCATCATCGGACATAAAACCAGGTATGTTCTCTCAATCCGATTGATCACATAATTGACACATTTATTCATTCATTCGTTTGTTTTCTATATTCACAAATATTTCGAGTAATTTAATTCACTAATCGAATTAACAAACATGCAGACAGACGCGAGAGATTTCTTTTTTTTTGTTTTTTAACAAAACTCTCTTTCTCTCATTCGTTTGGCATTTGTTCATTGATGCATTCATATTCATGTCGTTTAGTCTTTAATCTATTTGACAATATTGATGTAAAATAAAAGAAAATCGTCATACAATAGTAAAATAGTTCGTTCGTATTGTAAAACTATTTTGTTTCACACACATACACGAGTTGATAAAACGCGTTGGAATATTTCCCAAGAGATTTTTAAAATAAAGAAATGTCATGGCATTCCCATACATAAGTCTGAACACCAGAAGACAAAGAGGGACAAACTTTTCTTTCTCCTTTAATATTGAAAAAAGAGTATAAAATATAGAAAAAAAAAACAAGTTGATTAATCTATCAACAGCAAACGTTTTCTTCGAGTAATATAATCAGTCGATATCATTATCAATAATAAACATCCGATATATTTGAAAATGCGAATGACAAAGAAAAAAAGAAAGAACGGACAGTTGCTCTTGTTTGCTTGAGTTGCATGCGCATTTCTTGTCTTTACTATTAATGATAACATTGGACTGTAAATGCTTGAAGGCATTTTCTTTTTCTTTTTTTTTTGACGTTTATTGTTGTTTAAGAATTGTGCGTATGTTAAGCAAGATTAACCACTTGATTTTTTTTTCTAACGCGAAATCAACACAGACCGAGAAACAAACGGAGATGAGCTTCAACCGAGCTCGATTAGTTGCGGAAATGCACATTTAGTAGCTCGTGTATCGAAGATTTATCTATATATATAAGTATGTCGATTCTTGTCGCTGCTGCTACTGCTGCTGATGATGATAATGATGACACATACATGCAGTCAGACAAAATGAAACTTATTCTTGATTCTTACTTTTGCTTGTCTTCTCTTGAATGAAGTTAACACAAGTGCGTAGATTGTATCATCTTGATTTTCATAACAATGTTGAATCGAGGCTTAGGCTTGGCTATGTATTTGATCTTTAATCTTGATTAAAAAAAATTAAGGATAACATCTGTCAGCTATTCCCAGCAATCTGTTTAGACCTTTTTTCTCTCTCTCTCTCTCTCATATTTTGACAAAATAGAACCTCAAATATATCATCGGTTTTACTTGTATAAATAGTTTTTCTTTTATTTTTATTTTTTGTTGAAAATTGATTACGAGCATTTGCTTCTGCTCGTTGAAAGAAAAAGGAACCGGAAGGTAGTACGTTTAAGTCGAATAAGAAAATTTCTGTTTTGCACCCGTTAAGATTTCTTTTTGTGTCTAGTTTTTTATAATAAAAATCTATTCGGATATTTTGTTTTTCTAGCCACAATGGACAATAAACATTATTTTGGCCTCTATCTTATACGTATAAAACATGGTCTAGTTTTATTTTCATTATTTTTAACAGCTATTCAAAGTTTAATTTATTTATTCTTTGCAATTTTTTCCGAGAAAGTAAAATCAACTGCATTGAATGAAATAAAAATTTATTTTCTTGTCTAGTTCTATTTTGCACAATCAATCTTAGAAATAATTTTGTTTACAAGCGTTTGTCTTCTGTCAATTATCTTTATTCTTTTATTGCATCGAGAGAAATTCTTTCATACACATGTTTATATTTCATGTTTATCAATTTGGTTCTTATTAACTATGTTTGCTGTTCTACCAATTATTCTTCGACAATATACATCAATTTTACGTTTAATTGGCATAGTGACATTTTCAATAATAACTATTCATACAACACTACCTATATCACGTTCGTGGACAATTCTAATGGCAGTAACAACATCGATCATTCATTTAATACTTGTCATTTATACGCATGAACTACAAGATTCCAATAATAAAATTCAACGAATGGAATTTAAACTCGAGGTAAATATTTGATTTTTGATGAAAAGAAATGTCTCTTGAGAGAGAGAGAGTTTTATTGAAACAAAAGAAAAATGCGATATTATCATGAGAACAAACAAGCTTATATCTATTTTAGGTTATTTGTCTTTCATTATTTTTTCTTATTTGTAATTTCTTTGGACTCTGTCATCGATATTTAACTGATGCACATCAAAAGAAAACTTATCATAATACAATGCGTTGTATTGAAGCACGTTTAAGACTTGAAAGAGAAAAAGAACAACAAGAAACATTAATTCTTAGTGTCATACCAGCACATATAGCTTTAAGTATGAAATCGGAAATGTTAAGAAAAGTTAAAGAAACAGCTAAATATCACAATGTTCAATCGAAAGATTATGACGATCAACGATCGAATACAAAGAAAATTAACACACGAAAAACAGCATTTCATGATTTATATGTTAAGAAACATGAAAATGTCACGTAGGTTTAAAAGAAAAACTTGAAAACTATTCGATAATATTTGTTCTATTTGAAATAGAATTCTCTATGCTGATATTGTGAATTTTACTCCGTTGTCAGAAAAATTTACTCCACCTGAACTCGTTCAAATTCTTAATAAACTCTTCGGTAAATTCGATCAATTAGCACAAGAATGTGATTGTATGAGAATAAAGATTCTTGGCGATTGTTATTACTGTGTGAGTGGTTTGCCAATAAGTCGACCGAATCATGCATCGAATTGTGTTCGAATGGGTTTGAAAATGATCGAAGATATTAAATTATTTCGTGAAGCAACCGGTGTTAATGTTGATATGAGAATTTGCATTCATACAGGCCGAGTTTTATGTGGAGTTTTAGGACTTAAAAAATGGCAATATGATACATGGTCCGATGATGTTACGCTTGCAAATCATATCGAAGCTGGTGGCATACCTGGGTATGAAATTAAATGATTTCAGTTCGTTTTATTTGTCTTGTTCAATGTTTAGACGAGTACATATATCGGAAAGTACATTGCTCAATTTAGGCAATGAGTTCGATGTCGAAATAGGCAATGGTCATGAACGAGATAGTTACATAGCCAAATTGGGCATAAAAACATATTTTATTGTACCACGTGATGCACCAAATCCTCAGAATTCATTAATGATGAAGTAAATTATTTATCTAGTATAAAAAGAACATTGTATGGTCTTTTTTTTTCAGTGGAGGTGATACACGTAAATCGAGTAAAAAAATGCAGAAATTATTGGATACATGGGCTAATGAAACTCCATTTGCGCTTCAACGTTTTGCTGATAATGATAAGTCCGATGCAG
>ERZ778020.2925-NODE-2925-length-11678-cov-3.126731_pt1 | contig 11678 bp, 11 predicted proteins | sample MGYA00375750_ERZ778020 | MGnify/ENA primary metagenome ERZ778020 (study PRJEB29350, sample SAMN05389818) | bioreactor metagenome | isolation source: Ammonium sulfate bioreactor | place: South Africa: University of Cape Town | collected 2014-03-17 ...
TATTCACAGATCTTATTCTTATTGAATGATTAATCACAATATATAAACAATAACAACATTAGTTTTAACCATTCTATAATATACACAGAATATATACAAATATATTCAAAACAAACGTTTTGTCTAAGTAAATGAGTACACTTTTCTATATTTCTTCGTCTTCCATTAAAATCTGTAGTCATTCTAAGTGAAAACTACAAGAGAATTGTGCTTAAACAGAATAAACTCTGTGAGCGTGTATTACCAACGAAACAAAAAAAACGATACAAGAAAATATTCAGTAAACTACTGATAAGACAAAACTATGCGTATAGTTATATAGAACAAAGAATGCGAAGGAATAGAATGCTGGAGGAGAGAAGAAGATGAGTATAAAATTGAATGGTAAACGAGTCAAACATACAGTCAAAAAGATGATTATTTTTATTTGTTTGTCTTACTCATATTTTATTTATGATTTAATTGAGGATTATTAAGTTTTCATAAAGAAATATGTAACGAGAAAATTTGAAATAATAAACAATGAGTCTCGATGTATTTAAAGGGAAAAACTAATAAAAAGATAATATCTTTATTATTTATTCAAGTTTAGCCAAAATGCCAATATTAACTGTACTTTGAGGTTTTAATTTAATATTAATCGCTTCACCTGGATAAATACTTTTCAAAAGTGAATAAAGATATAATGGCCAACGTTTCAACCAACTTTTCCATCCAATTGTTGACACTTTTATCGTTTGATTGGGAGCAAAAATAGTGATACGTTTCGTGTCTTGAGGTATCGGTAGATGATAATCAGCACGAGCTAATGCTAAAATTTCATAAGGTTTAATTCGATATTCCGAATAACCATAGAGAGCTGTTATATGAAATATAGTTTCTCCGTATTGTTTGATTTGAAGACGTTGTTTAGGTTGAATGGTCGATTGTTTTGTATGTTGAATACGAAGAAAGATAATCACTTGTGGTACAGAATGCATATGATACAGGAAATTTTCAAAAACATGTGGCGTATGTTTCTTTGATGTAGTTAGAAAACAACCAACACCTGGCGTAATTACAGCTGGAATTATATCAACTGTTGTTGTTGTTGTTGTCGTTCGATCAGTTGATTGAGACAATTCGAAAGGAATTGTGTATGCAGACGAAGCAGACAGATGATCAATTAATCGAATTTGACTTTGAACTTTTGGTAATTTTCGTTGATTATTCGTATCTTCTTGAAGAAAAAGATCATCGGTATCCGAATCTGAATCTTCATCGAATTCAATACGATTAGCAGTTGAAATCATTGGTAAATCGGGTAATGAATATGACGAATTATGTCGTGTATTTTGATTTGCTAAACCTAATCTGATGGTTAACGTATGAAGACTTGTTGTTTGAGAATGAACATGAAGAAAACGAATTAAATTCATTTGTCCAAAAAACCAACAGAAACCAAAAATAAAAAAACAAAATCCAATCAAAATCGCAACCCAACCACCCGACGGAACTTTAATCGCATTCGATGCTAATGTATATCCATCGATAATTAAGAATATACTAAAACAAACAATAAAATACCAACGTTTATGCCAAATATAATGCATAACTAATAAATAGAGAATTGTTGTTAAAATCATCACACTACAAACAGTAAAACCGTACGCATTGGTTATTTTTGCACCTGAACCAAAGCCAGCAGCAACAATTACTGATAGAATCATTAAAATATAATTAATTGTCGGAACATAGATTTGTCCAATGACTTGTTTTGATGTATGATAGATTTTAAATGGAACTGAACATTGCATACCAACAGCTTGATTAATCAATGAAAAACTACCGGTGATGACAGCTTGTGATGCAATTATAGTGGCGATTGTTGCGAGAATAACCATTGGCCAATGAGACCAAGTTGGTACTGAATGAAAAAATGGATTGGAAATTTTTGTTGGATCATCGATTAATAAAGCGCCTTGACCTAAATAATTGAAAAGAACAGCTGGAAACACAACAAATAACCATGAACAACGAATGGGCCATCGTCCAAAATGTCCTAAATCAGCATATAATGCTTCCAATCCAGTGACAGATAAAAAGACACTTCCTATTTGATAGAAACCACGTTTTTTTTCTCGAAGTAAATAATCAAATGCTTCCCAAGGATTAAATGCTTTTAAAATACTTGGTTTTAAAGTAACACGCCAAATACCAATCATAAATAAACATAAAAACCAAATGCACATGATCGGTCCAAAAACAATGCCAATTTTCGATGTTCCCCATCGTTGAACAAGAAAAAGAAGAACAATAATCACAATACCAATTGGCAAAACATAATGTTCAAGATTAGGTGCTTCAACTGCTAATCCTTCGACTGCCGAGAGAACAGACACAGCTGGTGTCAATGCTCCATCGCCAAGCAAAAGAGATGCTGCAGCTATACCTAAGATTGTTATTATTCGTTTTGTTCGTAGACTCAATGAACATTTGTCACTGGTTAAGAGAGCACTCAATGCAAATGTTCCTCCTTCTCCATTATTATCAGCTATTAAAATGAATATTGCATATTTTATTGAAACAACAAGAATTAAACTCCAAATGATTAAACTAACTGCACCAATACATTGAGATTCATTAGGTTGAAAATCAAAGATTGTATTTAAAACATATAATGGCGATGTACCAATATCACCGAAAATAATACCTATCGAACGAACAGATAAACTGAAAAATAACGCACAATTTCTACATGGAGTCACATTTGTAACTAATAAATGTTCATCACAACATTCACTGTCTTCATCCGATTTTGTTTTCTGAATAATTGAAACAGATCGTTTAGTTAAATCAGGTTGACTTGTTCTTCTCTCATTGATTTCCATTTGAATTCAACGAGTACAAAATACTATTTCTTTTTTATACGTATTTCAAAGGATACTATCATCACGAGTCATGCTTTACTAATCATGCAATACGTTGCTCGCACTCTCTCTCTCTCTCTCTCCACCCTAAACGTATGCACTTTGCCTTTTGGGCGTCGTTTCCTTGTCGTCTATTGAAAGCGAAGAAGAATCAAATGACAACATATAAAAAGTACTTGTCAATATTTCAAAATTTATTTGAAATCAACTTCATAACACTAATTTTGTCAGTAGCATTAAAATTGATTCGATTATTTGTAATAGTAAGATTTTGAATATTGATATTGGCATAATTATCCAATGCATATAAGATACCTTTGGATATTCTTTGATTATTTTCAAAAATCATACTAAGATGTTGTAACGATGGATAGATATCAGTATGTGTAGTTGTATTCCAACTTTCAACTTCTAACCAAACAACCAAATAGAAATCTCCATTCCGTTTTTGAAATAGAATCTGTCGAGTATCGTTCGTCGTACCATCGAGTGTATAATTCAATGAATTTGTTTCAAATTGTGAACCTTTATCATTGAATATATCGATTAGATTTTTGATAGCTTTAAACGAATGTTTTTCTGTAAGATTAGCACGTAAAAGTCCGTAATGTCCTTGTTGATCTAGTTTATTTTCATCGACAAGTTCATATTTATAAGTACGATAGACACCTCGTCGAAAGAATTCCATAAATGAACGAACAATATATTTTCCTTCGGCTTCTTCACTGATTCCATTATGTGGCATAAAATTATGATAACCAGTTTCGGTTGCTTGCACTCGTTTGCCTGATGGTGATTGTCGACGAGCAAGATCGTCAAGATACCAATGAATACTACGCGTTCCATTGACATCCCATCCCGGAAAACCTGGCCAACCATCACCAAAATACATATGAACATTAGCATAATCGATATATTCATCTAAATTGCCCACTTCTTTGTACGATTCTAGCGAAGTTAATGAAGGTCCAATTAAAGGGAGATTTGTTAACATTTCATCAGCTTTTGCTGTTCGATAAAGACAATTCGTATAATTTCTAAGATTTAGAATCCAATTAGGTTCTGGTGTATGTTGAATATTGTATTCATTGGGTCCTTCTATTCCAACAGTTGCTACGAATGCTTGTGTTTTGATTTCATTTAATTCTTGTTCAACTTGTGATGGATCGAGAACACGTTGTGATGGACCTGGTTTATATCGACCAGTAATTAGAAGTGTTTGAATTCCGAAACTTTTGTAAAGATCATTGGCTCGTAGATAAATTTGTGGATGCGTTCGATCACGAACATATCGAATACCTAATTGAGATAATTTCGTTCTCAACTCTGTATAATTGACTGTATAAACATTGTCATATGCCCAATGGACATTAACACCGAGACTTTCAACAAATGAATCAGCATGAAAAGCCTTTACATTTTCTGTAGAAACGATCTCGATGACGAAACAAAAAACGATTATTAACTTGATATTGCACATCTTTCTGAAATAAACAACGAACTATCTATTGTAAAAGAAAAAAACTAATATTTTATCAAGCAAGCACAAGTTCTATCTTTGTTAGTAAATATTCGAAAACGATCTAAACACTCAATTGAATGATATTAATCTTGTCCGTAGCATTGAAATGAATTTGATTATTGTTAATTGGAAGATTGGTTTTGTCAACATCGGAAGTATTGTTGAATGCAAAGAGAGTAGCCGTAGAAATCTTGTTCGAATCTTGTAAAGTAAGAAGAAGTGGTTGTGGTGGCGGATAAAGATCAACTTTGGTGGTGATATTGAAACTTTCAACTTCCAACCAAACAACCAAATAGAAATCACCGTTACGTTTTTGAAATAGGATCTGTCGAGTATCATTTGTTGTACCAGTGAGTGTGTAATCCAACGAATTTGTTTGAAATTGTGGACCTTTATCAGCGAGTATTCCGATTAGATTTTTCACTGCACGAAATGAAGGTTTTTCTGAAAGATCAGCACGTAGAAAACCAAAATTTCCTTCTTGACCAGTTATATTTTGATTGACTAATTCATATTTATAGATTCGATAAACACCTCGTCGAAAGAATTCCATAAATGAACGAGCCATATATTTTCCATCGGCTTCTTCAGTCACACCGTTATGTGGAATAAAATCATGATAACCTGTTTCAGTAAATTGAATCGGTTTGCCCGATGGTGATTGTCGAGGACGAAGATAATCGAGAAACCAATCAAGACTGTAAGTTCCATTGACACCCCAACCAGGAAAATTAGGCCATGTAACACCAAAATATGGATGCATATTCACATAATCGATGTATGCATCTAAATTACCAACAGTTTCGAATGCATGTAACGATGTTAATGATGGTGCAGTTATTGGAATATTTCGTAGTTTTTCATCGGCTTTAGCTGTTTGATATAAAACTCTGGTATAATTTTGAAGAGTTTCGACCCAATTGGGATCCCGAGGATCATGTTCAAGATCATATTCATTCGGTCCTTCGATTGAATCGACAGTTTGAAGTCCTAAATCTCTCATTTGATTTAATTCCTCTTGAATTTGTGTTGGATCTAGAGAATGAGGTCCTGAACCACTCTTATATCGACCAGAAATCGTTATCGTTTTGATTCCTAAACTTTCATAGAGATCATTAGCTCGAGCGCATGATGCTGGATTCGTATGATCTCGTACATAACGAATCCCTGCTTCTGCTAATTTCGCTTTCAAATCATTGTATCGATTGATATAAACACCCGGATACGACCAATGTGTATTCACACCGATACTATTTGCAAATGAATCAGCAGGAATCGCCTTTGTACCTTCAACAGCACCATTGAAGACAACGAACAAAACTACAACAACGAACAACATCTTGTACCTTCTAGTTTTCTTCTTCTCTCAACTTATTTAAAGATAGATAAGTTATCTCGTTTGTCGTTTATTTATGTTTAAAGGTGCACATCGAGATTAGATGTAATTAGATTGTTTTGTTTCGAATAAAAAACTTGTGTGCGTGTGTTATATTTTTGTTTGATTGCCAGAAAGAAAAAGTAGAAAAAGCGAGATAGAAAATACATGAGAAAGACGCAGATATACACACACGCTCACGCATAGTTGTGTCTAAGGTTTAGAAATAATCGCATAGAGAGAGAGAGAGAGAGAGAGAGAGATAAGACAAAAAAAAGAGAGACGAAGAAGAAAAAAGAAAAGACATTACATTCTGTAGTTCAAAAAATGTAGGATAATAATAATAATAATAATAATAATAGTAAGAATAATGTTTGTATTTATTTAAATGAGAAGAAGATTAAATATTTAACATCACACATTAATTGTTGAGACTTCTATACAAAACATTCTTCTTCTTCTTCTTGTTAATTATGATAACTGTTTTGATAGGATGTCTCAAAGAAAAAAAAATATTCGTAGCACCATCCACGTGAATAAATATAGAGTAAAAAGAGAAAGAAAGAAAAGGCTCTATTGCACAACAACACGAGAGAGAGAGAGAGAGAGAGAAAAGAGAAAGAGAAGCACACGCAGATATAAAAAAAAAACGAATTCTTTGCTTTAGTTTTGATCATTTCGAAAGTTTACTAATAACACGAATTAAAGCTGCATTTTCTTCTTTTAGACGTGTATTGTCTGCTTTAACTGAATCCATTTTCTTCAAATCTTCCTCTAATTCAGAAATTCTTCGTTCATAACCTCGTTTTTCCTAAACAAATCCAACAATCGAACATAAATCTCAATTGAAAATCGATTCTTACCCGTTTATCTAAAGATGATTCAATATATTGTGAAGTTTTCTATGAAAATCAAACAAAATTGAATAAGAAAACGAAAGAGAAACTGAAAGAAAGAACGAACTAGTTTTTCAATGATTTGATCTCGATCACGAATATCTCGTTCTAATCGTTCGACTTTTTGATTTAAATCGTCGAGTTTTCTTTTAGTTTCTTCGTATAATTTGTTCGTTGTCGAATCGTTAGTTGAATTAATTCCATTGAGAGACGAAGAATTTGACATCGAAACTGTTTTGTGTATTGTCGGTTCTGGATTTGTTTTCGTCGATGAATGATTTTCAAATCGAGAAATTAAACCACGTGAACCAATATTAGGTTGCGTTGTTGTTGTTGTTGTTTTTGACTGTTGATCGTCAGATCCTTCATTCGACTTCTCATCGTCACGAATTTCGACTTCTTTTGTCTCCTAAGGAAACGAGAGAGGGATAGAGAGATAGAGAGAAAGAGAAAATGAAAGTAAAATTACATCATTCCAAACAATTCTTCCTGTATTTTTCCTTTGATTATTTACACGATTGATTCGTCTTCTTTGTTGACTATCAACAAGATTTAACGAGTCATTGGCTGTAATCGTTGGAATTTCATCTCGAGATTGAAATTCCGTTCTAACTTTATCTTTTTTATCTTCGATAACTTTCTGTAAACGTTCAGTTTCGATATCATGTTCCGTATGAGTTAATGGCGTTGATGGAGCGCCGATTTTATTATTTGACAATTCATTTGATTCAGTTGAACGATTTTTAATTTGTTGTTCAGCTGCTTTGATATCTTCAACAGTTACACTTTGTGTTGAACGACGTTCTCGTCGAGCTTGAGCTGACCGATGTTTACGTTGAGCTTCAGCTTCTTCTTCACCACGATTTAATCGTTTTTTCAAATCATCAGCTTGACTTGATGTTGTTGTTGTTACTGTTACATTTGGAGTTATCGTTGGAGGAGGAGGAGGAAGAGAACTTGTTACACTAACGACTGTTGAAGGTGCTGTTGTTGTTGTTGTTGTTGTTGTTTCATTGGCTCCGGCAGCAGATCGACGACGAACATATGGATTATCACCTACTGTTCGATCAGTTGTTCCCCATCTAAATCATTACAAAACATTTGTTTTTCTTTCGAAATCAATTCAATAAAATGATAAAATAAAAAGTGCGTGTGAATTCGTCGATTTCTATTTTGATATGTTATAATTCGACAAGCAAAGAGAAGAGACATGCATCGATTAGTTATGTTCTTTGCTGTGATATGAATGTATGTGTGTGTGTGTGTGTATTGATTATTAGTTAGTTAGAGAGAAAAGAAAAGAAATACCTTCTGGGTGGCACTTCTGGCTGTGTCTCATTGATACTAGAAGAATAATTATACAACACAAATAGTGTATCAACTAACAAAACTAATTTTCATCACAATTTTTTCTTTATCAAGATAAATAATCAAGAGAGAGAGAGAAAACAGAAACACAAAGAGACCAAATGCAAGACAATATCATTGGAATTTACCTTCGATTGAGTTTGGAATCCGATGTTTGAGGTGGATTCGAAACATTTGCAGTAGTCGAATTTTCCTTGAAGAAGAAAAAAAAAGAAACATAAATGAAATGTTAATTGATAAATAAAGACTGATGAATTTGTAATGAGTTGAGGGTGGTGTCTAACCTTCTCAAACTGAAGTAAAGTGAAAATATTTTCTTTGTTATTGAACAATAATTGTTGAAATGAAATCAATCTTCTGTTTTACATGCAAATCGATATTCTGATCAAACTCAAAATACTCGAAGAATGTTCAATTGAAAATCTTACACGATGAAAGAAATCATTCGATCGAGTAAAATGTCTCGTTGTTAACGATTGCAACGGATTTGTATAGATTCTTTGACTATTATTTAATGAAAGACTAGACAAATTGTTTCGATTTGTTGATGTCGAATTGGTCAATGACTAGAAAAACATGCACAAACACAAACACATTCACAATCATTCAACGTACTTCATCGGTACTCGATTTCGAATAACGACTACTCAGATCTTGTAACGATTTTTGAAGAGAACTTAATTTGTCCTTCAAAACAAAACAAAATTACAAATTCATTCGAGAACAACAAAACAACGAACTTTCAAATTCGGTGAATTCTCATCGATAACAGGCTAAACAAACAAACAAACAAACAAATATGATTCATTCAGGAAAATGACAAAAGTTTTATTTGTGAAGAAGAAGAAGAAGGAGGAGGAGGAGGTGGTGGTGGTTTTGTCTAAATAGAAATCAAAACTCAAATAAATTTGAATGAATAAATGAATTTTACTTTGATTGTAGGTTGTTTTGCTTTGAATTCTTTTAATAATTCAAAAGTCTCTCCATCACAAACATCTAACGGTGTTTGTCCCTACGAACAAGTTTAATCAATCAATCAATCAATCAATAAGAATAAAGAAAGATAAAAGTAGAAATTACTGCATAGTTTTTGATATCTAAATCTGCATGTTTGTCAATTAAAAATGCGATAATGTCATGTTTATCCCAATGAGCAGCAGCATGTAATGGCGTCCAACCATCATTATCAATAGCATTTACATTTGCTCCTGCTCGAATTAAAAGTTCAATAACATCTAAATATCCTTTGGCAGCTGCAACATGTAACGCTGTAGCACCAGTTCTCTGATGAACAATCTCATCTGGTGATGTTTTCAAATGATTTCTATTCGATTGAGTTAAATCTTGTGCATGTTTAATCATCAATTGATGTTCGTAATTTCTCGCTTGTTGATCATCAATTCCTTTTCTTCGCATATCATTGTCGAGTACGGCAATAATATCTTCACCTTCAGCAATATCAATCGGTAGTTCTCCTTCGTTATTACAAACATCAACAATAGCACCATGTGACAATAAATATTTGACAATGTCAAGATTTCCACACGAAGCAGCTGCATGTAAAGGTGTCCAACCTTCGTTATCTTGACAATTGATATCAGCATTTCGTTTGAGCAAATATTCGAGCATATTCAAATTATTATCGATACACGATTGATGAAGAGCAGTGAGACCATCGACATTCGATGTGTTGATGTCGACGCCACGTTGTAACAATTTGTCGATTTCATCTCGATCTTCACTTGCACAAGCAGCTAAAAAGATGTAGGCTTGTTCGAATTTGACACGTTGAGAAAGTTTAATTGTCGATGATTCACGATTGGTTTCCGATTCATCCCAACGACGAAGTTGTTCTCGACGTTTAGCTATTGCACTCGATTGACGATTGACTTCGTCCGAAATCGACGGATTTATTCCACTCATTAACATTTCATTTAGTTCATAACTACAACGAGAACAATAATAAACAAAACAAGAAGATATCTATCAGCCATATTTATCAACAAGGTCAAACGGATTTTCATATTTTGTTTTCTTTTTACATCTTTTTCGACAAACAATTTTTTTACGACACTAAACATTTTTCTTTTCGTTTTTCTTCGTTGAAAAAAATATTTTCTTTTTCCTTTTTTCGATTTTATCAATTGATTTTCATTGAATCGAATGAGGTCACTAGTAGTAGTAGTAGTAGTAGTAGTAAACCATCGATGAGTCATCTGTAATTAGCCAACGAAATGTGTCTTACGTAAATCAAGTTTCTCTTTGTATATATACAACATCGATTCTCATTGGAAATATCAAATAGAAAATGTCGAAGAAATTTGGTATCAATACAAAATCAGCTGAAGCTCGTGCAAGAAAAGATGCTGTCAAACAAGCCAATGAACGAGACAAACAACAAAAACTAGAAGATGAATTCTGGCGTGATGATGATAAACATGTTCAAAAGAAATTACAACGAAAAGTACGACAACCATTTAATAGATCTAGTTGTTTTCAATTGATTTTTCTTTAGGATAATAAAGAACAAAACGAACAGGAAAAACTATTAAAAAGACAAGAAGCACAACGATTACTTGAACAAGAAGAAGCATCGTTAACTTCATCGAAAGCAAAAACAAAACCTGATTTAGCACTAAGAAAAGTAACACAAGCTCAAATTCAACAACATCAAGCAGCTGCTGCTGCTGGTGGTGCTGCAACAACAACAGCAGTTGATAAAACTAGAAGAAATAATCTTCCTGCTGAAGATCTTCCAATTGAAGAAAATGTGAATCGTTTGAAAATTGATGGAGCTTCTGCTCGAAATGTCGATGATGCAATCAATGTTCTTCAATCATCAAATGATATTGTTACTGAAAAACATCCAGAAAAACGAATGAAAGCTGCTTATGAAACTTATGAAGCTGAAAATCTACCCAAATTAAAAGAAGAACATCCAACTCTACGTTTATCACAATTGAAACAAATTTTGAAAAAAGATTGGATGAAAGCACCAGAAAATCCATTTAATAAACCAACAAAAGCTTATAACGAACCATCAAAACAAAAACAATTGTCGCTACCTGAAGAAAAAGATTCGGATGATGATAATTAAAATTCCATGTCGATTTATTCGTGCATCTATTTACAAAATTTAACATCAATTCAATTATTTTGATCAAGAGGATCATTCATATATAGACTATTCCAAAATATTTTTCTCTTTTTTCTTGACATTTAAAAAAAAGAAATAAGAACATTTATTGGACCAGCATCTTCAGAAGGAAAAAAATAAAATAAACATTTAACTCGACCAATTTATTCAAGAAAGCACAAAAATTTTTTACGAACCATTGTATTTAGCTACTGCCGTTAATGCTAATGTCGAATTTCTCAATCGTAAGAACAGAGGTTTGCTCGGAAAAAGTACATAATTGTTCCTTTAAAACAAACAGAATCAAGACAAGTACAAAAATAGAAATCGTATTTATTTAGTCAAAATTTTCATAATTGCTCAATCGATTTGTTTGTGAACCTGAAAAAAAATACATCGTTCGATGTTCTATTGCGACTTTCATGATGTTACTTATATGTTTTTTTTTATTAAACTACGCAGAAAAACTTAT
>ERZ778020.2927-NODE-2927-length-11675-cov-3.843546_pt1 | contig 11675 bp, 12 predicted proteins | sample MGYA00375750_ERZ778020 | MGnify/ENA primary metagenome ERZ778020 (study PRJEB29350, sample SAMN05389818) | bioreactor metagenome | isolation source: Ammonium sulfate bioreactor | place: South Africa: University of Cape Town | collected 2014-03-17 ...
AAAGGTAGACGACAAACCAGTGTTCGAAAACAAAGTCGAACATTGCCAATGGAACTATTTTAGACCCTGCTGATTGCAGACAATCACTTTCTTCGATGTTTTTTTGGGATACAAATTCATCGACATGTCCAACAATTAAACAAGTTTGCTGGTATTTATTTATTTTTTTCGTTGCAAATTGTAAATCTATTAGGATGGATCTCGAGCATCGAAATGGAGTATTGATTTTCATCGAGAAAAACCTCATTATGGCAGTTTAAGATCACGTTTGATCGAAGAATATACTGATAGTGAATCATTATTAGAATTTGGCAAGCGAACAATTCTCGTTCTTTTGAAAACAAGTCAGTTTCTTTTTGCTTTGTTTACAAGTTAAAAATGGTAGATAGAAAAAAATCACAATTTTTCAGAAGTAGCAACTATTTTTCTTGGTATTCTTCTCATTCTTCCAATAATAATGATGAGCATCGGTAAAACTATTCTCAATTCGATTCGAATAATTCATTTCCGAATATTTGCAGGCGTTAGTCATTTAAGTGATTGTCCTATTCAAGATAATTTACCCATCTATCTATTCGTTGCCGGTATTGTTTGGACAACAAAACTTTTGCAAAATATTTGGCATAAATATCGTTTACAACAGAAATTTCTCAACGATGAAGAATCATCATCCAGTCGTAATGACGGTCATGCATTTATCGATGTTTTAATGACGTCATTTCTTATCATTTGGTTTTTCCTTGGACAATATTGGTTAAGCACAATCGGCTATCCGCCACAATTCGAACAACCTTTAGAAACACCTGATACTTGGTGTCATAAAACTGTTGTTATTTGCGCATTTGCATCGACAGTTATTACTTATTGTATATTAATTATATTTATTAGTTTTGTTATTTTACTTGTTTTTTTAACACGATATACAATTATTAAACAAGCATCGACAACTTAATGAGAAATCTCTAATGTTTTCTTGTTGAATAAAATTTAAAAAAAAGGACAAAGAAGAACAAGTCGTTCCTTTCTTTTGTCTAAAGTAAATACACTCACAAAACGGAAAAAACTGACTCATATTGGAGTAAACCAACCACACAAAGACGAAGAAGAACAGGTGAAGACAATGCGTTGTCATTGTATTTTTCCTTTGCGACCAAAAAACATGTTTGTTTGGTTGATAAAATACACCTAGGAAAAATCAAAGCTGAATTGCGAGGGCGTTTCATCTGCGTCCAAAAGGTTTATTCCATTTATTGATTGTATATAAGAACTATGACGTTGTATATTACTAATCGGAAGTTAAAACAAATACATTTATATTATTGATACGATGATGAGAAAAAGAAAAAAGATATTCGTCATCCTATTATGACAACCACATCTATTCTAAATGAGAGCGGTAAGTTTGATTGAATTGAAATTTTTATTCGACGAATTTGTTTATTTTAATTTAGAATATCAACAATGTGTAACCGCTGCACGTTCACTAAATACCGCTGAAAAACGCATTATTTGTCCGAAAACTAAATATGCGTTTCATGCTGAATTAGAAATCCATTTGAATTGCAACTTTTCGAATCCTTTCGAACGTTGGATACTTTATTTCACTGATGTTTCACTTCCTCCTGGATGTAACTATAATTCAAACATGGCTAATCAAATGTCTGCACAAGTTTTCACCGTTTTTCCCGATAAAATAGTAATTTGTCATAATGCTAAAGTCAAATATTCTTGTAGAACTTGTTCAAACGAATGGACAACAGCACGTGGTCGTGCGATATTTCAAGCTGAATACCCGCAAATAAATAAATATAACATTTTATTTATAAATCTTTGTACTCAATTATGCCAAAATTGTCGACAAGAAATTCAACCATCTTGGTATTTGAGTGAAACTGTTCGAGTGATGAAAAGTGTTGCTCGAATATTAATCGAACGTTTTTACTCGAATCGATCATTCGAATTGCCACGACCAACATCGCCGTCAGACAATGATGACGATGATGAAATTCAACAACGACAAAGTCGAACAAGAGGCCATCATCAAATAAATCTATGTCCTTCTTGTCAACGAGGCTATTGTTTCGATTCACATAAATAAAATGTTTTCTTTTATGCTGAATCCTGATGAATCATATCTCCTATGTAACTACGATAAACGACGTGATATATACACATACAAGTAGATAAAAAAAGACAAAAAAATATGCGAACATAATTTGAATTCTTCCAAGTATATCATCGTAATTGGTTGTCATTGAACAACATTTAAATTAAATCAAATCAGATATTTAGTTTGCTTTTTTGTAATTAGTCATTTCGACGTGGCATTTTATCATCTTGGAAGATTCCAACGTGCAATGAAACATAGATTAGAGAGAAAGAGAAGGAAAAAAAGGTATTTCTCCAATACAATCTATAGTTATTGAGCAAGAACAACATTTTCTCTCGTTTCTCTCTTCTATTTTAAATTATTCAAAAACTATGTAATCAAACAACAATCTGATTTCATTAACACATAGAGCGCTTTATCAGTATTATACGTAATTAGTGAATATTTATGTTATACACTACATATATATGTCGAAGTACACATAGCGTCTATCATTTACAGTTTGTATGAAAATCTAGAGAACAGAAAGATCATCGTTCGTGTTTTTATTGGCCCTTGCATCATCTCTTGACGTCATTTTGAAATTTCATAGTAAACGCGTAACAAGCCGGTTGCAGGTCATATACGTTTAAAAAAACCCACAAAAATTTGTTTTCTTTCTTTTTTTCCTTTACTAAAGGAGGGTTTTTTCCAAGCAAGATTATTTGTATTTATATCACTGCGTTTTTCTTCTTCCTCGTCATTTTACTAGAAACGAAATTCATCGGTAGTAGACGAGCTTTTTTCTTCTTCTTTAGTATTGTTGTTGTATTTGTATTAAAGAGTTTTTTTGCTTTTGTTCTGTAACATTACGCTTGTGCTAATGAAAATATTTACCATTAGGTTTTCGGGGAAAAATAAAGTTTCGCTTTCTTTCACATGAAGGTTTATTTTTTTTTCTTTTCTTTCTTTTCTCTGTCTGACATCGTTATTGCACAACCTTTTTTCCCAAAACATGCGTCACCCTTCGTTTTATTCCCAATGTATAAATGCGTTTAACCGAGGCTTTCATTCGACATTTTTAGATTTATTAAACCGATAAACACACGTATTTTTCTTCAATTATGACTGGATCGCCTTCTTTCCACCGTCAACATAGTTCAACAGCAGTTCCAACTAAAAAAAGCAAATTACCAACATCGGAACTTCGTCGCTGTTGGTCCGTTGGCGTTCATAGTTCATTCGAAAGTACAACTGACGAGATTTTCGAAATGCAATTTTCAAGTATACATGACCCAATGGCAAGTGATAATGATTCGGGCATTGAGGATTTCGATCAACAACCGATTACGGCCGTTGTTGCGTCAATAAACAACGATCAAACAGAAGAAACGCTTCAATCCGTACCGATTGTTACTATTGACGATGAAGAGGATTGCGAAATACTTGCACCACGAAAAGAAACTCAATCGATTGAAGAAGATATCGAAGTTCATACATTGAATAACGAAATCGAAAATTTCGATGTCAAGATTCTTTATCGAGATCGTAAGAACAAATAAAAAAACGAAATTTAAAATCGAAATTAATTCTTTATTTTTCAGTTCAACGTGCTGCTACAATTGCAGATGAAGAAAAAAAAGAATTCTGCTGTGATACAAGCGTTGTCTTTCACGCTGAATTTGCTCGACTTATTTCATGTCCAATCGAATTGATGAATCCCGGTATACGTTATCATCTATTTCCCGAATATGGACTTAATTTTGATCCGAAATTTCTTCCCGGTTGTGCTTTTGTTAAACTCGACAATGCCAAAGCTCAATTCAAATGTCAAAATCCTTTTTGTGCTCGTTTGTGGACAACAATGCGTGCACGAATATCGTTTAAAATCAGTGTTCCAGGTGAATATGGTTATGTTTATTTTAAAATTTATGAACAAAATTGTAAAATATGCGGAGAAATAGCCGATTCATTATGGTATATGGGTAAGTTCGATAACGAATAACGAAATAATTAATCGACTGTTTTTTCTTCTTCTTTCTTTTGCAGAAGAAGTCTGTCGTGTTATGAAAAATTTACAAGAATCCATATCTCAAACACTTGTTTGGATACCGGAACAATATAAACCACCGCAAGAAAACAATTCACCTGAACTGCCACCTCAAAAACGATATAAATCATATCACAGTTCAAAGCAACGTAAAGGCAATATGAAGGCTCCACATGATTCCAACAATTGTCAAGCCTGTCTTGCAGGTTGTTGTTTTATTTAAAAACCAAAAACTGTATATATCTACATACATTTATTCTCTTTTTTTTCTCTCTGTCTCGTTTCTTCTTTTCATCAATAGTATTTTAAATGATGGAATTATAGTTTATCTATTCTCTCTCTTTCTACGACATTTGTTTGTATATCTGTGACTTTCGTTTTCACGCTTTAGTTATTATACAGTTTTTTTTTTGTTTGTTTATTTTTTCATTATAAAATTTCAATAGCTTGCTTAGTTTTTTTCGCATAAAAAGAAAACAACAAAAAAAAAAGGTATGAATATCATTAAAAATCTTTGATTTTCGTTGAGAAAGGAAGACAAAAAAAAGCAGGTATAGTAAAAAAAAAAACTACTTATAATTTAGGAACTTGAAGTGTTGAGACCATTAGTATCGACAAAGTGATCATAATCAACGGTGAAACATAAGAAAATAAGGCGAGAAATGCCACGGTTAAACCAGCAGCTGGAATTGGCAAGCCAACGAAATGCTCATGTGTTGGATGAACGTTAAATCGAGCCAAACGATAGGCACCAGCAAGTCTAATATCAAAAGAACAAACAATTTTAGAGATCTTTTTTCGAAAATCGTCATTACGGAAAACTAATAAACGCAATGAACATAAGAAATGACCAATTTTGAATTGAATGGGCGAGAATTGCAGGTGCAACACCGAATGAAACAACGTCAGCTAGTGAATCCAATTGTGCACCGATTTCAGATGTGACACGCAACATTCGAGCGACACGTCCATCGAAAAAGTCACAAGCAGCAGCGAGAAAAATGAACATCGAAGAAAAACGTGTTAAACCGTTGATTGCCATGATCAATGCAAATAGACCACATGTTAAATTGCCAAATGTAAGTGCATTCGGTGTACTTTTGATTATTTTTTGTGCGTATGTGTCACCTAGTTTGATATAACCATCGAGAGGAGTTCCAGTTTCTGACTGAATTTCCTTTGCATCCGACATTTTGTTCTGTTATGACAGAAAAAAAACGACTTTATCTAAAAGAATAATATTTATTCAAATGAATGGTTAACATCACGCATATATGAATAAATCGATCGACCGTAGTTAATAATAATGACAAAAAAAGATAGTGAATGAATGTTAGATCATCGATTGGATTGGTTTATTTATGCACAAATCAAGATCAGGATTAAACATCGACAATCAACAAAAATAAATTTTTTCAAAAATCATCTTCGATTTGATTTCGAATAATTTTCTTCGACAAGAATTCCTTGTAAATAAATCGCATATTTTAACTCCATCTACCGAGCCAATCGTGAGAACAGAACAAAAAAAAAACTTTTTTTTTTGCCTTTCGCTTTTTCTATTCCGCTGCAAATATGCGCATGTTTTCCATTGGAAAAAAAAACGAGACCTGTTTCCATTTCCATAAGCCTATATTTCCTTTCTTTCTTTGCTCATTACTAGATTCTCCTTTTGTCATCAGAGTACCAACAAAACAACAAGATGATTAACAACAGTTGAAGATACTTTTTCCATGGACATGAATTGTTTATCTCGATCAAAAAAACTACCTCCACCACCTCTATGTTTACCAGCTACGAATCCAATTGTCGATGAAGACAAATCATTCAATTCTCAATTACAACGCGAACGAAAACGATCGACAAATACTTGTTGTTTATCATCAAGTGCAGCAGATGAATGCTCACACCAACCAATTCCCTATGTAATTCGAATATTAAAACAAACAAATCGAAATCATATTTTCTTTAGATCCTTCCGACTAGTCAACGTGCACAAATTCTTGACATTTTAGTTTCTACTTCATCAGCTCTATTAACATCGCCACCGTCCGATGGTAAACATAAACGTGGATCAAATGGAGTATCGACAAATTATTTAAATTTACTCAAGTAAATTTTCTCGTTCAAATTTCGATTGATTTTGAATGCAAATTCGTTTGATAGAAAGCGACAATTAGCAAAAGATTCGATTACCGATGCTGAATGGATCGATTTCATGCGTTTAGTCACACGTAAATCCTTCGAAGACGATTTAAAATTCCTACTCGACAAATACAAAACCGTGAGCAACACAAAAAAACAGATCATCAAATCGACATCGGTTTCTCTTTAGACATATTTCGATCGAATCAATGCGCCAAATACAACTGACGATCGAGTTTGTTCAAGTTTACGTAACATGGTGAACGAGGTAAAACTCAGATCCTGACTGTTCGAGATAGCTCTAGTTTTAAAAGTAATTCAGTAGGCCATGTGAGTCGTTAAGAACAGCTTGACTCGTTTTGCCTTGATATGAGTGTGTGTCTTCAACTGAATCGGTTCCATATGTTTACCAAGAAGAAGAAGAAAAGAGCAAGAAAAGCGAAGAGGAAATAGGATATATTGGAATAAAATAGACGAGCACCCGCGCCGGGACTCGAACCCGGACTCTTCGGATGACTCGTTTTTTCACAAGAAATTTAGGAGTCCGATGCCTTAATCCATTAGGCCACGCGGGCGTATCGCTCTTCGACGTTCAATCTATTGACTATCTAGGCACTTTCAACCTACACATCGACTTCATCATCGCCCATTTCGTTTACAAATAACATCACAAATGGTACTTCAAAGTAAACAATAATCGGATGCTTTTTCTTTTTTTTATCTCTTCATCATTCTCTAGACGAAAACGAAAAACTCCAAGCAATAGTTTTTCTCTCTCAGCACCGATGTCAATAACAAATGAAACGAAATTTGTTGTGAGCTATCTTATACCCGGAAAAGAAGAAAATGATACCAAGACAACGCTTCAACAGAAACAATTTCAACGAAGATTTAGCCATTTATTCAAAGTAAAGATGAAAGAGAAGGAGAAAAATAAAGTCCACATATTTTACTGATAAAAACCTAAGATAAAATATCAAAATATATTAAAACTGAAACACAAAATACTGACCTGTATTTTTGTTGAAGAATATCTAATAGAAGGCGTGCGTGCTTTCGTTTCATTTGATAAAACGACAACTTGTTGTTTTTTTCTTACTTCTAGTATGTACCCGAGAATGATGACGTTTACGAATATTTGAAAAACAACGCTCAATTATCGAATATCAATTCGAATAATATCTGTTTAATGTTGTACGATGAGGTTATAACTCATATGGATGAATATGATCTTGAAATAAGGTTCGATTTTTCGAACATTTTATTTTTATTTATGATTTCATTTTTCTAGTGGAATATCTGCTGACGATTGTTTCACATTACCAGATTCGCTTATCATGGAGACCGATGGTTTTTCTCAATAAGAAATTTAAACTTCACTCATTATTTTATTTTGAAATCAAAAGAAAAACAAGACTAGTATTCTTTGTTTTATGTTTTATGTATACGGAATAATATTAATGCTTTTGTTTGTGTGTTTGTTTTCGAATTTTAACAGTATCATGCGATTTTAGATAGAAACTTTGTAGCAGTAAAACTACATCGACTTACAATTGCTTAGCAATGACTTGGTTAAATGAATGGCTAAAAGAACAATTTCCTTTATATAAATCTGCTTTGAAACATGCTGATCCTCGAACAAAAGATTGGTTTTTCTTATGGAGTGATCCCGTACCTGCTGTTACATTAGCACTTATCTATCTCTTCGTCGTCACTTTTGGTCCACGTTTTATGAAAAATCGTGAAGCAATTCATATTCCATCATGGATTTTATTTATTTACAACATGGCTTTGGTCATTTTATCGGCTTATATGGTTGAAGAGGTTCGCTTGAAAGAATATTTTATTCCTCAGTCATTTGTCTTCGTGTCTTTTAGCTTGTCGTTGGTGTTTATCGAAGTGGATATAATCTACTTTGTGCGCGATTGAATGTTTCTCGAGATGAAAATGAAATGAAAGTTGTTAATGCATTATGGTTTTATTACTTTTCTAAAGCCATCGAATTTATGGACACAGTCTTTATGGTTGTAAGAAAGCGTTTTACTCAAATCACATTTCTTCATGTTTTCCATCATTCGACAATGCTTATTATCTGGTGGATTGTTATGACATGGATTCCCGTATGCCTTTTCATCAAAGATATTTATTCTTGTCTATTTAATTGTTGTAATTTAGGGTGGACAAGCTTGGTTTGGACCAGTTTTAAATTCGACAGTACATGTTTTTATGTATGGATATTATGGTTTATCAGTCATTCCAGCATTACGTGAAAAACTTTGGTGGAAAAAATATATTACCATGTTCCAACTTGTAAGATCACATTCTTTTCCACTGTGTTTTTTAATATAAATTTCGAATTTTTTAGACTCAATTTATGCTCATTTTCACACATACATTCACTGGCTTTTTACGTGGTTGTGATTATCCACTATGGTAAATGAAAACAACTTGATTTTGTGAACATGAACTGAGAATTGATTTTAGGGGACAATTGATGTTAAATGGTTATATGATTATCATGTTGATTTTATTCACGAACTTTTTCATTCACGAATATGTTACTAAGAGTAACGATGCTAAACGTCGTAAACAACGATTAGCAAATGAAAACAAATCAGAAACATCAACAGAAACGAAATCACCACGAAAAAATGGTACTCGTCGAAAAGCAGATTAGTTCCGTTCTTTTTCTTTGATCTTTTTCAAGTCAAAATCTAGTCACGCTTTATGTGATAAACCAAAAGACAAACAAATCAAAAAAACAGACAAGAGGATTATTGTTTTGTCTCGTTTTAGATAATTTTATTTGTATTTCGTCTTTTTTTTCTATCGATTGAATAAAAGATAAAGAAAACAACAGATTTTCGTTGTTATTCTCTGACTTAAAATGGCTTCGAATTCGAATTCGAATAAGAGAAAACATTCGATGAGAGGATGAAGGCGTTTCTTCCGAAATTAACAACATTTGGTAGATATCTTTCTACTCATATGATGACTCTTTAGTTTCGTTGGAATAGATATTCATGTTGTAATTTAACTAAATTAATCATGAGATAAGAGAAATGATTTAAATCGTGTTTGGAATTCTTTATCTCATCTCTACGATCACATTGTTATTCATTCATATGAAGAAAACGAAAGATTTTGCATTTTGAATTGAAACAGGTATATGCGACTGAAATTTCAATACTTCATAGCTATTTATCTGTTTCTTAAGCTGTTGGATATGTTGATGCAACAATAACTTGGTTTACTTGGATGACACGAATACGCATATTAAATATGGACAATGAACTTTTATTTCAACTTATGAATCGTGATTTTACTATAGATCAATTATTTTCCGTAGAAATTCTTATTCTTTAACCAAATGAACCATTTACTCTTCTCAATCGTCTTGGCAAATCATCGTAATTGCGAACGATAAATATTCAAAAATATCGAATGAGTAATGAACTAAAAATCGAGGATCTATTTTTGATTTTATCTCAACACCCTCACCCTCACTCTGAAAAAGATTCGATGTGATTAACGGCAAGATTTATTGTAATTGAGAATTTATATTGTTATTAGTATTCGTGATTTTTCTTCTCAGAACGTTCCACTAAATCATTTAATTCGAATCATGTAAGACACAGTAGTTACCAAACAGCATCATCGTTCCGAACACAAGTAATGCACAACTCCAGTAAACATTGGATTTTTCAATGATACCAATCTAGAGAAGTTTATAGAGAAAAAAAATGAGCTTTCTACATAATTAGTGTTTATCCAGTTGATGTTCTCTAACTATCTTACAGACGAAATAATCCTAACTAAATATCTGCTTCCTATTTCAGTCTTATATATATTTATTTAATATTTTATTCAAGATGCAAAATAGAAAAAACGCGTTCGTCGGATATTGACCAATGATAGGACATTGCTTGTCTTTTGTCGAACTGAGAATCTCTTATCATTGTGACTGATAACATTCACATTTCATCATCTCTCTTACCAAACATGCGCCTCTCAGCAACACTTCACCATCCCAAAATACATTATTATTTACCTTTCAGCAAAAAAATATTTTTATTTGTCCAACTTCAAAACGTCGAGCTGTAGAAACTTCCTTCAACTAAAAGAATAAATCCATATACTCATCTCCACCTACTATATTACTTTAGAGGGAAAATCAGATCTTCGATTCTTGCGGATCCCATGGATTATGTTCGATTCTATTGGACCCTTTAAGTCTCTCTATATACGCCAAAACGGATCGATGGGTTCCAAAAAGATCGAAAAGAATCCAAGAAAATCAATAGGATCAAAGGCGCTCAATCCGATCTGCTTTTTTCCCTTTGATATCACTTTTAATAGTCGCTCAACTCAGTGAGTTCTCACACTCAAAGTACTTCCTATACTATAATATTTACATAGAAACTAAATCAGCTAGAGTGATAAAAATATTTAACTCATTCAACTAAGTACATAACTTCATCTCTACCAACATACATCCACGAAGTGACTTCAATAACCTCCATTCATAGACAATGCATCCTCTAGCAAACAGGTACTACATCGAGATAAATATCAATCGGCATTGGACACAACTTTCAAACCTCCGAAATTCATAAACAGCAGTCGACTTTGATAAAACCTATGTTTTCCTTTCATGACAAAATCATCTTTTCAGATAAAAACTCAACAAAATCAATATCGCACAATAATGACTGTATCGTTACATACATTACCACTGGACATTGCCTACCGAATATTCGACCACTTAGACGACAAACATTTATTTATCTCTGCTAGCAACATTTCCCAACGGTTAAATGCAATCCAAACTTCGTACCACAGATTTCGAGTAAGTGCACAACATTATTAATTTCCTACACTATATCCAAACGCTTCATTCTCATGAATTATTCTCTTTCCATGCGTTCACACGAGCAACTATCTCCGAGCAAAATTTTCTTACAAATCACCTATATTTCTCAACAGACACTTACAAAACTCGACCTTTCGAACAACAACCTTGAACATGAAGATGCTGAACGTCTTGCTCAAGCATTACAGCATAACATAGTAACTTTACAACAACTCTTCCATTTATATCAGATATCACTACTTGATCTCTCCTTAGACACTTACACAACTTGACCTTCGATTTAACTCGATTGGAGATGAAGGTGCTCAACATCTGGCTCAAGCATTACAACACAATACAGTAATGTTACAGCTACTCTTCCATTTATATCAGATATCACTAATTGATCTCTCCATAGACACTTACACAGCTCGACGTTTCATTTAACTCGATTGGACCTGAAGGTGCTCGACATCTTGCTCAAGCATTACAACAGAACACAGTAACTTTACAACAACTCTTCCATTTATATCAAATAT
>ERZ778020.2928-NODE-2928-length-11675-cov-3.430120_pt1 | contig 11675 bp, 10 predicted proteins | sample MGYA00375750_ERZ778020 | MGnify/ENA primary metagenome ERZ778020 (study PRJEB29350, sample SAMN05389818) | bioreactor metagenome | isolation source: Ammonium sulfate bioreactor | place: South Africa: University of Cape Town | collected 2014-03-17 ...
AACAACAACATCAACATCAACATCAACATCAACATCATCATCAACAACAACATCCTCAAATTTAGCTACTCTATCTACTACTACTCCTGTTCAACTTCGTCAACATTTTATTGCAAATTCATGTAATATGTCAAATTACACTGGTACTTATTGTAATATTTCTAACAGTCTATGTAACATGTTACAACCGTGCACAAAAAATAGTGTCTGTATTGATATTTCAAGTACAAATTATACATGTAAATGCAAGAAGAACTTCAACGGTAGTCGATGTTTGCTTGATCATCGACGTTGCATATATCAATTGAATTCCTCCAACGGTACCAAAAATTTTATCTTTAACGAATCTGAACATCGCTACTGCCGAAATAAGACTCGATTCTGTGATAATGTCGAATGTAAAAATAACGGTGTCTGTCGATCGTTATCGAATGGTTTTAAATGTGAATGTCTTGGCGATTTTTTTTATGGTACTTATTGTGAAAACGAATCAAAGAAATTGACCGTCTTGAAAGTTGTTTCAAAATCAGTTTCTTATATTGCTATTCTTGCAATGGTTAGTGTTGCAATGTTTGTGATTGTGATGGACATACTTAAATATGGTTTTGGGATTGATCCTGTTGAAAGTGAACGACGGATCATGCGAAGAGAAAGACAAGCAGCAAAACGACGTCGACGTCCCGTTATTCAACGATTTGTTTATGTCAATTCGCCATCAACAGCGTAAAAAAAACAAAAACTCTGAATCATAGCTTTGCTTTTATCGTATCTTGCTAAATGTGCTTCGAAAACATTGGGAAACTTCACACATTACACACACATAATGATTACTCATAGGAAATTTTCTAATCGAAACCTCATGATGCAAGTTGTAAATATCCATCATAACTTGGTAATGACGCCTGTCTCAATACAGTTAGAGTAAAATAAAAAAAATATGTCACATTACTCATCATACATATATATATACTCCAGTAGTAACTTGTTACGCATCAACAATCGTAAACATGCAACGAGCAGGTAATTATACACCATCGAATAGCAAGACTATATTGGATCGTGTGCTCTATTTATCGAAACAAATTCATCAAACAGCTCAGTTTGCGACTCAATCCAAAGATGAATGCCATAAGATCGATACCAAAATTGCAGAGATAATCAATTATTTACAATACGTGCAAGCTAGTTCACCAACAAGTGAAACCTTAAAAACAAAAATCAATGATTTCGAAGATATTGTGTCATCGTGTCTTGATTTTGTACAAAAATGTAGCAATGCAAATAAATACAATGAAAATACATATAATACACTCAAGAAACGATTGAATGATTACATTAGTAATTTACAAAGTTATGCCGATGAAAAAAATCAATTATACGGTGGACAACGCAAACAAATGAGTTTTCATCAACCTATGGTATTGCCAATGGGTCCCTGTGCCAATGGTAGATGTAGTCCACAACCAATGTTCGTACCGATGAATCCTTGTGCCAATGGCAGATGTAGTCCGCAACCAATGTTTGTACCAGCGAGTCCCTGTGCCAATGGTAGATGTAGTCCGCAACCAATGTTTGTACCAGTGAGTCCCTGTGCCAATGGCAGATGCAGTCCGCAGCCAATGTTCATGCCGATGAGTCCTTGTGCTAATGGTAATTGTGCGCGATAGGCTACTTGTTTTTCGTTTTGTGTTCACTTATATTTTAATCACGTATAATAAAATAAAGAATTAACATTTACTCAAATATCAAAATACATTGCAGAACGAATTAATATATTTAAAATCTTAGAGAGAGAGAATGTATATGAGAATAATATCAGTTGTCAATTGAAAGGATGAAAGTGTGAATGAATAACATATGTTACGTAGCATAGTATATAACATAGAAAGAGATGAGAATAGAAGTTAAAGAAAAATAACTCGATCGAAATGTGGTCATATCTTCTAGGAATTCAATTGATACTAACCCTACGCAGTTTAATCGGTTACACTACAGGTGATGCACCGAATTTTATATCTGGTTGTGGATTGACATTTCTTTCTGCAAAACAATTGAACAGTCAATTGTATGAAGTCGTCGTTTCATCAGCAGAAGTACGTGGTAATCAAACAGTAAGAATTCTCCTTCCAACAGATTATACAACGAGTGGTGCAAGTCGTCGATATCCTACTCTCTATTTATTGCACGGTGCATACGGTGGTGCAAGTGATTGGACTACAGCTGGGGCAGCACAAAATATAACAAGTAATGCATCATTAATTACTGTGATGCCAAGTACTGATCCATTTGGATTTTATACAAATTGGGTTTTACCGGGTAATTCGACGCCACAAAATTGGCGTACCTATCACATGGAACAATTAGTACCATGGATCGATTTAAATCTACGAACAATAGCAACGAAAGGTGGTCGTGCTATTGCTGGTCTTTCGATGGGTGGTTTCGGTGCTATTCATTACGCTGAACTGTATACCAATCATTTCATTTATGCAGCTAGTTTTTCGGGTGCACTCGATTTGCTTGATCCACGTCTTCAAACAATTATTATTAATTTACCAGGACAAGGCAAACCACTTATCGGTCCATTTGGTTATCCGACTTCGCCAATTTCATCAACAGCATGGTTCACCGAAGATACGTTGACTCGTGCTGCCGATCTACGAAACATATCTATCGCACTCTATACGGGTTATGCTGATACATTTGAAGCAACATTAGGTGATGGTAGTCATCGTTTACATGATTTATTATTAGTATTGAATGTTCCTGTTTATTTCGATGATTATGGCAATGGACAATCGATTGGTTATGGATGTGATGGAAAACATTCGTGGCCATGTTGGAGAGCTTCACTCATTGATGTATTACCACGAATCATGGCTGTTCTCGAGCAACATTTTTGACAATGAGAATATTTTCATCTGTTTTGAAATCATTGATAGAATAATAATAATAGATAAACGTGCTTTAAATACGAGTCAATAGAAATAGAAATAAAAAGAATAATGATGGTAAAAGGTATAATCTATCTCCAGCTTGTGTTCTTTCTATGTTTCGCTTGCAAATATTCCATAGGTGATGCACCTAATTTCATATCTGGATGTGGACTCACATTTCTTTCGTCGACACAAATAAACAATCAATTATATGAAGTTGTTGTTTCATCTAAACAAGTACTTGGCAATCAAACAGTACGAATTCTTCTTCCTACGGATTATTTTACTAGTGGAAGTAGTCGTCGTTATCCTAGTCTTTATCTGTTACATGGTGCAACTGACAATGCAACAACTTGGACACGACCGGGTAAAGGTGAAGCACAAAATATTACTGGCAATGCTTCTCTAATAACTGTAATGCCTAATGGTGATCGATTCGGATTCTATACCAATTGGGTTCTACCTGGACAATCGGCGCCTCAAAATTGGCGTACATTTCATATGGAAGAACTCGTTCCTTGGATTGATTTGAATCTACGAACAATTGCAAAGAAAGAAGGCCGTGCTATTGCTGGCCTAAGTATGGGTGGATTCGGTGCCATGCATTATGCCGAAGCTTATTCAGATAATTTTATCTATGGTGCTAGTTTTTCTGGTGTACTCAATCTACTTGATCCTCGTGTGCAAACACTTGTTTTAAATCTACCTGGAAAGGACAATCCTCTGATTGGTCCATTTGGTTATCCAACATCACCTATTACATCGACGGGTTGGTTTGCAGCAGATACAATCGCACATGCTGCAGAACTACGCAATATATCAATAGCACTCTTAGCTGGAAATGCTAGTACTTTTGAAGCAACTTTAGGCGATGGTAGTTTTCGTTTACATGATGTCTTAGTAACATTGAATGTGCCCGTTTATTTTCATCCATATGGCAATGGACAATCGATTGGTCATGGTTGTAATGGTGATCATAATTGGGGATGTTTTAATGCAGCTTTAAATGAAGTATTTCCTCGTATAATGGCTGCTTTACAACAACAATATTAAAAAAAAATAAAAACATTATTATTATCTTTTTCTTCGTTTTATAAATAACAAATGAAAAGATCAACAGGTGTGTGCACAAGTGATTGTTTATTGTTATTAATAAACAAAACGAAAAAGAAAAGGATTATAATATAACCTTTCATCTTGTATAATATAAGACTTTTGTATTTCCTTTCGTCTTGTCTTGTAAATTTTTATGTCATCGAATCACGATGATTGGCCCAATGTTGATGAAGAAATATCTATCGACATTCATGATTTACCACATCGATCGTCTAATATTGAATGGTGGTACTGTCATTGTCACTTAACAGGCTCTAATAATCAACCATATGCAATATTTGCTTCTTTTTTTCGGACATTCGATAACCATCGTTCGACACCCGAACAACATCAGTATCTTTACGCATTAATCTGGGGTATAGTTGATATCAAAAATCAAAATTATTATTCATCATCACAATTAGATCGTTCATCGATTGAACGATCATTAAATGGTACTGAATTATCGAAAGATTTAGATAAACATTTATATATGGCATATAAAGAAATTCTCAATCGAAATACTATTCCATTACCTGATCGATTATTTTCAAAGGAATGTTATGTTGATTTGAATAAGTTATATTTAAATTATGATGATAATCTCTTCTATAAAGATGAATCAGGAAATTATTGTCTTTCATGTCATGATCCTCATCAAAATCTTTCATTTAAATTACAAATGCGACCAATGAAACATCCTTGTCGACAACCACATCATGGTATTGCTAATCATATATCTCCGGAAGAATCCATGTTCTATTATTCGATGTCACGATTAGAATGTCATGGACAAATCATGATTGATAATCAATCGATTTCTGTTCAAGGACATTCATGGTATGATCATGAATTTGGTGGATTAATTAAATATTCAACAACAAATTCAAATAAAACTTCATATGAATCACAATACAAAGGTTGGTATTGGTTTGGTATTCAATTAGATAATCATTATGAGATTACGTTCAGTCATCTTATTGATTGTCTTACACAGAAATCTGCTGATAAATCAGCTATTATTATTGGACCTGATAATGAACGTTGGGAATATCATGATGGCGATCTAATCGATTTACAACCATTAAATCAATGGTTTAGTATTCGAACCGGTTGTGTCTATTCAACAAAATGGAAAATAACAATTCCAACAATGCAATGCGAACTCGTTCTTGAAGCTGTTATTGATAATCAAGAATTGATTACATTTATTGCTCGACCATCATTTTATGAAGGTCGATTCAATGTTTCGGGAGTGTTCAATAATCAACATGTACAGGGTCATGCATTCTTCGAATGTCATCGAACGAATATCAAAATTTTCAACTGTTTAGATGAATTTTTTAAACGTATAAGTCATATTGTTTTAAATAATATCGAAACCATACTACCAAGACAAATTACATCTACACAAGCATTTGATCTAATTACATTGGATACAATTAATCTTGAAATCTTCTCGAAAATTATCATTTCTCCATTGAGAGATATGATTGATCGTGGTGGTAAAGCTTGGCGATCATTTCTATGTTTATTATGTATTGACTGTGTCAATGGTAACAGTCAAAATTATCAACATTGGCTAGCATTAGCTGAGATTATGCATGTGGGATCATTGATAATCGATGATATTCAAGATCAATCGGCTATTCGTCGTGGTGGACCAGCTTGTCATCGTATGTATGGCATAGCACAAGCAATAAATGCTGGTACAATTGCATATTTCCTACCATTACCATTACTTATTGCTCGAACACCGAGTTTATCCGATGAGATTAAATTGAAAATCTATGAAACAACCTTTTCTACATTACGTACTGCTCATATAGGACAAGGCTTGGATATACATGGTTTAGATTATCTAATGAATGATTGTATTGAAACAGGCAATGGTCTACCATTAGAACAAGCTATACTGTCAATTCATCGATTAAAATCCGGTATTCCCGCTGGTAATCTTGCACGAATGGGTGCATTAATTGGCGGAGGAACGATAGAACAATGTGATCGATTACAAGAATATGTTCAATCAATTGGAATTGCATTTCAAATTATTGATGATGTACTCAATTTACGTGGATTTGAAAATCAAACAAAACAACGTGGTGAAGATATAACTGCAGGCAAAATAACATATCCAATTGCGAAAGTGATGAATTCGAAATATTTGAAAGAACGTTCGGAACGAGAATATGTTTGGCAAATTCTACAAAGTAAAACCAACGATAAACAAACGATCGATCGATTAATCGATCTATTCGAACAAACCAATTGTTTGAATGATTCAATTTCTGATGCACGATTATTAGTAGACAATGCTTGGTTAAAATTAGATTCATTTCTATTGGATTCATTTCATAAAATCATTCTACGAGCATTTGGACTTTATATTTTAGAAAGACATTATTAGATTTTAGTTTATTTGATTATCAAAATTTAAAATCGTATTCGTTTCGTAATCATAATATTTTTCATAGTTCATCAATTGTAGTTTGATGATTCGTTGTCCATTGGATCTTTCCGTTTTAATATAACGATAGAGATTATAGCATGAAAATAAGATTTCATCTTCATCATATTTTGTATGTTGTGGTAGAATTTCCATGCAAAATTTTGACCATTCAGGCGAAATATCAATATGAAATAGAGTATTTTTACCTTGGAAAGGCATTGATTTTGATGTGGATGTGAAACTTGGTATGAAAAAGATATTCTTCGTTTCATAGGCCAGAATTTCATCTCGTGACATATCAGCTCCTACAAAAATTTTCTTTCAAATTAAATATACTCTCTAAAAAGTATACAAACCACGAAAGACGGTTCCAGTAAATGTCATTGGTGACATACCAATTGCATACTTCAATTGTTTGACATATGTTCCATAGGTTTTCAATGTCGATGAGTCAGCAGCCAATGCCATATTGACTTCAGTACAATACCAATTCGAACCTGATGTATATCGATAGATACATTCGGTTTTACTACGAGGTTTTTCATCGTCTTCTAACCAGCCAATGCAATATTGTAAATAGTTACTACCTTTTTTATGCACCGGATAGAAATTAACAGATTGCTCGGTGAGTGACATGAATGTTGTATAGGGAGAACGAAAAGTTAACGATGAGCGTGGTCGAATAGCACTACGATAGGATGTTGATTTATTTTCTGCAGCTGCAGGTGTTTTGTACAGTGGAACAGCAGCTTGAAAACATGGATGATTTGTTGTACATGCTCGAACGATTGGTATTTCTTTGATTTTTGTAAATTTTGTTGAACTAGGATCCGTTGAGTCTTTAATCATTTGTGTGTTACTCATTTGAAAACTTATTTCGAATGAATGATTAAACCGTCGCATGTATGTTTGTGTAGGCAGCATAGAGAACGCGACGAAAAATCGCAAGTCTATAGGTGTCGCTCTTATAACTGATATGCTGTGTCGTGATTAGATAAGGTAATAAAAAAGTCTTGCTTATCACATAGATGTTCTATTCTTTGTTGTCTAAAACAAAAAAAGTCAGTTGACTTAGATGCATTCGAAATCTATCTTCGTCATCTTAAATGTTGTCCTCTATGGACTGATATGTGTTGAAAGTGCTAATTGGGGAGTTTGTAGAACGTAACTCCAAAGAATTTTATTAATGTTTTACTTGGAAATAAAACTGCAGTGGAAGGTATCGGTAGTGGCAAAGCTCTTCAAAGGTAAATGGTCCACATGAACACCGGAAATTTCTTTGTAATTTGCTTTCTAGTGGACCGGATGATAATGTCTTTATCTATCTTAATAGTCATGGTGCTGCAGGTTTAGTTGCCTTTCCAACCGCAGTCGTATATGCTTCGTTTAAGAATTTCAATATAAGATTCTCATTTTGTTTTTAATTTCATTTTCTATAGCTTTATGCCAAGGATTTAAACACAACAATTGCCACCATGTATGCGCAGAAAAAATACAAACAAGTTAGTTCATTCATTCTATCTAACTCTTTTTATCATAATTTTCACTTCTCCATAGATGGTCATTTACCTTGAAGCAGGTGAAGCAAGTTCCATGCTAGAAACTCTTCCTGATAACATCAACATCTATGCAGTAACAGCTTCAGATATAGTAGCACCATCTTATGCTTGTTATTATGATGACGAACTAGCAACCTTTCTCGGTGATTGCTTTTCTGTGGCATGGATAGAAAATTCCGAGGAGAAACGATCTACGCGAGAAACACTACGCGAACAATATGATGTAAGCTGGCAAAGAGCTAATAATCAAAGTAGACTTATGCTATATGGTGATCTAGTAAGAACAAGTGAAAAGTAAATAACTTTTTTGATAATATTTTTTTTTTCGATGTAGTCATTGGCTCAAACGCACTATATCGATGAATTTCAAGGCACTGGAAAAGCATTTCATACACGAGATATTTATACTCCAACATTTGATTCGCCTCAACCGATACCCTCTCATATTGCAACAGTCGATGTTCGTCTCGATATTCTTGCTCGTCGTTTCGCAGCTACTGGTGATAAATCCATCGAACAAGAACTACTTGAAACTATTCAAAGTCGAAATACGATTTCCAATCATATGAAACAAATTGTTTCATTCGCAATGTTACCTGAAAAACATCTTCCATTAACACAACACGATTGCTACAAAACCGCAACACAATATATTCATGAAAAATGTTTCGATATTCAAGTACGTATCTATTCGTCAATACGACAGAAAAAGAAGTACGCGTATATTCTAGAATGAATTCGTTCTCAATCAACTTTGGATGATTGTCAATCTATGTGAAATCTATTCGAATGAATATTTTAACATAAAAAAATCAATTGATCAAACATGTTCTCAACGATTACATTTCACTTATTGAGTTTTATTTCGTTTTAAATATTTTAAAATCATTTTCTTTGCTTGTAATGTGATTTCATCGTTTAATTGATTTTGTTCATTTGAATTTAATTCATTCCACATTTGTTCATTTCCATTTTCGATCAATTGATCATGAATATCTTTAACATAAAGATTCAATAATTCTTTTAATTTATCTTTCTCTTCGGCAGTCACATGACCAATTTTACTAATCGCATTATTCAAACGATTTTCAGTTATCAGTGGATCGATTTCGAATCTTAACAAATCAATATTCGATAGTTCACCTTCGTTTTTAATTTGTTCATGTTTTTCTGCTTGACTATATTTTTCTTCGGAGAATTCCTTAATTTTATTTTTAACAATTGATCGGACTAAATTGCCTTTCGTGGTTTTAACCATAATTTCATGCATTGGCTTGATGACAACGCCTTCAGCTTTATTTGGTTCATTTAATGGTGGTAAGCCGAATTTCATTGGCACATAAGAATTAAAACCAAGTTGATATTCAAGTGCTTCTTCATATTTACCGATAAATAATGGTTCAGCATGAAAAAGATTGACGTGTTGAAAAGCAATTAATGCATATTCATAATCTAAATAGATCTGTTTGTTATCGACAACAATTGCTAAATCGAAAGCACAATATTCAATGTCTGGACAATACCAAATACCGGTTTGAATTGCGTAAACATCGGGTATTTTCGGTACATCTGCATGAGGATAGAAACCACCGAATAATTCACCGAAAACGTAGATTTTTTCGAGATTTTCATAAGTTTGACGTACGAATTGATAGAGTAGTTGAATTCGTGGAATGATTTCATTGAATAATCGACGTTTATAACCGAAAAAATCATCACTATCAGATAATAAACTTGTTCGTTTACCACATCGAACACGTTGTCCATCTTCATCACAAACAAAACAAAAATTTGCACCATGAATTTTTTCCGTAACACACCATAACGTTCGTTTGAACGTCGTATTATCAGATTTGTCTAAAATCCAATGGCTGCTACTCTCAGATATTTTACCATAACCTTCAAATTCTGCCATTCGTTTGTTTTCTAGTCAAATAGTAAGAAAAACAACATAATATAATTACTAACAACGAAATTACGCAAGATGTGAATCACTCGTTACTTAAAATAGATGACGTTAGTTTCGTTTATTTCGAAATTCAACAAAAAATACACATTTGAAAAAGATTTTATTCACTGTCATCATCGCTGTCACTACGATCATATTTTTCATTTTTATGTTCGACTCAAGCACTAGAAAAGATTAAAATACAGAATTTATTCGATATACGTATGTAAAAATTCCGGATGAAATTAAATTACATTATAGCATTTCGTTCACGCATTAATATATTGACTTGATTGCGTAAATAATTCACTTGTTCTTGTAGACATGCGATTCGATCATGCTTGTCTTGATCTTGTCTTCTATAAGTATAATTACACATTAAACATCTTTGCTCGATCAATGGACAGAGTTCTATATGACTGGGAAGAGAAGATTTAGCAAAATAGTTTTTACAACCAGAACATGATTCTTGTTGAAAACCACAGTTTTTTTCATGTTCTTCTAATTTGTCATAAGGCAGAATTTGGTCACAATTGTATGAAATATTAACACATTTAAACGTTAAATCACTTAAGGCTTCTTTGATCTTTGCATGACATTTACGTTCTTCAAATCCCGGACAAACGATGTTTGATGATGGGCATTTAAAAGGTTCTGATGAATCAGACTGCTGTCTTCGAAGACATTTTGAACAATAATGTCCTTGACAATGTTTACATCCTATTGGATACCATAAAACTCCTTGACACAGAGGGCATGTGATCCGTTTTCGATCGTCTAATTCTGATAAATTTGTTATACGATCTATTTGAATACGTCCATATACAGTTGAAGTAGATGTAGACATTATAAAAATGGTATTTACCGTTAGATTTTTGTTTTCTTTTTTATGCGTTCGCCATTTTTTATCAGTTATTTTATCAAAAACAAAAGCACACGTCGTTGATGCGTCACTGTAAGCGTTTGCCGTTGATGATTCGAGTAAATATAATCATCAGTAGGAAATGAAAGAGAACAGAAGAAAAAAAGAACACGTGAATAAAAAAATCAACTTTCCTTTATTTTTTCCTTCGATGGAAGAGAGCCACGCATCAGACGATGACGAATTCGATCAAATTTTATTATCAATTGTTCGCGAAGGTCGTAGAGATACTTTAGAAAAATATTTATTATCCGTCAAAAATCCAAATTGGTATTTAAATAAACTTTATGACGATTTGCATAATCAAAAATGTACTCTTCTAATGACGGCATGTTTAAACGGGTATGATGACGTTATACGTATGATACTCAAACATTTTCAACCAGATCTCGAAATACCGAATAATATTTCACTTTATGATGATGATCAAATTAGAAAAATGTATTTCGACGTTTCAGTTCTTTGGGTTGCTGCAGCTCTCGATAAATTTTCTATTGTAAAATTATTAATTGAACATGGAGCAAATGTTAATTATCGAACAAAAACACAATCAACACCAGTACGTTGCACATGTCGTCATGGTAATATCGACATGGTTCGATATCTTATTGAAAACGGTGCTGATATACATGCAAAAAATGAAAATAATGAAACTGTTTTAATGGTTTGTGCTAATTATGGTCATGCAGATTTGGTTAAACTTTTTGTTGATGAATATCGATTGGATGTAAATCAATGTGATGATAATGGTCGGTCGGCACTC
>ERZ778020.2936-NODE-2936-length-11643-cov-3.119175_pt1 | contig 11643 bp, 8 predicted proteins | sample MGYA00375750_ERZ778020 | MGnify/ENA primary metagenome ERZ778020 (study PRJEB29350, sample SAMN05389818) | bioreactor metagenome | isolation source: Ammonium sulfate bioreactor | place: South Africa: University of Cape Town | collected 2014-03-17 ...
AACGCGACCTGCACGTTCTGAATCGCGGTCATCGAATTGAAGGGATGGGCAACCTGAAAGGTACGCCCGACGCCGAGCGCCCAGATTTCGCGCGGCTTCAGCCCGATTAGTTCTTTGCCCAGAAACAGAATGGAGCCGGCGTCGGCGCTGAGCTGGCCGTTGATCATATTGAACAGGGTCGATTTCCCTGCTCCGTTCGGACCGATCAGCGCGAGCAGTTCGCCCTCAGCCAGATCGAACGAAACAGAATCGTTGGCACGCACGCCACCGAAGGATTTTCCGACATCCCTCACAGACAGCAAGGTCACGACCTGCCCTCCTTGCGAAACACCAGATGCGCCAGCCCTTGCGGCATCGACAGCAAGAGAGCGAGCGTGATGAGACCCAGCACGGCCCGCCAGTACTCGGCGTTCAAGCCGATCGTGTCGCGCAGCCAGACAAAAATGCTGGCCCCGAGCACTGCGCCGGCGATGGCCTGCTCGCCGCCGAGCATGACCATCACCAGACCGTCGACCGACCGCGAGGCCGTCAGAATCTCGGGCGAGACGCTGCCCTTGGAATAGACGAACAGCGCCCCGGCAAGACCCGCGACGCCGCCCGCCAGCACAAACCCGAGCCACTGCAGGCGCCGCACATTCATCCCGATCGATTCCGACCGGATCGCCGAGTCCCGCGCGGCACGCAAAGCGTAGCCAAAGGGCGAGAACAACACGCGGTAGAGAAAGATCGATGCGACAACGAGACAGCCGAGCACCAGGTAGAAGAAGGCGGTTTTGGATTGAAACAGTCCCGTGGGCCAGACGCCCGTAATGCCGTTCTCGCCACCCGCCAGTCCTTCGAACTGATAGAAGACCGCCCAGACGATCTGCGCGAAGGCGAGCGTCAGCATGGCGAAATAGATGCTGGTGAGCCGCACCGAAAACCAGCCGATAACGACGCCGCCGAGCACCGCCAGACCGATGCCGGCAAACAGCGCGGCCTCCACCGGCAATCCGACGTATTTAGCCGCCATGCCCGCGGCATAGGCGCCCAGTCCGAAATAAGCGGCGTGGCCGAACGAGTGCATGCCGCCCGCGCCCATCAGCAATTGCAGGCTCGCGGCGAAGATCACCACGATCATGATCTCGAGCATCAGAATGGGCATATAGGGGAACTGACTGCGGAGTTGCGGCACGACGACCAGCCCGATCACAACGAGCGCCGCGATCCATAGACCCCGCGAGGACAACGGCCTGAGAACGGTCGAACTCGTGACATGCCGATTTTGGCGCGCGAGATTCGGCGCCCGCCCCAGCAAACCATAAGGCCGCAGGACGAGAACGATGGCCATCACGATGAACTCCACCACGATGGTGAGCTTCGACATCGAAATCTGGATGCCGGCGATATCGATCACGCCGAGCCAGACGCAAACGGCCTTGGTTTGGGCGACAATGATCGCAGCGAGGAAAGCACCGGGCAGCGATCCCAGACCGCCGACGACGACCACGACGAATGCCGAGGCAATGGCCTGGATATCCATATCGAGGCTCGCCGGCTCGCGCGGGAGCTGCAATGCGCCGCCAAGCCCGGCCACGGATGTGCCCAGCACGAAGACCGAGGTGAACAGCCAGGCCTGGTTGATACCGAGCGCGGCGACCATATCCCGATCCTGCGTCGCGGCGCGAACCAGACGACCCCAACGTGTGCGAGTCACGACGGCCCACAGCGTGGCGAGGGCGAGCGGGCCCACCACGATCAGAAAGATGCTGTAGGTCGGAAACTTGCGTCCAAGAATATCGACCGCACCGCCCAGGCCCGGCGCCCGCGGCCCCATGAGGGGCACGGGCCCCCAGAGATAGAGCACGACGTCCTGCACGATCAGCATAATCGCATAAGTGGCGAGCAACTGCGTCAGTTCGGCGGCTTGATAGATCCGGCGCAGCAGCGTGATCTCGACGAGCAGCCCGATCAAGGCGACGGCGATGCCGGCCAGCACCAGCGACGGCCAGAACCCTGCCGCTCCCCCCAGCGTGCCGATCAGCGTGGATGCAATGTAGGCACCGAGCATGAAGAACGAGCCATGGGCAAAGTTTACGATGCGCGTGACGCCGAAAATGATCGACATGCCGGCGGCAACCATGAACAGGGACGATGCCTCGGCAAAGCCGTTCAGAATTTGGACAACGAGACCCGAGAGTTGCATGGTAGTCGCCTGTTGAAGTGACGTCTGGCAGCCGCGGGCAGTGACGATCGCCGTCGCCCGCGGCTGCGGCTTGTCAGAGCGTTATGCCGATCAATTCGCCGGCTTGCGCCACTCTTTGACCATCGCGTCGGTCGGCTGATACTGATCGCCCTGCTTGTATTCGCTGTTGATGACAACAGGCCCGCTATCGCTCTGCGCAATCTGGCCAAGGAAGGAGCCGATCGTCGACTGGTGATCCTGCGGTCGATACCGGATCTTGCCCCACGGCATATCGACATCGAGGCCGATCATGGCATCCACGACCTTCTCGGTATCGGTGCTGCCGGCCTTCTTGAACGCGGCGGCGAGAGTCTTGATCGTGGTGTATCCCATGATCGACGAAATTCCGGGATGCTTGCCGAAACGCTTTTCGTAAGCCTTCAGGAACGCTTCGTGTTCAGGCGTCTTGATATCGTTCCATGGATAGCCGGTCACCCACCATCCCTTCGTCGCGTCTTCCTTGAGCGGCTCGAGATTCTCCGGCTCGCCCGTGGTCAAGGCCAGAACTTCACGTCCCTCGAAGAGTCCCTGCGTGCCGCCGGCCCGGACGAATTTCAGAAGGTCGGCGCCAAACAGCACCGAGAAGATTCCGTCCGGCTTGGCATCGATCAACGATTGAACGACCGCACTTGCCTCGATCTTTCCGAGCGGCACCGCCTGATCGGCGACGAAGGTTACGTCCGGCTGCGCTTCCTTCAACATCCGCTTGAAATTCGCCGCGGCCAACTGACCGAACTCGTAGTTCGGATACACCAGAGCCCAGCGCTTTTTACCGAGCTTGGCGGCCTTCTCGGCGAGAATCGCCGACTGCGTGTAGGTGCCCGCGCGCAGGCGGAAGCCGTAACGATTGCCTTCCTGCCAGATCATGCGGTCGGACAATGACATCGTCGCGAGAAACAGCGTCTTGTTGTGACGCGCAAAATCGTTGAGCGCCAATGCGACGCTGGAAAGGAAGGTGCCCGAGATGGCGTTGACGTGCTCGCGCGAGATCAGTTCCTCGGCGGCGCGGATTCCGTCGCCGGCAGCTCCCTTGTCGTCGCGGGTCACGACCACGAGACGCTTGCCGTTGATCCCGCCCGCGGAGTTGATCTCATCGAGCGCCATCTCCATGCCGTTTTTGTAATGGCCGAGATGCTCGGGAAAATTGGTGTAGCTGTTAACGTCTCCGATTTTGATGACGTCCTGCGCACGCACGGGCGCAGCGGCCGCCAGCGCGGCCCCGATCGCAACAGCCCCCAAAAGACGGGTTACTTTACTCCTCAGCATTCGTGCCTTCTCCCTCATACGAGCGCTCGCGACATGGTTCGCCGGAACACAGTTTGATCTTTGATATCGTCACATACTACATTTATATCGAAAATCTATAAATAGATATTTTTATTCGATGTATCATATCGCATATCGATAGTATACTGTTTCACCTGGCATAGCATGCAACGTCCGATCATTGATTATGACATCGCCTTCGATTGCGCTTCGGCCGCCTGAAGCGCGGCGATGTAACCGAAAGTGATTGCCGGCCCCAGCGTAATGCCCGCGCCCGGATAGGTGCCCGCCATGATGCTGGCGGCATCGTTGCCGGCAGCATAGAGACCCGGAATCGGTTCGCCTGTGGAAGTCAGCACACGCCCGGCTTCATCCGTGCGGATGCCCGCGAATGTCCCGAGATCGCCCGCAACCAGCCGGAGTGCATAAAACGGCCCCTGCCGGATCGGCCCGACGCAAGGATTGGGCGTGCGGGTGGCATCACCCAGAAAACGATTGTAGGCGGTCGACCCACGGCCGAATTCCCGGTCTTCGCCCTTTTGCGCGCTCGCATTGTAGCGTCGCACGGTGGTTTCGAACGCCGACGGTTCGATACCGCACGTGTTCGCGAGCTCGGCTAGGGTCGCGCCGCGCTTCAGATAGCCGGACCGCAGGGCCGGTTTCAGCGGCACGGGGAACGGCTTCACATGACCGAGCCCGTATTTGCGAATAGTCGAATGATCCGCGACCAGCCAGCAATCGGCTTCGCAGCCCTGCGGGGTAGCCGCCTGCAAAGCCTGGACGAAATCGTGATAGCTGACCGCCTCATTGACGAAACGGCGACCGGCGCGCGTCACCGCAATCACGCCGGGTTTGGCGCGATCGATGAAATGCGGGAAGGGTCCCGTTCCGCCGCCGCGGCGCGGCACCAGGGACAGCGGCACCCACGCCGCCGCATTCCAATAGTCATCGACGATCTCGCCGCCGACGTCACGCACCATACGAAAGGTGTCTCCGGTCACGTGCGGATCGACGGCCGAGTGATGAGAACTGCCCGCCTTCACGTGGGGATAAAGACGCTTACGCATCTCGGCGTCATGAGCAAAGCCGCCTGCCGTCAGAATGACGGCATGACGTGCGTAAATCTCGACTTCACCGCCGCCCTCTCCGACGAGCGCCCCCGTCACGCCGGTCCGGTCGCCGATCAGGCGACGCACCGGCGCTTCGGTACGCAGCTCCACGCCCGACGCAAATGCCGTCGCCGCAAGCCGTGCCACCAGCGCGTTGCCGTTGGTGAGGCGCATGCCGCGGCCATAGACCAACTTGTCGCGGAAAAAGCGCGCGAGCAGCGTTACCACATAGGCGGCCGAGACGATGGAGCGCGTTACGTTGAAGAAATGCTTCAATTCCTTGCCGGACCCGACCGCCATGCCGAGGAATGTGGTTTCGGGCACCGGCGGTTTCAGACGGCCGATCTCACGACCCAACCGCGGCCGTCGTAGGGCATGGCCACCAGCGCGCGACCGCCGGCCATGCCGCCAGGCGCCTCAGGATGATAATCCGCATAAAGCGGGCCAAGTTCGAACGAGAGATCGCTCTCGCGGGCGAAGAAATCGATCGCCTGCGGAGCCGTCTCCAGATAGGCATCGATATGGGCCGCGCTGTAGCGCTGCCCCATCTCGCCGCGCAGATAGGTGCGGACCTTATCGAGATCGTCATCCACGCCCGCCGCACGGGCTTGCGCGCTGCACGGCACCCACACCCAGCCCCCCGATACGGCGGACGTGCCGCCAAAATAGGGAGCTTTCTCGACGATGATCACCTTAAGGCCCTTGCGGGCCGCGGTCACGGCTGCGGCGAAGCCGGCGGCACCGGCGCCGACGATCAGCACGTCGCAGTCGCGAGCCCCTGGTGATTTCACCGTCTCGGAAGTCACAGCAGCGGCTCGAGCGACTCGCGGGCACGCCTGGCAATAACGTCCGGCGGCAGGGTCCGGTAGTAGGTGTTGAACCCCTCCACCGAAAGAATGCCGTCGTAGCCGGTCTTGCGGACTTCGCGCATGAAATCGCCGATCGGCGAATATCCCTCGCCCGGAAACAGCCGATAGGCCCGGCTCAGTTCGAGGAAATCGAAATTCCCGCGCGGAAAGTCGGCGACCTCGACGAGAAATATCTTGTTCCTGTCGATACCGGCGATGCCGTCGAGCGGCAGATCGAGCGTGAAGATGTGAAAGCAGTCAAGCACGATTCCGAGCGCCGGATGATCGACCTTCTTCACGAGTTCCCAGGCATGGCGATAATCCCGCACCCAACGCCCCCAGCAGATCGGCTCATAGGCCACGCGACGGCCATAGCGCGCGGCGATCTCGCCAAGCTCGCGCAGGTCCGCCACGATGCGGTCCTCGTCGCCGACGCTGTCGGGTGCTATGTTGGAGCACAGCACCAGCGTTTCGGCTCCGACCAGTTGCATTTGCGAGAACAACTGCTCCGCGATGCGTTGCTTGGTCGGGCGCTGGACCTCGGGCATGCCTTCGTAATTGCGCAAATTCTGATAGCAGGACACGGCCATCCCGGTCTCGCGTAGCAGGTTGATGACCGCATCGGGACCATCGTTGCTGAAGTAATAGTCGCGCGGCCACAACTCGGTGGACGAAAAGCCAACCTGTTTCATGGCGCGCACGGCCTGATCGACCGGGCAACCAAAGGTGACTGTGGTGCAACTCAGCTTGCTGGCGTCCATGGATAGCTCCGCTAGGGAAGAAGTTTGAGGGCTCGGTATTCGGCGAACAGACGGCCGAACATCTCTTCGCTGTCGACCATGCCGTTGAAGCCGTACTGATGTGCCTTGACCACCGACGCGGTCTGGTCCCAGCCGCCGGCAAACAGCACGTCGGCAAACGCCCAGTCGGCAACCTCGTTGACGTCGATGCTGCGAACGCCGTTGCGGGAGGCAATGGTCTTCCATACCGACGCCTTGTCGGACATGAAGTCGCGAATGCGGAACGGCTTCGGTCCGCCCGCCTCCATGCCGAACTGTTCGGCGATCAGCGGCCAGACGTCGCGCCAGCAGAAGGTGTCGCCATTGACGATATTGAACGCTTCACCGGCGCACCGCGGTTCGGTGGCGGCCCAAATCATCGCTTGCGACAAAAGGCCGACGTCGGTGACATTCATGGCGGCGGTCCAGACGGCCTCGTCGGCCGGGAAGCGCAACGGCTCGCCCAATTCTCGCAAGATCGCGGCGTAGGCGCCGACGGTCGAGATTGGGTTCGAGGGGCTGCCGATCGCGGTTCCGCAAATGAAGTGCGGCCGCAGCGTCGACCAGCTCCATCCCTGGCGATCCGCACGCGCGATCAGCGCATCGAGCTGTTCGTAATAGAAATTGGCTCCCGACAGCCGGGGATGACTTTCCTTCGCGGGCGTGCGGTATGCTCCCAGATTCGAACCGTACCATTTCATGCCATGAACGATCTGGACGTGCTGCAAGGACTTGCTCACGGGCGCGAGCGCATCGAGCAGATTCTCGACGATGAGCCGGTTCTCATCGAGCTTGATCACGTAGTTGGTCTCGACCGCGCGCGCGCAGAAGAAGACGTGCGTTACGTCCTTTAGCGACGCCGCGGCATCCCGACAGGCAGTCGCGTCGAGCAGGTTGGTCGATAGATGCGGGTGCGTGCTTCCCTGCGGAACGGGACGGCGGGACATGGTGACGATATCCCAGTCCGGCTCCTTGCACAGGCGCGCATAGAGATTGCTGCCCACCATGCCCGAGGCTCCGACGATCAGAGCCCGGCGATTCGTATTGCTCAAAGCGTGCCCTCCACGATGAATTTGAGCGTCATGTATTCGCGGACGCCCTCGGTGCCGCCTTCACGACCATGGCCGCTATCCTTGTTGCCGCCGAACGGGGTTTCGGCATTCGATCCCGAAAAGCTGTTGACGCCGACGATGCCGCAATTGAGCCCATGCGAGACCTGCCGCGCCCCGGCCAGATTGGTCGTGAAAACATAAGCCGCCAGTCCAAACGGCAGACCGTTGGCTGCCGAGAGAACGTCCTCAACCGTCGCGAAGCGATTGAACACGGCAACCGGACCGAACGGCTCCTCGTTCATGATGCGCGCCGTGCCGGGGACATCCGCGAGCACTGTCGGCTCGAGAAAAAAGCCGGCGCCCTCGCGCGCGTTTCCACCGGTCACCAGCCGCGCACCCTTGGCCCGCGCGTCCGCGATCAGTTCCGACAACGCCGAGCGCCGGCGTTCGCTGACGACAGGCCCCATTGCGTTCGGACTTTCCCCCTGGGCGTCCATACGCAGCGCGGCGGCATGCCGGCCGAACGCCGCGACGAACGCGTCGTAAATTTTTTCCTGCACGTAAAATCGCGTCGGCGAGATACAGACCTGTCCGGCATTGCGGAATTTTGCCGCGACCGCCACCCTGGCGATCTTTTCGACATCGACGTCGTCGAAAACGATGACCGGCGAGTGTCCGCCCAGTTCCATCAGGGCCGGCTTCATCAGCCGCCCCGCCTGTTCGCTCAGCGCCTTTCCGACCGGCACCGAGCCCGTGAAGGTGACGGCGCGCACCGCGTCGTGCTCGAGCAGATGCCGGGAGATTTGAGCGGGATTACCAAGCACGAGGTTCAGGACGCCGGCGGGAAGTCCGGCATCGGCGAAGGCGCGCACGAGTTCGATCGCAGACAGCGGCGTGATTTCGGACGGCTTGAGAATGCAACTGCATCCGGCGGCCAGAGAGCTCCCGACTTTGCGCGCAGGCGACACCAGCGGAAAATTCCACGGAGTCAGAGCCAGCACCGGGCCGATCGGCTCCCAGAAGCTGAGGTAGCGCGCGCCGTCCGGCGCGGGAATGGTCTGACCGTATGTGCGGCGGCCTTCTTCCGCAGCCCATTCGATGAGTTCGGCCGCACGCAATGTCTCCGCGCGCGCCTCCGGCAGCGGCTTGCCCTGCTCGGACGACATCACAGTGGCAATCGCCTCGAGCCGCTCACGCAGCAGCCCGGCGGCGCGCCGAATGATCGCGCAGCGTGCCGCCGGCGCCATGCGGCGCCATGCGGAAAATCCTTCGGCGGACGACGATGCGGCTGCATCCATATCTTCAGGCGCGGCCAGTGGCACTTGGGCGATGACGTCGCCGGTGGCCGGGTTGACCAGGTCCAGCGTCTCGGTGCTCGACGCTGGAACCCACGCACCGCCGATATAGAGATCGAGCTTGCGAATGCCCATCGTGGTCTCCGTCAACGCACCGGATCCGGATCGTAGTTCGGCGCGGAGCCGAGCAGCGGCGGGAAGTCAAGCACCGCGGTCGTCAGCCGCGTTACGTCGGGCTCGGTGCGCACGTCGAGCACGGTCGGACGTCCGCTGGCGATGGCCGCCTGCAAAGCGGCTCCCAATTCGTCCGGACGATCGACGCGAACGCCGTTAGCTCCCATGGAGCGGGCCATCATCGCGTAGTCCGGAGAATGCAGTTCGCCAGTCTTGTCGATGCGGAAGCGGGTCGCATATTCGCGGCCGTAGAAGCCGCGTTGCAGATCGCGGATCGACACGTAGCCGCAATTGTTCATCACCACCCAGATCACCGGCAAGCCGTATTCGACGGCCGTTGACACCGCATTGGCGTGCATCATGAAGCCGCCGTCGCCCGAGAACGACACCACGACCTTGTCCGGCGCGGCGAGCTTGGCACCAAGCGCACCACAAACACCCATGCCCATGGCCGCGAGGCCGCCAGACTGCACGAGCACGCCACCGCTGCGCACGCGCCATTGCTGGACGATCCAAGTATGATTCATGCCGATATCGGCGGCGATGATCGCGTCATGCGGCAGCGCCTTGGTCAGTTCGCCAAGAATGCGGTCCGGATGAATCGGCACGTCGCTGCGATTGGCGCCGGCATAGACATCGAGATCCCACTCGTGCTTCCAACGCTGCCAGCTCTCGCTCCAATTCTTGCGCGACTCGATCGAGCGGTCGAGATCGCCCTGCCGATCGGCCAGCGCGGCGATCAATTGCTGGACGAAGGTCCTGGCCGACGCGACGATGCCGAGCTCCGGCGGATAATTGCGGCCGAACTGATTGGGATCGATATCGACGTGGATCAGCTTTTGCGGCGGGATATTGTGCGTCGCGCCCAACCGCCACGATGACGACGAGCGATCTCCGAAACGCGTACCCAGCGCCAGCACGACGTCGCAACCGCGTGTCGCCCGGTTGGACGGATAGACGCCGTCGCGTCCCAGCGGCCCGAGGCAGAGCGGATCGGTCTCGTCGATGACGCCCTTGCCCTGCGCCGTCGAAGCGATCGGGATATGTAGCATGCGAGCGAGCTTGATGAGATCGCCTTCGATCCGCTCTCCGAGCGCACCGTTACCTGCGATAATGACCGGGCGCTCCGCCTTCAGAAGCAGATCGAGCGCGCGCGCCAGCGAGACCGGATCGGCCGCCGGCTTCTGGCTGATGTTGGCGCGCCACTCTTCCGAGAACTCCGGCGTCTCGGATGTCGTCTCGTTGAACACGTTCAGCGGTACGTCGAGGTGAACGGGGCCGACCTTGCCTGACATCATCGTCGAATAGGCATGACGCATCATCGACGGAAGCATGTCTGCACGCGTGGCCTGGAAGGAACGCTTCACATAGGGGCGCATGGCAGACGGAAAATCCGCCTGATAGTGGGTCCCGATCTCCTGGAACGGCATACGGTTGAACTGCTGGGTCGGAATGTTGCCGGTGATGGCGAACACGGCCGAACTGTCAAACATCGCGTTGGCGATCGCCACTTGGATGGAGATCGAGCCGGGACCGACCGATGTGAATGTCGCCAGCGGCTGACGGCTCACACGGTAATAGGCATCGGCCATGAAGCCGGCGGTCTGCTCGTTATGAACCGAGATTGTTCCGAAGCGATCCTTGCGATCCAGCGCCGCATCCATCAGTCCGACGTCGCCATGACCGCATACGCCGATCATATAAGGGACCTTCTGACCGATCAGGTGATCCAGAATGATCTCGGCGCCATTCTTCTCGTTCTGCTGCGACATAGAACTTGTTCCTTCCTACCGTGTCCCGGGCACCGCAGCCCGGATCATGTGTTCTTCCAGTTACTGCGCAGCGGCAATCCGCTGCGCATCGGATTTCAGTCGGGAGCGCTCCTCTCCCGAAACGTTCAAGCCTCCACTAGACGAAAGCGCGGCAGCGCGCGTCCGAAATCGGTTTCGATTACCAGTTCAAGCGGCGCATCGACGGCGAGGCCCTGTCCGTCCGGACGGTCGACGATGTTGGTCATCAGGCGCGGCCCTTCGACGAGTTCGACGACGGCCACGTTGTAGGGCACACGCTCCGCCAGATGCGGCGCATAGGCCTTGTGATACACGACCCAGGAGACGATACGCCCCCTACCGGACGCAGGGCGCCATTCGCTATCGTCACTCAGACATGCCGGACATTGCGCGCGGGCGGGCAGCCAGCCATGGCCGCATGCACGGCAGTACTGAAAGTCGAGCCGGCCGGCCGCCAGGGCTTGCCAATAAGGCGCGGACACTGCCGTCTCGATGATCTCGGGAACGCTCATCCCGCGGCTCCCAGAATGAGCGTCGCATGGGTATGCATCGATCCCCCCTGATTGGAGACAAGTCCGTAGCGCGGCGATTTCACCTGCACATGCGCCTCGCCGCGCAACTGACGCGCCGCTTCGATGATCAGTTGAAGTCCGGGCGTTCCGCTTTCCGATAGCAATCCACCCGACGTGTTGAACGGAAGCCACCCGTCGACGCCCAGCCCTTCCGCAAGCGCCTTGGCGCCGGCCTGGCCGCGCGGTGTCAAACCGTAATCCTCGATCGTCTGCAGAACGGTCACGGTGAAGCAGTCGTAGAGCTGCGCGAAACTGATCTCGTCGCGGCGGATGCCGGCTTGCCTGAAGGCCGTCTCGGCGCTTGCGGCAGCGCGGCTGCTGAGCAGATCGGGGCGCAGGTGCACCTCCCAGCTTTCCTGCGCCTGTCCAACGCCCAGAATCGGCACCGCCCGCGCGTTACCGCGCCGCTTGGCCTCGCCGGCGCCAGTCAAAAGGATCGCCGCGCCGCCGTCCGAAAGCAGACACATGTCATCGCGCCGCATCGGCGCGATGACATGTGGACCCGCAAGATAAGCATCCAGCGTGAGCGGCTTG
>ERZ778020.2946-NODE-2946-length-11628-cov-3.357729_pt1 | contig 11628 bp, 9 predicted proteins | sample MGYA00375750_ERZ778020 | MGnify/ENA primary metagenome ERZ778020 (study PRJEB29350, sample SAMN05389818) | bioreactor metagenome | isolation source: Ammonium sulfate bioreactor | place: South Africa: University of Cape Town | collected 2014-03-17 ...
TATTATTTCAATTGATTCATTTCTTTGGTATACATGTTGGTTTGTAAATAATCATCGTCGTGATGATTGTACAATCAATCGTATCATCGAAAATCTTTTAACACAAACATTTTATTATATTCTACCGAAAAATCTTACTGCATGTCTTGCACTTATCATTACATATACAAATCAAATCATTGCCTTACAATGTTTTACTGTCTTCGCATTTCTACTCATATGCATATCATTTTTCATTTCGTTTATTTTATATCCGGGTAGGTTGACACAAACAAAAAATAACGATCAAAAGAAGAGATTTTTTTTGTTTGTTTTTTTAGTTAGTTTTACATTTATTCTTCGGTATAGATCCTCGATACCAAATATTGAACAGTATTTACATGGATGTTGTCGAACTTATTTTATTGATCGAACAATTGCCTATCTCATTGTTCGATTGAAAGCATTTTGGCTAACATTTTTAATTCTTATTGCTTGTCTTTCATTTGTCATCATATTTCAATGGCCGAAATTACAATTCGATGTTTGTCAATTGACATTCGATGTTTTTCCATCGAATAGCAAACATTCAATTTCATCAAATCAAAGTCAAATGAAACACTTAGATATCGATATTACTTATTACATTGGTTCACAATGGGAAGTACCGAATGAAAGCATGATTCCATCACGCGATATTCCCTTGTTAGATTACATATCTGAAAATAAAATGTCATCAACACCAGGCGGAAAATATACATTTCAATATGCTCTCGAAAGGAATCTTTCGCAATTAATCGACTTTTGTACACAATTAAAAATAATTCTCAATCAAAAGCCAACAAATTATGTCAACAAACGATCGATATATCGGCATTATTCACGGCAGATTCAACCGTATAATCAAACACTCTATCAGTAAGACAAGAAAGCAACGATCCTATTTCCAAAGATTATATTTCTTTTTTTTATTCCAGGGCTTTATTCAACAATCAATTTCTAACTGTTAATCAATTCGATTGTTTCGGGGATCTTTCATCTAGCGAACTATCATCATCGTCATCTCATATGTCGCCAACTAATAAATTTCATTCGTTGATTACAACTTCATTTAATCAATCATCTGATTGTAAACAAATCTGTAAATTCGATACGAATAAATGTATAACATGTTTGAATGCATTATTCTATAATTCGAATAAATTCAATGATTTATTTTTAATTAAAAATGGTCTTCGTTTTCTAAACGATGCTCAATATCCACGATATTTATTTCAAACAGTCAATTATCATTGGAAAATTTTAACGAATTTAAATAATTATTTCGAATGGAAATTTCTTATTGAATATTTAAAAGAAAATATTTTTACTCAATTCTATTCGCAAACATTTACACGTATGTCATTTTGGTATTCCAGTGAAATCTTTTCGACGTATACGATCATCGAACAATTAGAGCAAGAGAAATATTTACTGACGGGCATGAAATTTGTTCTCATCTTGATTTTTCTTGTTTTATTCACCGGTGTTTTGGGTATATTCGTCACATTAACAACATTATGTAATTTTCTAGCATGTATTGCTGTTTTAACATCGATGAATTATAAATTAACAATCGAAAATCTTGCATATTTTACAATTGTTTTGATTATTTGTTCGCAATATTCATCGTTGTATTCGATAAGGTATTGTTTTTTTGTTCGGATTTGTTCGTAAAATAACTATTTCCTTTTGTTTATTTGAAGTTATAAACTTGCTCCAACATTTTTCTTTCAACGTGAAAATCGAACAATGTATTCTCTCAAACAATTATGTCGAACATTATTTCATTTAACATTTTCAATTATTTTCATAACAATGCCTTGTTTTTGTTCATCAGTACCGTATCTTCAGAAAATCTTCGTTATCTATTCACTAACATCAATAATAAGTTTATTTTATTCGACATTTTTTCTTCAATCTTTACTTTGCTATATTGGTCCATCGGATCAGACATGTTTATTTCTTCCGATACGATTAAAATTTAAACGTCATTTACATTCAAACAATCATGATCATTCAACGAGAAGATCATCGACAGTTTCACGACGACATCAACGAATGTCAACATCATCCTATTTTCAATCGTCGTATTTCTCACAGATTTTAACTGGTTCGACTTATTTCGAAAGTGAATACGGTGGCATTAATGAAGCATTAATCAATGCAACACGACGAAGAGAAAGTTCACGTAGTTATCAATTGACACATATTTTCAAACGAAATTCAATGTTTCCAGGCGAATTAGTTGAATTATACTCACCACGAGCAAGTTTAGCACCCTATGGACATCATGCACATCATCATCATCATCATCATCGACGATATTCAAGGCAATTGTCCGTTTCACGACCTGTCCCATCGACAACACCAACACGACCATTATATATTTCACCATCGGTTTCACCGTTCTCACAAATGAGCATTCATTCTCAAGGTGCCACTCGACAACGTTCACAATCGCCTCAAATCTCTCGGCAATCACGATCACCGTCGCCACATTTCTATTCTCGGCTAACACCGGCAAGTTCACTACGACCTTGCTATTCAGCACCACGTCTTCACGCAACTATGCAACGTCCACAAACAATTAATCTTCCATCTTTACCGATTGAAACACGTAAAAAAAGTGTTACAATTATTCAACAGCACGATGCAATTCTAACACCCGTTGATCATGAACGAATATCAGCTGAAATGAAACGTCATAATCTCAAATCAACAGCTGCACTCTGGATGAAACGATCGAACAGTAGTTAAAATGTGTTTTGCTTGTTTTTTTCTCGGATCAGATATTAAACAAAAAATAAATATTTTCGAAATGAATAAACAAGTAAAAACTTGCTGGTTTTGCTGTTCTTAAGAAAAATACGAAGAAAAACAGGTTAAATTGAATTAATCAGTTGAAGATGAGTAGCGTGCTTTGATCTAATGAATACCGTTGACGTCAAAGAATTTCTTTCTAATTGAGTAATCCTTGAGACGAAACATGAGAGCAATTGATGAACAAAACAAGATCTTACTACGCGTTAGACACTAAAAAAATCATTGGCGTTATTATTGATTAAATGAACTAACTACACGAGTCAAAAAAAAAGAACGAAATATATGAGAGTCTATTGTTTTTATCGTACACCAGCAGCACCACCTCCGTATTGACCGTAGAGCTTGTTAAGTAATGCAGATAATGCCATTAAATCAGTAAAATCAAGTGTACCGTTTTGATTTTGATCGACTGCTCGAAATAAACCTTTTGCCAAATCTAAAAATCAAATAAAAATTTAAAAAAATATTCGATCAAGTCTTTTGAAAAATTCAAACATGGAGAAACACCGCCAACGCCTAATTCTTTAAGATAGATTTCAATGTCGTCCGACGTTATTTTTCCGTCGCCATTTCGATCGAATTTTTTGTAGAGAGCATAAGCTTGTTGTGCATTTTGATAAGTCGAACCTTGACAAAAGAAAAAAACACATAAATATATTTCGTTTGTCTATTTATTCAAATCAATTTCTGTCTACCGATATTATCGAGAAAATTGCCACTACCACCAGAACCACTGTTACCTCCTGAAAACGTTTTATAAGCATTTATTGCTCCTTGAATCATATCAGCCGAATTATTGCCACCATCACCTGCAGCGGCAGCATTTTTCTTTCAAACAAAAAAACAGAATTTATTATTAATCGACTGATTTTTCGTTACTCCAGCTTGCTGACGAAATTGATTGACAAATGAACCAACATCGCTCACACCGGCTCCTTGAAGCATATTATCCAACGTACCATTATTCAATTGTTGAAGACCGAAATTTAAAAAATCCATATTCGTTTCGAAATCTACAAATAGGCAAAAAAACAACAACCAAAACGATGACTCGTCATTCAAATAACACACATCATATAGGATTTAGTCTGCTTTTATTGAAACGATGAATAATTATGCATAAAAATAAGAAAAAAACAACAACTACCTGTATCAAGGATATAAAAAGTACTCTACGTTTTTTTTATTCGTCAAAGAAAAAAATCATACATAGATGATTGTTTTCATGTGAATGTCGACAGAGTACACGTTTATAAATGTCCATTATCAGCATAACTAAGACACGACATCTGATAAAATTCGTGGTAGATACCAATTGTTTCTATTTTTCAAAAGTCATGACTACATATACGCATGAGTAATCATCTTGCTAGAATTTCTCTAGAAATCATTCTTGTTCGTTGCAAATCATAGGCAAATAAACTTAACCTTTCGGTCATGGATGAATGATCGAGCAGCGTTTATTTGTGTGATTATCAAATGAATACAACAAAACGAGAGAGAAAAAACACACGATCGTTCAAGCCACAGCTGAAAGTATGCTTTTTTTTCGTTTGGGACGAAATTTTTTCGGACAATTGAAGTGTGCGAGAAGTTTCTTATTGATATCATTGGATGAGACATCTAATACGAACGAAAAAAAACAATTAAATGTATAATTAGCCTAAAAAAAGAAAAAGAAGATTCTACAAACATGTTCGACATTCACATTCGGTTAATGGTCCTAATATCGGATAACTCTGGATGACAGCACTCGAAAGAATAACAAAACTAATAAATATAAGTTGTACCGATATTTTCATATTCGAAACAATGAATGAATGTGAAGTGCGACGTCAAAATCGAGGATGAATGGAAACCATCTACGTGTTACTATTTAAAAAAAGAACGAGTACACGCGTACTAAATACGCCGGCATACATTCATGTCTAATTCTGTTTTCGAACTTGTATGAAACGTGAAACTATGCAATACAAGTGCAGTTTTTTTTTCTTTTCTGCTTGTATTCATTCAACGATACTTCGAATACATTTTTTTTTATTTATATCGAATAATCACATCTAAGAATACAGATGATACTCAAGCAATACTAAAAATTCGTGTCCATATTCACATAGAATTAAGAAGCGAACAAAATAGTGTGATGTGTTTTTGTCGATGTTGTTTTTTTAATCATCTTGTTCGTCAGTGAATACAGCTGAGTTACCAGTTCGATCTAGACGTTTTCGTGGCATATATCGCCATTTTTTTGGACAACTAAATAACGCTTGAAGATTTTTATTAACATCATCCGATGCAAAATCTAAACAATGAAAAATACAAAATCAAAATCATCTTTCATTTGAGTTTTTTTTTGACTTACAGGCTCGACATTCACTACTTGTTAACGATCCAGTATATTCAATACTGCTAGCATACATAATAAGCATGAAAAAAACAAGGAAAATATAGAATCGTGGTGAAATCATACTGAAGTATCGACTCGAGAAAAATAGATTTCAAAAATTAATCCTTTTGCTTAACCATTTTATATAAACTCGAATCAGTCCTGTGGGCGTTTTTAATCTGTGCTTAAGTATGAAAATGAATGAATAATTTATTGAGAATTTGATGACGTAAAACGTAGATCATTAGTTAAAACAAGAAAAAAACACTTGAACATGATACCCATATTGCGCTTTGATTAAATTAAACTGAAGTAAGATACAATTTGAATTCGATTAACAATTCATTCTAAGCTAACGAAGTAACCAAGTGTGTTATATTAGACTTCTACTGACATTTTTTACTACTTAAGTCACGGATGTATCTTTGTAATTATTAATTTAACGAGATGAAAATATCTATTTGCACTTTATAAATATATATATAGAAATTTTTTAAAAAATCAATCTAAATTACAAGCAACTAGGTTGGCAATGAATCAATAGTACGATAACAACTAAGATAATACTGTCACTAAGTGTGTAAATAAGTAATGCAGAATTGCACCATGAAGCTTCACGTTAATTATCAGCATTAGCATTATAATCAGGAGTATAAACCATATAATTGTTGGTAATATTTTGGCGCTCTGACCTGATTGAAGACGCTGGTCTTCAATAGTGACTAATGTTTTATTTCATTTTTTGAATATATATGAACTCATTCATGTGTATCGTTGATTTTGCTTTTATTTTTCTTTTGATAAATGTAAAGAAAGAAAAAAAAGAAATGTCCTACTATTCTAATTACATTAAAAAAAACGAACAAACATCTATCTAATTTAAAAGTACATTCCAAACAAAGATTTCATTTGTTGATGTTGAAACTAATAGATTTTTCGATTTTTTACCCAGAAATTTCATATTGATTAGAGTATCACTGTTGCCAAGAAAATCTTGAAATGTTCCCTGAGTATAATCTTTTAATTGTACGAGACGATCTTTTGTTCCAATTGCAATCAAACGATTGTCATCGTCATTTTCGAATTTAACATTCGATAAATCGAAACATGTTGCCCATTGACTCAATGGAATCGTACGAATGATTTGTTTCGTATCGAGATTATAGATTTGAATCGATTTTTCGAGACCATAACCGATGTACATCAATAAATTCGAATCAATAAAACGAGCTAAACTCGGTGGATATGCTTGCCAATTATTGTTCGGATTTGTACTACCATCGGGCGCGAATGATGGCGCTGAAAATGTTAACCAATCAATTAACTGACAAAGATCAAATTGAGGATTCGATTTCCATAGGCTAACACGTCGATCATGACTCGAAATACACCATTGAAATGAATTCTGTTCGATGATTTGTTTCGAATCAATCATGCAGATTGGTGCTGTACCACGATGTTCATTGAGAACACGTAGAACAATACCTTGTTGAAGATTTGATATTGCAACAGAACCATCAGATGCACCCGAAAGACTGATGATTGCTAATGGAAAGAAAGAAACGAGACAATGAATAATCTCAAAGTACGATTGAGTACGAACTATTTGTGGGAGCATTGAGTGCAGTTATCGATGCCGTATGTGGATGAAGTTTGAGAACCATTTGTCCGTGATGAAGATTGAAAACTCGCAATGTTCCATCATTGTATCCTGCGATGATCGAACGGATCGTTGTTCGGATATTTTTTATTGGACTTGTTGTTCCAAGTGAATCAGTTGTTGGAAGAATTGAGTTATCCCACGATGTTAAACAAGTTACTTTCTATAAAAACAAATTATTCAAGAAGAACAGAATTTTAAAAAATCAGTTTTTTTACTAATCCATTGGCATCAAATCGAAGTATTTCATTTCGATCTTCAATTTGAAATATTCTTATTGTTCCATCTAGACTACTTGTCACAATATGTGTATCTTCAATCGGTATTAAACCAGTAATACGATCTGTATGTGAACCAACTAAACGTGTTTTCGATCGTTCACTTGTCCAACAAATGTACCATATCGATCCGGTTAATGTTCCGATGATTCCCATATCGAATATGTTATCAAACGAGCCACTAATTATTCCGCCGTCAACTTCGAATTCATCCTGAATTGTTAAACCGTAATTTCTAAACAAAAACAAAAAAACATAAATATGTCTCGTCGAATAGATCGAAAAACCGACAGATTGTCTTTTCCTTGTGCAAGATTCATTTCTAAATGTTCGATATTCCATAATCTCAAACAGCCCGTCGATGAGCCTGTGATTAATTTATGTTTAATCGCAGTCATAAAACAAATTTCATTGGCATCAGCTTTCCAATGAAGAAGACACGTATTCGTTCGTGTATTCCAACATGTTATGAACCCGAAATTCGTCGCACAAATGACTAAATTCATACTGGAAATTAAATAAGTACATGCTGTTATTTCACAAGGTTTCTTCAATTGTTCATTGAGTGAACTCGGAATTTGCCCGTGATTGATTTGTAAACGAACATGTTGAGTTTCGTTTGTTGTTTCGATAATTGTACAAAATCGAATGAGATTATTCGAACAGCCAAGTACGAATTCATTGGCACGCATAGGATTCCAAGCGAAACAATTGATATATGATGATGATGGCGGAGATTCATCTTGCCAATTGAGAAGATTTGTATAATCATGAGTTGACCAGAGTGTTACTAATGGTTTACGATAATCACCAATCGTTAGAAGAAAACGATCATCTCTGAAGATAAAAAGAATTAAAGACAACAGAGAAAATTAAACCAAATGATTACTTAGAAAAAGCCATTGTCTGAATGACATGAACTGGTTGTTGAATAAAAAATTTTTGTTTTAACATTTTTACATCCCAAATAATAATCTTTGTTTGAACTTCATCTTTATAATTAACTATTGAACATTGTGCACTTGCAAGAACACTTAAATCATTAGCTAGAGTTAGCGTCGAAATTTCTTCGGTATGACCAGTTAAAATTGTTTGATAGTTATTATTTAGATTTTCTACAATAACATTACAACCGACTGTATAAGCAAAAAAACCGCTATGTGCATGCCAAACGAGATTTTCTCGAGCATTGCCATTGTAGCCAAGAATCGAATGAAGTTTGAGCGTTTCTTGATTAGCCGGTGCGATGTATCGTTTCTAGAGAAATGGAAATAGTTGATTTAATATTTCGAATTGACAAGTTGATTACTTTCGCTAATTGTGAATTGTTTGTACGTTGAATAAAATGACGACGAATCGATGGTGGAGCATCTTTTTTTCTAAATTTAATTGATCTAATTGAACTGCAAAATTACAAGGTACAAACTTCGGTTTCGGTGGTATGATCGTCGTTTTCTCAACTTCAGATGTTGATAACGATCGTGTAACAGTTCGTGCTGTATTTGCATTATATTGAAATGGTTCAGGTGGATGTCTTGGTTGACCGATGTTTTCCAATGCTGCAGATTCAAATATTGACATTTTCGATGGAACATTAGGCAGAGCTGGTCTCGGCGTTGTCCAAGCGAGAACATCCCAGATAAAAATCGAATCTCCAATACTGATAACATGCATATTATCATCTGTAAAAAACACCTTTCGAATTGCATCCGAATGACCAACAAAACTCTAAAATATATCATATGTACTTTGTTTCATCGAAAAATTCAATTAGATTTCTACTTGAAAATTGATATCATCCCAAAATTTGAGCATATTATCACCTGCCGTGATTAAATATTGACTATCTGAGGAGAATGTTAAATAATCCAACGAACGTTTATGCACACTATTGATAATATTCAAAAGTTTGCCCGTGGATGAATCAAATTTCAATAGTTTCAAACTCGTTGTTGCAACTATTAGTTGTTTATTCGGCGCAAATTTTGCAAATAAAGCTGCTTCATTCGATGTTCCTAAACGTCGATCATTGGCGATTAACGAACAACTACTAATATCAATTTTTAATATTTGATTTAAACTATTGGTTTCGATAATCGTCACTGTATATTCAGTTGGTCCAACGTAAGCTGTATGTTTGCCATCGAAACTCATCGATAGAGTTACAAATCTTTTTTTGCCTGTTGACAAGGCTTTGGCAACAGTTCGTTGTAATCTATAATTATCATTTGCATCGAATAGACACAAATTGCCTTCACTATCACTACTAATCAAACGAGCGCCATTATGTGCATAAAGTAGACCTGTTATATCACTTGTATGATGTCTAAAAATCTCGAAATTGATATTAAAAAACGAGAGAGAGAGAGAGAAAGAAAAGTAACATACGAAATCTCTGTTGAAATAACTGATGAATTCAATTGAAAGATTTTAATAAGTCCATTATTGAATCCACATGCAAATGTTTGTTTATCCGGTGCATAGGCCACCGTCGTTGGTGTTTCTTGTTCGGCTGTAAATTCTGACAATTGTTTGCCTGTTGCAAAACACCAAATTCTTATTGTTCCATCATCACCAATGCTGATCATCTGTTTTCGTGTATCATCATAATCAACATCAGCAACGAAATCTGTATGGGAACGAAGAAAATTTCGATGTTCTTTATTGACTAAATTCAAAAGACCAAGTGAACCCGAAACTGTCGATATGAGAATTCGTGTTTGATCCGGCGATGTTCGCAGGCCACTTATCGCCTGATCATGTTTAGCTTCGATATAAACTTGAGTGAAATCATTCGACCAAACTCGAACATAACCATCATTGGAACCTGTGATGCAAAATTGATTTGTACATGTCAATGCACAAACGCCAATCGATGGACCATTGGCCATCGTGATCTTCTCAGTCGAACCGTTCGAATGTTTTGTTGGTAATAAACGATGAATTTTAATAACACGTCGTTCATCGTATAACAATTCTAAAATATGACCACTTTTCGACGAAATATAAACGATTAATTCGTTTAATTTATTTGTTGAAATGTGTTCGAATTGTAAATCGGTGTATTCTAATTGTTGAATATCATCGATTGAGATGCTCATCGATTTCAAATCATTGCCATTTTTAATTCTCCAAAAACGAATATTATCCGAGCCGATCGAGAGAAATCGTGTCGAATCATAGGGAACAAAATGAACGTGTGTTATCGACGCATCAGTAGTCGTTCGACAGATTAAATCAATCGAACCTTTCTGTGCATTGAGAGTATTGTAAACACAAACAACTGTTCGTGATTGTTGAGGATGTTCGCCATGGCCAACAACGACTAACGACGATGATGAATCCGAAAGATTTCGAATGCCGAAGTCAAGTGCATGAAGATTACATGTACCTGGAACACGAACAACACAAATGCAACGACGTGTTTCAACTTTCCAAAGACGAAGAATGCCTAAAGAAAAATTTGAGAACGATCATTTTCTTCTATCGATTGTTTTTTACCATCAGGTCCAGCTTGAATCGTTGCTAACAACGATGAATTTCCGTTCAAAGCAATCGCACTAACTTTATCCGTGTGTCCAATGAAAAATTCCTGTCGTTGCATGTCGACATTCATTTGTACGACAACAGCATTTGCCGAATAAACAATTGAATTTCCATCGTGTGTCCACAGAAGATTTTTACCATTGGTTAAACCAATAACTGTTCGTAAACGAAGAATTGGATTTGGTAAATGAGAGAATTGCGAACGATCCGTTGGAAGAGTCGATAAATCATCGGAATTTAAGTTCGAATCAACGAATAAATGAATACCATCATTAGGATTCGTACGTGCTGAAACTGAAGGTAACGATGAAAACCGATCGATAGCATCGTCTGTTCGTTGAGTATCTAAAGTTAAATCTGTCATCGATTGACTCAATTGTTCATCGCATGGTGTTTGAACATGAACACTTTCGATTGTATCGAAATCGTTTGTTGATGATTGATTTGGTATCATAATAAAATCGTATTTATTATGCCAAAGTTCATCTTTAGCTAGTGGATAGGCAAATTCTCGAGGCAATGAACGTGTCGTCGAACATTTGAGGCCATGTTTTTTCGGTTGATGAGTCGTGTAATTTACTTCGTAGAAATTGTTCGATGAAAAACAATTTTTAACCATCATATTTCCACATAATTGAAATGATTTAATCATATGATAATGTTGATTTGTCATATGTGTAAGAACGATTGATTCTAAATCGAGACAAAGAACTGTCCAATGAATATCGGTAGTCGTTGATTGATAAGGAAATTGAATGCATGTTTGAGTGATTTTCATATCACGATAGAGATTCGAAATTGAAATTCGAATAATATGTTGTTCTTGTGTTTGAATATCGATATGAATCGAAATATTTTTATCAAGCAGAAGACGGCATACGATATTCAAGTGTGACTGGAGTTCAGACGTGTGC
>ERZ778020.2952-NODE-2952-length-11601-cov-19.542179_pt1 | contig 11601 bp, 10 predicted proteins | sample MGYA00375750_ERZ778020 | MGnify/ENA primary metagenome ERZ778020 (study PRJEB29350, sample SAMN05389818) | bioreactor metagenome | isolation source: Ammonium sulfate bioreactor | place: South Africa: University of Cape Town | collected 2014-03-17 ...
TCGCAACACCATCATGGCCCTCGAGGCCGAAGGGAGGGGAAGTCTCTTTTTACTCATTCAAGCCGACGCCGCTTCGCGGCGCGGCTTAATTCAGGCGTTAGGCTCGTATGACGCGACTTTGCACAGCATTTGTCTTCATATTTCTTCTTGGCGGTTGCGCCACGCGCGCAACCGAGCGACCCGTGGGGGACGCTGGCATTGCGACCCTGATCGTTTCTCGCACCACAACTGTGTGTTCGCAATGCAAGCTCGCGCCGGACGCTGCCCTTATTGAACTTCGGGAGCCTTCGGGCAAGCTCGTATGGTCATCCATTCCGGGCCAAGAACCCGACCGGTTGGCATTGCGAGCTGGTCGTTGGGAGGTTACGTATTTCTGCCCCGGTATCGCGGACTTCGAGGGACATCAAGAGATCGTCGTGGAGTCGGGGGCCAGCTATATCGTTTCCTGCGGCGATCTTCCAAACTATCCCCTTCAGCTGCGGCGCGCGTCTGGTGCGCCTAACCAATCATTCGAGGCGGACGGCTACGCCGCCGCTCAATTCCAGCGTTAGGCCGCACAAAGCATGGCGATCATCGACACAATAAGGCTAGCCACGGAGAGCATTGACGGTCGCTACTTTGACCTGCCTGTTGCGCGACGCGGGCCGATCAAAAGAGAGCGCGTCTACTGCTATGAGCTGTATCACCAGCTTCGTCTAGCACTTGGCAACAGACGTCTTACGCTAAGCGCCGAGCCGGACAAGCGAGGCAACCCGGATTTTGGGCAACGCAACGCGCCAAACCCAGATCTTATTCTCCATCTTCCCGGTAACCATCGGCACAATGCTGCGGTCATTGAGGTCGAGTGCAGACCCGACCTTTCGCATCTCAAGAAGGATCTCAAGACACTCAAACTCATGCAGAGCAAGGGTTATCACAAGCTGATTTTGCTATTGTTTGGCGTCGACCAGGTTCCTTGGCAAAAGCTGTCCAATGCAGCATTGGCCGCTGATCTGCCACTGGCGGATGTTGTGGTTCTCCTTCACCGGGCTGCCGGCGAGGAGGCAAGCGTTGAGCTTCCACCTCAGCCGAGTGCGGCCTAACAATTCCTTAGGAGACTTCCCGTCAACCCCAGGTGCAAGATGCTTTTGCCCTGAGCTTTCGGGCGACTGCTGGTGGTGGTGTTGTCCTTCGTTGCTTGCTGCTTTGTCAGTTTGATGCGGCGTCAAACGTTGCCAGACTGCATTTCCTTAGACGGTCTTGTTGAGTCGATGGTGCCGGCTCGGACCAGGGTATAAGCCGCGCCCGGAGACCTCATTCGTTCAGCGGTGTCGTCGGTGTTCGGGGATCGGCCGAAGCACGTTGGGACGTCCAGAATGTTAGTCAGGTTCTCTCCGGGTGGGTCTGACCCGTTGTTGCCGCGTGGCGCTGACGGTGAATCGAAAGCAAGGGTTCCTCAGGCGAGCTGGGCGGGGCGGTGCATCGGATGGCGCTGGCAGGCGCAGGGGTCGTAGTCCACCTCGTGGGCCAGCATCACCCACAGCTGGCGCGCATGCTTGTTGGCGATGGCGACCAGCACCTTGCCGAACGACAGCCGCGCCGCCAGGGATCGAATCCAGCGTTGTTCGGGCGTGGCCTTTTCCGTGGCGACCGCCTTGGCCCGTTGCAGGCTGCTGCGCGCGCCCTGGATCAGCAGCGTGCGCAGGTAGCCATCGCCGCGACAGCTGATCGCGCCCAGCCGCGTGTGGCCGCCGCTGGAGTGCTGGGTCGGCACCATGCCGAGCCAGGCCGCCAGTTGCCGACCGTTGCGGAACTCCTGCGCCTTGCCGAGGCTGGCGATCAGGGCGTCCGCCGTGAGTGCGCCGACGCCGACGATCGCGCGCAGCCGCACGCACCGCTCGTCATCGCGCGCATGGGCTTCGGCGCCATCCATCGCGCACACCGAAAACACGTTCTTCGCCAAGTCCACACCCAGGGTTATAGTGCTCATGGAGACTTCCTCTTCTGCTGACGGTTGTGTCGCAACACCATCATGGCCCTCGAGGCCGAAGGGAGGGGAAGTCTCTTTTTACTCATTCAAGCCGACGCCGCTTCGCGGCGCGGCTTAATTCAGGCGCTAGACCGCTATGGAAAGTCTCTTCGCACTCGCATATGCAACCGGCCTCATCGCGTTCTGGTCGGGTATCGTCGCAACACTCTGGCGCTTCGTGCAGATGGCTTCCCGGCCGTCGCCCGCGGGTGCAGTTCGGTTCGCGGCGGCGTCTGTGGCGCTTGCGGTCGCGGCTTACATTCCGGCCGCACTCATCGGTGCATGGGCGTTTTGCTCGGCGTCGGCTGGCGGCCTCTGTGGCATGGGCGGGTACGTCGGCACCGGGCTGGTAGCGGCGGGTGGCGTGCTGTTTTACCGTTTCTTCCGGGCGCGCCGTGAACTCGTTGCGACCTAACAATTCCTCAGGAGACTTCCCCGTCAACAGGGGTGGCCGGTGCGGACCAGGGTATAAACCGCGCCCGGAGACCTCTCTCATTCAGCGGTGTCGTCAGTGGCCGCGCCGCAGCTAGAGCCGGCGTGCCGGCCTGTCATGCAGGCGGACGGCTCGGCTGCCCGTTGAAGCCCAGCGTCAGATACCCATGCTCAGCAAAGTGGCCAACCTGGTAGATCGCGGAATCACCCATGGCTGCTTGGTGGCGGTCCTGCTGTTTGCCTGGCTCATGCTCGCGCCACTGTCGCTACTGGCACTCCTGGGGCCTCCGATATCTTTTTTGTTCGGCCTCGGTGGCCTGGCCGGACTGCTGGGAGCATCGGCCCGCATTTTTCTCGGCCCGCGCTTCTTCCTGCTGTCGCGTGGGCGTCAACGGTTCCTGGTTGGTTGCCTGGCGGTGGGGTCGGCAGCCACTGTCCTCGCGTTTGCCATTCTGCCCGCGTGCATCTACTGGGCCACGCCGATCTGGTTTGTCAGCCTCGCAGGCATCCTGGTGCTGCTGGGCTCCATCACGGGCCCCGAGTCGGGTTCTCACCTTTCGTCCACGCGCACGCGCGGCGCGCGTCGCCGAGTTCAAGCGTCAGGCCACAAGACATGACTCTATCTTTCTCCGTACTTCCCCAACGCTTCGCAGTCGCCAGGCTGGAGCCGGGCGCTGAGGTGCCGAACGCCGTCCTGACTTCACGCGACTTCATGTCAATCACCCGGACGGATGAGGAGCTTTCGATCGTCTGCTCGGAGAGCATTGCAAACGACTTGACCAAAGTGGATCGACCATGGCGTGCGATCAAGGTGCATGGCCCATTTGCCTTTGATCAGACTGGAGTCCTGGCCGCATTCCTCGGCCCACTCGCCAACGCCTCCATCGGCATCTTTGCAACCAGCACTTTCGACACGGACTACATATTGGTCAAGTCGGAGAATATCGAGCCTGCCATACAGGCACTGCAAGCGGCCGGCCACCGCTTCGTGGCCGCCTGACAATTTGTTCAGTCCGCAGCCGTTCAAGGAAGGCTGCCTGGGAAACTCCCTGAAGGCGCCGGATTACGGCTTTCGCTGGCATGACGAGCAGAGGACGTGGTCAGAGAATCCTCAACCCGGGAGCAGACCTTGCCGGGAGAATGGCTACCTTCTGGTACGCGGTGCCCCGGGGCACGCATCACGTGCGGTGACGGTCAGCCCAGGCGCAGCCAGCGGCGCACCGCGGCGAGGTTGCGGCGGCTGATCTCGGGGCTGTGCTCGCTGCCGTCGAGCCGGGCCAGCACGCGGCCGTCGGGCAGGCTGCGCAATCCGACCAGGCGCGTGCGCGGCACCAGGCAGTTGCGATGCAGGCGGATCAGCTGGTCGGGCCAGGCTTCCTCCAGCTGGCGCAGCGATTCCTCGATCAGCAGCTCGCCGCCGGCGTGCTGGACGACCACGTACTTTTCCTCGGCGAGCAGGCACACGACGTCGGCCAGCGCCACGCGGATCTCCTCGCCGCGCTGGCGGCCGCGCAGGAAGGCGCCTGATTCGCGCGGGGTCTCGTCGAGACGCCGCCGCGCGCGCTGCAGCGCGTCGCGCAGGCGCTCGAGGCGCACCGGCTTGAGCAGGTAATCCGCCGCGCCCAAGTCGAACGCCTGCAGCGCGTGCGCCTCGTAGGCGGTGCAGAAGACCACCTGGGGCCGCGCGCGCCCGGCCAGGCGCCGGGCCAGCGAGACACCGTCGATGCCGGGCATGTTGATGTCCAGCAGCAGCACGTCAGGCTGCAGTTCGTCGAGCGCCGCCAGCGCGGCTTCGCCGTCGGCGAGCGTGCCCACCAGCTGCACGTCGCTGCATTCGCCCAGCAGCGCGGCCATGCGCGCGCGCGCCAGCGGCTCGTCGTCGACGATCAGCACGCGCATCACGGCGATGCTCCGGGCAGGCGCAGCAGCACGACGTACTGGCCGTCGCGGGGCCCGGCCTCGACCACCGCGCGCGGCCCGTAACGGAACGCCACGCGCTGGCGCACGCTGCGCAGGCCGTGGCCGTTGCCCGCCACGCCTGGCTGCGGCGGCAGCGGGTTGCGGATCTCGATGCGGATGCCGTCACCGTCGCGGGCGCCGCCCAGCATCACCTCGCCGCCTTCGCGCAGCGGCTGGATGCCGTGGCGCACGGCGTTCTCCACCAGTGGTTGCAGCAGCAGGCGTGGCAGCGGGAAATCCGCCGGCAGGTCGTGCAGTTCGCGGCGGATGCGCAGGCGAGGGCCGAGCCGCAGCTGCTCGATCGCGAGGTAGCGCTCGATCAGTTCGAGCTCCTCGCCCAGCGTGCCGTCGCCGCGATCGGGCGAGCCCAGCGCGGCGCGGAACAGTTCGGACAGATCCTCCACCGTGCGCTCGGCCGCGGCCGGGTCGACGCGGATCAGCGCGGCCACGGTGTTCATGCTGTTGAACAGAAAGTGCGGGCGGATGCGCGCCTGCAGAGCCTCCACCTGCGCGCGGGTGACCGCGGCCAGGCGCGCCTGCCACTGCGCCAGCACGTAGAAATAGCGCAGCATGGCGGCGCCGAGCAGGGCCGCGATGATGGTGTTGTCGCGCACGAAGGCGATCATGGGGCTGCCGATCAGGCCGGTCTGCAGCGCGCCGTCGAGCCAGCGCGCGGTGGCGCTGGCGAGCAGCACGATCAGCACGATCAGCAGCCACACCGCAACGTACGGCATGTGTCCGGGCAGGCGCTGCAGCAGGTGGCGCAGCTTGCACAGCGCCAGCGCGACCACCATCGCCAGCCAGGTGACGAAGAACATGCTGACGCTGTAGGCGGGCCAGTCCTGGCGATCGTCGCGGGCCAGCCACATCACGGTCACCGTCAGCGCGCCCACCACGAACAGTGCGAACAGCGCCGGCAGCTGGCAGAAGTCCGGCAGCGGGCTGTGTTCGGCGCGGCCGCGGGCGTCGCTGGCGGGCGTGGATGCGGGCATGCGGCAAGTATGCCGCATGCGCGGGCGAGAGCCGGCGGGTGGTGCCCGCTACGCGACAGCGCGCCGCCTCAAGCGACCAGCCGGGCGCCGAGCCAGTGGCGCAGGTCGGCGATTTCCTCGGCGCACACCGCGTGGGCCATCGGGTAGCTGTGCCAGTCCACGGTGCAGCCCAGCGCCTGCAGGCGATCGCGCGTGTCGGTGCCGCGCTGCATGACCACCACCGGGTCGGCGCTGCCGTGGGCCTGGAAGATCGGTGTCGCGGCGTTGGCGGCGCTGCGCTCGCGCGCCACCACCGCGGCGATCGGCAGGTAGGTGGACAGCGCCACGATGCCGGCCAGCGCCTGCGCGTGGCACAGGCCCGCGGCCAGCGCGATCGCGCCACCCTGCGAAAAGCCCGCCAGCACGATCCGCCCGACGGGCACGCCGCGCTCGTGCTCGCGCGCGATCAGGGCCTCCACCGCGGCGATCGAGGCGCGCACGCCGGCCTCGTCCTCGGGTGCCCGCGCGTCGAAGCCGACAACGTCGTACCAGGCGCGCATCGGCATGCCGTTGTTGATCGTCACCGGCCGCACCGGCGCATGCGGAAACACGAAGCGCAACGCCGGCCACGCCGGGTCGACCAGCTCCGGCACGATCGGCGCGAAGTCATTGCCGTCGGCGCCCAGGCCATGCAGCCAGATGATGCTGCGGCTGGGGTTGGCGGCGGTTTCGTGCTCGACGGTGGGGAGGGTCATGGAGTGGATCGATGGCGGAGGAACGTCATCGTAGCAGTCCAGATGACAGCCCTGACGGGTAGGAGCCCGCTGGCGGGCGATGCTCCTGCTCCTGGCCTTTGCGAATCCCCAATCCCGAATCCCTGCCTTCAAGGCATCGCCCGCCAGCGGGCTCCTACAGGGTGTGGGGGAGCGGGCGGACGAGGAATGATGCTGGTGCGCGATGTGTTCTTGCTGATGTCCGCGGCAGTCTGCGCGCATGCCCGCTTTCCCTCCCGTTGGTCGTCGTGCCTTGCGCCGGGGCCGCGTATCCATTCCTGGCCAGATGTATCTTCTGACGACGGTGACCCGTCGACGCGAGCGCCTCTTTGCCGATCCATCCAGCGCACGGGTGCTAAGCCGGCTCATCCACGCCGCATCGACCTGGGCGGATTCCCGCCTGCTTGTGTGGGTGCTGATGCCCGATCACTGGCATGGTCTGCTGCAACTCGGCGACGAGCCGCTGGGTCGGGTCATGAATCGATTCAAGGCATGCGCATCGCGTGTGTTGCACGAATCATGCGGGTTGGATGGTTCGCTGTGGGATCGCAGTTTTCATGACCACGCACTGCGTGCCGACGAGGACATCAGGGCGGTAGCGCGATACGTCGTCGCCAATCCGGTGCGTACCGGTCTGGTCGACAGCGTGTTCGATTACCCATATTGGAATGCCGTCTGGCTCGACCGTGACGCGCCTCCGATCTTGTAGGAGCCCGCTGGCGGGCGATGCTCCTGCCCCTGGCCTTTGCGAATCCCCAATCCCGAATCCCTGCCTTCAAGGCATCGCCCGCGAGCGGGCTCCTACCCATCAGGGCGGCTACTTGCTGGTGTCCAGCCCCAGCTCGTGCGCGAAGAAGGTCAGGCCGATCGCGGTGTCGCCGACGCGCTGGCTGAACGGGGCGCCGATGCCGTGGCCGGCGTGCATGCGGGTCAGCAGCAGGATCGGCTGGTGCGAGGAGCTGGCGTTCTGCAGCGCGGCGGTGAACTTGCGCGACTGCCACGGCGCCACGCGCGGGTCGTTCTCGCCGGTGGTCATCAGCACGGCCGGGTAGGCGGTGCGCGGCTTGACGTTCTGCAAGGGCGAGTACGCCAGCGTGGCCTTGAACTGCGCGGGGTCGGCGATGCTGCCGTACTCGGGGATGTTGTACGGGCCGTTGGCGAAGTCGGTCTCGTGGCGCAGCATGTCGTAGATGCCCACGCGCGCGACCACCGCGCGGTAGTCGGCCGGGTGCTGCACGATCTGCGCGCCCATCAGCAGGCCGCCGTTGCTGCCGCCGAGGATGCCGAGGTGCCGGCGGTCGGTCCAGCGCGTATCGAACAAGGCCAGCGCGGCGGCGTGGAAGTCGTCGAACACGTTCTGCTTGTGCAGCTTCTGGCCCTGCGCATGCCACTGCTGGCCGTTCTCGTTGCCGCCGCGGAGGTTGGCGTAGGCGAGCACGCCGCCGCGTTCGAGCCAGGCCAGGTTGGCGCCGATGAAGCCGGGCCTGATCGGGATGTCGAAGCCGCCGTAGCCGTAGAGGATGGTCGGGCGCGCGCCGTTCGGTGTGACGCCGGGCATCGACAGCACGGTGACCGGGATCTTCGTGCCGTCCTTCGAGGTGCCTTCGATGCGCTGTACGACCACCTTCGAGTAATCGGCGGCGGGCTGCACCACGAACACCGTTTTCAGCGTGCCCCGGTTGCCGTCGTATGCCACCCAGCGGGTGGGCGTGGTCCAGCCGCCGTAGCTGATCAGGGCGTCGGGCCGGCCCGACTCGGAGGCGATGTCGCCGATGCCGATGCCCTGCGCCGGCAGCGGCACGCGTCGCACGACATTCGCGTGCGCGTCGTACTGCTCGACCCACCAGTCCGGACCCTGGCTGCGCACCACCAGGAAGCCGTCGCCGAGCGGGGCGATCTGCTGGATCGCGCCGTCGCGCTGGGCCAGCACCGGCGTCACCTTGCCGTCATCGGTGATGGCCACGATCCGGCCGCGCGGCGCGTCGTCGAACGCGGCCGCGTACAGCCGTCCATCCACCCACGCGGCGGTACGCACGTTGGCGTCGCGACCGAGCACGCGGGTGAACGTGCCGCCGCGGCGCACGAACACCTCGGCCGGGCCGCCATCGCCGTCGTAGGCGAGCACGGCGGCCTGCGCGGTGGCGGGGGAATCGACCAGCACGTATTCGGCGGTTTTCGAATAGCCGCGGCCGAACACCACGGTGTCGGCGTCGGCGGCCTGGCCCAGCGCGTGATGCACCAGGGTGGCGTCGAACTGCACCACCTCCTGGCCGGCGGCCGGCGGCGCGAAGCGCACGTAGGTGAAGCCGGTTTCGTCCGCGTCCCAGGCCACGCCCTGCGGCGTGGTGCCGCCGCCGGCCCAGGGCAGGGTGTCGGGCAGGGTCTTGCCGCTGGCCACGTCGAGCACGTGGAGCGTGGTCAGTTCGCTGCCGCCTTCGGCGGTGCCGTAAGCCAGGTAGCGTCCGCGCGGCGAGGGCCAGTAGCCGGTGATCGCGGTGCCGCCGTGGTCGGCGTTCGGATCGACCAGGGTCTTCGCCGCGCCCTCCGGCCAGGCCTGCGCTACCAGCACCGGCTGCGCCTGCGGCGGCGTCTGCTGCAGGTAGAACAAGGTGCCGCCGGCCAGCATCGGGCCGGAACGCGTGGTGGAGGTGATCGCCAGCTGCTGCACGCGCGCGGTGAGCGCCTTGCCTTGCGGCATCGCCGCCAGCGTCGCCTCGGTGTAGGCGTTCTGCGCGGCGATCCACTGGCGCACGGCCGGGTCGGCGGGGTTTTCCAGCCAGCGGTAGGGGTCGGCCACGCGCGTGCCGTGGATGGTGCTGGACGCGCTGCGCTGCGGCGACGCTGGTGGCAGCAGCGGCGATTCACCGATCAGCGCCTGCCGATGCGCAGGTTCGTGCGGCACGGCTTGCGTGGGCAACTGGCTGGCGACGGCGCCGTCGGCAACAAGCAGCAACAGGGCGAGGAGCGGGGCATGGCGCATGGCGAGGATTTCCGGGGCAGGACGCGAATACCTGCGAGGGTAGCGCCAACCGCGGCCGCTGCGGCGGCGCTCCCCTGACTTTCGGCACACTCCCCGTCTCGTGGCGAACGCTAGGTTAGGGTGCTCTCTTGCCTGGGGAATGAAGATCATGCATCGCTTGCTGCTCGCCAGCCTCGCCGCTCTGCTGGCGCTTCCTGCCGCGGCGGCCACGCCGAACACCGGCGCATCGGCCCCGCTGGACCTGGAAACCATCATGGCCGACGCGGACTGGATGGGCCAGCCGGTGGAGAATCCCTACTGGAGCGTGGATGGCCGCAGCCTGTACTACGAACTGAAGCGCGACGGCAGCTCGGTGCGCGACCTGTACCGCGTCGACCCGGCCAGCGGCAGCAGCGTGAAGCTCGACCCGGCGGCGATGGCCGGCGCCGACGGTCCGGCGGTGTTCGACCGGGCGCACCGGCACGCCGCCTTCGTCCTGCACGGCGACATCTTCCTGGTCGACCTCGGCAGCGGCCGGCGCCAGCAGGTCACGCAGACCACGCAGCGCGAATCCTCGCCGCAGTTTTCCGCCGACGGCCGCGCGCTGCAGTACCGCTCGGGCACCGACTGGTACCGCTACGACCTGGCCCGCGGCGTCAGCGCGCCGGTGGCCGAGCTGAAGTTCGCCGACGACCCGCAGGCGAAGCAGCCCGACGAGCTGGGCCAGCTGCAGCTGGACCTGTTCAAGACCCTGCGCGCGATCAAGGCCGACAAGGAGGCGGTGCGCGAGCACACGCAGGCGCTGGAGGCGGCCGATGCCGGCCGCGCGCCGCGGCCGTTCTGGCTGGGCGGCAAGATCAAGGCGGTCGACAGCACGCTGTCGCCGAACGGCCGCTGGCTGCTGCTGGTGACCGAGCCCAAGCAATACAAGGCCGGCAAGGCCTCGGTGGTCAACCACTACGTCACCGACAGCGGCTACACCGAGCCGGAAGGCGCGCGCAGCTACGTCGGCCGCGCCGATCCCGCGCCGCAGTCGCTGCTGCTGCTGGACCTGGCGCAGCACCAGAGCTACCAGCTGGCGACCGACACGCTGCCCGGCATCACCACCGATCCGCTGGCCGCCTTGCGCAAGCAGACGGTGGCCGCGCTGGAGAAGGCCGGCAAGAGCGAGCAGGCGAAGGCGCTGAAGGCGCCCGACGTGCGGCCGGTCACGGTGAACTTCCGCGGCTTCGCGTGGAGCGATGACGGAGCCAACCTGGCCGTGCAGCTGCGCGCGATCGACAACAAGGACCGCTGGATCGCCAGCGTCGATTTCGCGCGGCACGCGCTGGTCAGCCAGCACCGGCTGACCGACCCGGCCTGGATCAACTGGAGCTTCAACGACTTCGGCTGGCTCAAGGACGGCCGCACGCTGTGGTACCTGAGCGAGCAGAGCGGCTATTCGCGGCTGTATGCCAAGCCGCTCGACGGCAAGGCGCGAGCGCTCACCGGCGCCGGCAAGTTCGAGGTCAGCGCGCCGCAGCTGAGCGAGGACGGCCAGTGGTTCTACGTGCTGGCCAACAAGGTGGCGCCGTACAGCTACGACGTCTACCGCGTGCCTTCGGCCGGCGGCGAGCTGAGCCGGCTGACGCAGCTCCAGGGCGTGGAAAGTTTCGTGCTGTCGCCGGACGACCGGCAGCTGGCCGTGCTGCACGGCTCGCCTTACCGGTTCGACCAGCTCGCGGTGGTGGATGCCGCCGGCGGCGCGACGAAGGAGCTCACCCAGACCATGAAGAGCGCCTACTTGGCGCACGACTGGATCGCGCCGAAGATCGTCCAGGTGCCCTCCTCGCACGGCGCCGGGGTGGTCTATGCCAAGTACTACGGCCCCGCCGACGAGGCCGCCGCGCCGGCCTCGCGCCCGGCGGTGATCTTCATCCATGGCGCGGGCTATCTGCAGGACGTGACGCTGCAGGCCACGCCGTATTTCCGCGAGCAGATGTTCAACAACCTGCTGGTGCAGCAGGGCTACGTGGTGCTGGACATGGACTACCGCGGCTCCGCCGGCTACGGCCGCGACTGGCGCACCGCGATCTACCGCAACATGGGCCACCCCGAGCTGGAGGACCTGCTCGACGGCAAGGCGTGGCTGGTCAAGCACCACGGTGTCGATCCGCAGCGCGTGGGCCTCTACGGCGGCAGCTACGGCGGCTTCATGACCGAGATGGCCTTGCTGCGCGCGCCCGGCGAGTTCGCCGCCGGCGCGGCGCAGCGTCCGGTCACCGACTGGACCAGCTACAACCACGAGTACACCTCCAACATTCTCAACGACCCGCAGCTCGACCCCGAGGCGTACAAGACCAGCTCGCCGATCGAGTACGCCGCCAACCTGCGCGACCCGCTGCTGATGCAGCACGGCCTGATCGACAACAACGTGATGGCCAGCGACACGATCCGGCTGTACCAGCGCTTCATCGAACTGCACAAGAAGAACTTCTGGATGTCGCTGTACCCGATGGA
>ERZ778020.2962-NODE-2962-length-11580-cov-3.595922_pt1 | contig 11580 bp, 14 predicted proteins | sample MGYA00375750_ERZ778020 | MGnify/ENA primary metagenome ERZ778020 (study PRJEB29350, sample SAMN05389818) | bioreactor metagenome | isolation source: Ammonium sulfate bioreactor | place: South Africa: University of Cape Town | collected 2014-03-17 ...
AGTTCAGACGTGTGCTCTTCCGATCTATGTGAACTCGATGATGACGATGAACTGGATGAACGTTTTCGAGATCATCATCATCATTCATCACAATCAAAACCCAAAGCTCGAAAACGTTCATCCAGTTCATCGTCATCATCGAGTTCACATTCTCGTTCATCGTCTTCATCTTCATCTTCATCTTCATCGTCTTCTTCATCGTCATCTTCTTCGTCATCATCATCCTCGTCCTCATCGAGTTCTTCGCCAACTGAAAAACGCGAACAACGTCCTCTCACACCTCCCGCACGAAAACGTCTACCAACACCGCCCAATCCCGACGACGAGCATATCTTCGTGCCACTGCCGCCGGTCAAAGCGCGCGAACAACCTGAACGTAAACAAATCAAAATCGAACTCGCCAAAGCCATTCCACTGCCACCTCCAACACCACCACCATGTAAAATCGAACAAATTCATCAAAATTCGATTGTTTTCTTTTGCATTTTAGCTCATCCATTTCCGCCACCACCACCTCCGCCAATGTACGAAGACGATGATTCGTCAAATACGGCGACACATTCGCAGGATCGCATCGGAGAATATGAAGACATGGAATTAGACGATCTCGATGAATCGAATACAGTATCCAATGATGAATATTCCAATTCAACGGGATTTAACGACGAACGAACGAAAACACAACCAACAATCTCATCACTGTACGATGATGATGAAGATGCAAATCAAACAGGTACTTTATTTTCAATTCAAATAACATGAAATCGATTTGTTCGTTGTCTTCTAGGATCTCCATCGAACTAGTTCAATTTCTCTCATTTCAATCTTAACAAAAATCAAGCAAAATTAATTACACAAACAAATTTGTGTACATTTTCCATCATCATCATTCATTCGATTTCGTTTCGTTCTGTTGTTTGTTTTTTTATTGCCTAGTCCAAGATTTTCATTTGTTTGTGTGTTGCATTGCAAATAATACAGCAGCAAAATCAAGACCAGAAAGAAATATGTTTCGCCTGTGTTGTTTTTTTTCTTCTTCAGATAGAAAAAATCGAATCAAGTCAAAACATCTTTCGTTCCCTAAATGATTAATCCAACGTCAACAGTCAATGATTCCGGTGGTGGCAATGGTCAATCACCGCCCAACAACATGCATTCATTCATACGTCCACGAATTCTACTAACCGGTCTGCGTCGTTCAGGTAAAACATCGATACAACGTGTTATTTTCACCAAAATGCAGCCATCTCAAACACAATTTCTTGAGTCAACACCACATTTAACGTTGAATCAATTTTCTTGTGGTTCATTTATTAACTTTCAAGTCCAAGAATTGCCCGGTCAATTACAAGTATTCCCATCGGGACACAATAGCGGTGGCAGTGGCGGAACGAGTGGTCAAGCATCGTCCTACGATGATGATCCCATGGCACATATGGTCGGTGGCGGATACGATATGGAACGTTTGTTGAAACGTTGCAATGCTGTTGTATATATAATTGATTCTCAAGATGATTATACCGAATCAATTCTACGTTTAAATACGATTATACAAATGGGCAAACGTTTGAATCCTCGAATACGTTATGAAGTTTTCATACATAAAGTCGATCAATTATCTGAAGAAGTTAAAATTGAAACACAACGAGATATACATAATCAAGTTCGTGATCGATTTACGGACTCAATTAGCGGATTAGATGCATGGCAAACATCATCGACACATATGTCGAATAGTAATTCACAAGATATTCTAATCAATTTTCATTTAACATCAATCTATGATCATTCAATATTCGAAGCATTTTCCAAAGTTATTCAAAAATTAATCCCACAATTCGGTCATCTCGAACGTTTGCTCAATTATTTACTCTCGACATCAAACATTGAACAAGCATTTCTATTCGATGTTCAAACGAAAATCAGTATTGCAAATGATTCATCGCCAACTGATATGCAAATGTATGAATTATGTTGTGATATGATCGATTTATTAATAAACATGAGTGAAATCTATGGACAACCCAATGGAAATAATCAACCAACGATCAATGATGATGATGATGACGATGAAGAATATTTATCTCATGAACGAGAGAATTTTCATGATGATGATGATAATGAACAACACGAATGGAATGTAGATACACAAAATGATGATGATGAACAACAAATACAAATCAATAATCTTCGAACTCCATTAGGTACAACACCAATTATGAATAACCAACATTCGTCATTGATCGAAACGACCAATGAACCAGCATCGGCTGTTTTCGATTCGATGTCATCGAGTGTTATTAAATTAACCGGTGGTCGAGCACTTTATTTGAAAGAAATCAATCGACATTTAGCATTAATTTGTATTTTACGTGAAGAAGCATTAACTAAACAAGCGTTGATCGATTATAATGTTCGACAGTTGAAAAAATCTATATTAAAATTATTTCGTTTGAATCATCAAATCAATCGACCCGATGTTTCACCGACGAATGCAGTCGAATAACGAATCGAAACAAAACAAAAGCCCAACACAAACACATTTAATGATTTCTTTTTCTTTCTTTTTATTCATCAATGGTTCCTCCCTTTTCCCCCATCCTAGATTCTTTTTCGTCAAAACCCCATCAAAACACTTTCGTTTTCAGGAATGCATGTATGTCTTTTCTTTCTTTCGTTTTTTTTTCATTGTTGTTCTTGTTGTTCTTGTTGTTGTTGATGTTGTTGTTGTTGTTGCTACTACTATTTAAAAAGAAAAACATCATCAAATGAGAGAATTGTTTTTTTTTTTATTTTGGTTTTCTCTCGAAATCCTCTTGTATATACAAACAAATATATATATATATCTATCTATTTCATTGCATGATTAGAATGCTTTCTTCTTCTTTTTCTTCGTTTTTTTTTTGATTGACAAAAGCATTCAGTTTCTTTTTCTACTGCGCATTGGTACAAACAGTGAATTTTCTGTTTTTTTTGTTTTTTTTCTCTCGTTTGTTCTTCTTCTGCCGTAAAGCATTCATATGTGCGCTTTGTCTTTTTTTTTTTATTTTAACAATAACAACAACAACAACAAACAAACAAACAAATAGTGCAAATCAGGAATTGATGATAGTTCTATTGTCTTATTTTATTTGTTTAAAAATACTTCGAAAGAAAAAAAAAGAACACTAAATGAAACTAAAAAGAAAGATGAGAGTTTTGTGCAGTTTGTTTTAGTTTTTTTTATTTCTTATTGAGATGTGATGAATATTCCACGATTGATGTTGATACGTTGTTGAGTTGCTGAATCTTCGATTTGTTGTGACGGAATTGTGACACTATCGAGTCGAATTCGATCTCGAACGCCACCAAACATTGGAATTAGATCTGGATTCGTCATAATATATCGTTCGAAATCATCGAAACTGACAACACCATCTCTATTCTAAAAATTTCAAATTAATATTTGATTTCTTTCTCGATTCGTTTTTCTGTTTGTCTAATTACAATATCCCATTGTTTGAGCAATTGTGGAATTAATTGTTGAGATTCAACAGTAGCTGGAAGACATTGTTCGAGATCATCTCGTGTTATTATCCGATCACGATTGACATCCAATGATTCGAAATATACTAAACAAAACAACAATTCAGTGTCAAAGTCCTTTTTGGTTTTATCGTACGGCCAATCTTTTGAGCTGGTGTACCGTGTTCGAGAATATGTGAAACGTACATAAATAGAACGAAATCGATACTTCCATCGTGTCTCGGATTCTATTCAATGAAAATGAAATCAAAGCAAAGGCAAATTCTTCGGTTTTACTGGATTTTGTGCGTCGAATAAACGATAGAGCCGTTCGATCGCTTTCGGATCGGAATGATGCGCAGACGCAAGTGAAAATTTCTGTAAACATCTCCAGAGATCCTTGAAAAAAGTCAAACATTTCTTCTTCGTGTTTTTTTTGTTGTTGTTCACTCGAATTTACTTGTGGTGACTCGATTTTACCCAATGGAAAATGTTGAAGAAATATCTCGTACCTTGAAAAATAATCAAATTCGCTGGCTATTCGACTTGTTCGAACTTACGCACATCGATTTTATTTCTTCAGCTGGACCTGAAGGACAAAGAGCAAAAAAACAACAATAGAACTTTTCAATAGATTCTCCGATTCTTTCTCTTACGTTGTGTTCGATCGACTAATAAATTGAGAATGTTTTTATTTAATTTCGTTTTTTTAGCACCCATATTCGTTTTGAAAAATCCTCTGATTGACAAAAATAAGATGAAAAACAATCGATCACTTTAAACACGACAATTTATCGAATAGAATTCTTACAAAAGAAGAACATGATTCTCATACGTTTTTCTTCCTTTTAGTTTTCTTTTTTCTTTTTAATAGCAACGCAAATTTCTTCATTAGAATTTTCTGTTTTTTTTTCTTCTTTTTTTCTTAATCTCACATCCGGAATATATAAAAACAACAAGACACCCTCTTAATCACAAAGAAATTCATTTTTTTTCTTTTGTTATTATTCAAACAAATCGAGCTGCACAAAGAATTTGTTATTGTTATAATGGTTTCTAGGGGAGTTTTTCTTCTTTTTTTTTCGTTTGAGTTTGTTTCGGGTGTCTCCAATAGAAACTTGTACTTCTGTCGGGTTTCACAAGAGAAAAATGTGATGATTCATCTCGGGGTGCTGCTGCTACTGCCACCATTACCCCGAGGATTGTTCTCTCTCCCTCTCTCTCTCTCTCTTTGTCGTCGTATTTTTTTTTCATTCGTCGTCTTCGTTACACATTCGCTCTATATAACATTTCAGCCTGACTCGCTCACTCTGTCAGTCAGTCGCAACAAAGAGACGTACAAGAAGAAAAATAATCAACCAGTAACCGTCGTTATACAAAACAAAAGAAGAAGTATGAAATTTTTAACCAAAAAAAAAAAAGAAAACGAGCCAAAATGATTTAATGTTAAATAGATCATGCGTGAATGTATCTCGATCCATGTTGGCCAAGCCGGTGTTCAAATTGGTAATGCTTGCTGGGAATTATACTGTTTAGAACATGGTATTCAACCCGATGGACAAATGCCATCGGATAAAACAATTGGTGGAGGTGATGATTCATTCAACACCTTCTTCAGCGAAACTGGCGCTGGTAAACACGTACCACGAGCTGTTTTTGTTGATTTGGAACCAACTGTTATTGGTAAGAGAAAAACAACGAAATATAAGAAGAATCGATATTGTTTTGTTTGCATTCAGATGAAGTACGTACGGGTACTTATCGACAATTATTTCATCCCGAACAATTGATTACTGGCAAAGAAGATGCTGGTAAAAACTAAGAAAAAAAAGTTTGAATTAAAATGAATTCATTTTGTTTTTGATTAGCTAATAATTATGCTCGTGGTCACTATACAATTGGTAAAGAAATCGTCGATCTTGTACTTGATCGTATTCGAAAATTAGCCGATCAATGTACAGGTCTTCAAGGTTTTCTTATTTTTCACAGTTTCGGAGGTAAATTTCGTTTTTTGAAAACCGAACAATTTCGTTCAATCCATTGATTTCAGGTGGTACTGGCTCAGGTTTCACATCACTTTTGATGGAACGTCTCAGTGTTGACTATGGCAAAAAATCGAAACTCGAATTTGCTGTCTATCCAGCACCACAAATTTCAACAGCTGTCGTCGAACCATACAATTCAATCCTAACAACACACACAACACTCGAACACTCCGATTGCGCTTTTATGGTTGACAATGGTTCGTAGACTAGGCGTTTGTTTTTCTTTTTTTTATAATAATAAGAATTCGTTTGTGTTATTTGCAGAAGCCATCTATGATATCTGTCGTCGTAATTTGGACATCGAACGACCGACATACACCAATTTAAATCGTTTGATTGCACAAATTGTCTCGTCAATTACAGCTTCATTACGTTTCGATGGTGCACTCAATGTCGATCTTACTGAATTTCAAACGAATTTAGTACCCTATCCTCGTATTCACTTTCCATTGGCTACATATGCACCGATCATCAGCGGTTTGTTACTCATCCGAGTCTATTTACCGAACAAACAACAAAATTGTTTTGTTTTTTTTTCTTGAATTTCAGCTGAAAAAGCCTATCACGAACAATTAACTGTCGCTGAAATCACCAATGCCGTGTTCGAACCAGCCAATCAAATGGTCAAATGCGATCCTCGACATGGCAAATACATGGCCTGCTGTCTTTTGTATCGTGGTGACGTCGTACCCAAAGATGTCAATGCTGCAATTGCAACAATCAAAACCAAACGAACGATTCAATTCGTTGATTGGTGTCCAACTGGTTTCAAAGTCGGTATTAACTATCAACCACCGACCGTTGTTCCTGGAGGTGATTTAGCTAAAGTACAACGTGCTGTTTGCATGTTATCGAATACAACAGCTATTGCTGAAGCATGGGCTCGACTTGATCATAAATTCGATTTAATGTACGCTAAACGTGCGTTCGTTCACTGGTATGTCGGTGAAGGTATGGAAGAAGGTGAATTCTCGGAAGCACGAGAAGATTTAGCTGCTTTGGAAAAAGATTACGAAGAAGTTGGCGTCGATTCAGTTGAAGTAAGTTGATTGGATTTTGTTTGTTGTTCAAAATCCTAATTCGAATTGATTTGTTTAGGGCGAAGGCGAAGGTGAAGGCGAAGGCGAAGAATATTAAACGAGCGAACAACAACAACTGACAATTACACATTACAATGATCTCTCTTTATCTCTACAGGACAATAAATAAATCATCATCTTACTATTTTTTTTTCTTTCTTTCTTGTTCTTATTGTACTTCTTTCTCTTAAACACAAGATCTTCTGATGAAAAAAATAAAACATTTCCATAAAACTCAATAAGCTCTATCTTATTTCAATTTCTTTAGATGAACTAATCGACCTACGTGCATAGATAAATATCTTTTTTTTGTTTTTTTGTTTGAATGTAAAAGAAAAGAAGAAGAGCATTATGAAAGATTCCACATCTGCATCGACAACGCCCTCAGTCACCACCACCACCACTACTACAACTGCGACTGCCACAGCAACAACAACTGCGGCAAGTCCAACAGCAAATAAAGACAAAACATCAGTTTTTCGTGATACACGTGCAGAATTAGCGCAATTATTGAAGAAAAAAGAAGAGATCGAAGTTGGTTTTGTTTTCACAATTGAAAAGCAAAAATGATCTCATTTTGTAGAAATCACTGTCGGATATTGAAGAACAAATTTATGCGTTCGAAACGAGCTATCTCAAACAAACACAAGATACAGGCAATTGTATTCGAGGTTGGAGCAATTGTTTAAATACATCAAGCGGAAATAATAGGTACGAACGAGAAAAATCTCTCTTGTGAAATTAATATTCGATATTTTCAAGTGATAAATCATCAAAATTTCGAGAATCAGATCGACTTTTTTCCTATTCATCTGCAACGTCTTATACAGTAAAAATATTCAGACCAAAAACAACAAACAAAGAGAGAATGAAAATCTCGATTTGATTTATTTTAGTTACTCGGCCGAGATCGACTCAAACGCGAACGAGAAAAAGAACGTCGAAAAAATATTCGTAAACATCGAGAAATCATGCAAGAGCTATCAGCAAATAAGAAAACTAGTAGTTGTAAGTTAGCAGAAGAAAAAAAAATAGAATTAAACAAACATTTTTGTTTTTTTGCTTAGTATCTGAAACCAATACTCAACCATTAAACGAAGATCTTGATGAAGAAATCGATGATGAAGATGAAAGTACAACGAGTAGTGAAAAACCAACATCAAGATCAATGACAAACACATCTACAGCTAATAAACGACGTGCAAAGTAAAGATCAATCGATTGAACAAAATCGGATTTAGTCATCTCGTGTTTTTATTTAGAACGAAACGTGTAAGAAACAAACGAAGTCTATCCGATTCGAGTCAACAATCGGAATCGCGTGATTAATTATCTTCTCATAATTTTGTACAAAAAAAGAAAACTATTCTAAAATTCTGTTATTGTCTTTGGCTTTTTGTTTTCGTATAAAGATCAATTAGTTTCATTTATTATTACAAAAAAAGGCAACACCTTGATGAAAATCTTGTGCAATTGATGATTTCTTTTTGTTTGAAACAAATAAATATATTCATCGACATTAATTTCGCTTTGATGGGAATTTCTTTGAAAAAAATATTTTTCTAACCTTGACACGTAGTGCGAAAAGAATCATCAACGAACAATTTATGTTCGCAAGGACAAGAACAAAAAGTGCGTATATAATTTCGAACTAAATACTTGTTAACAAATGAATAACCATTAATCACAAACAAGGAGAAGAAGAAGAAAAAAACCTAAATTTACAGGTTATTCAACCAAAATACTTTTTTTTTCTCTCTCTATTCAAAATATTGACGATGGCAATTATTTAAGCGTGTTCTTCGCCCTGTTTGCGAACATTTATTGATAGATTTAGGTACCAATGACATTACTAAACGATCTCGCTCATTTACGATACCAGCAGATGTTTATATACAAATGAATTATTTCAGGGTTTTTCTTAGCTGATGATAAATAACTCCTGGATCGATAGTCTTTACTTTCTAGTGTACCATATCTAAACGGTAGAGAGATCGTCCTGCTACCCGTTTTTTGAAAAAGGGATTTTGAGATAAGAGAAGTAGAGTAGATATTTTTTTCTTCGATGTCCGAAAATGGCAAATTTGAGTACAAAATTTTCATTTATTTGTTTATTTATTTAGACAATAACGTCATAAGTTTGAAGGTGTTTTATAAATTCATCACTTTTTATACGTATACTTCTTCGTTTTTTTCTCTTCTTCTTATCATGTTAATACACCTGTTAAGCTACGTTTATTTTTTTATCTTAGTGATAATAATAATAAGAAAAAAGAGGCAAATAAAAACCAAAGCCATTTCATATTTGCAGATTATTAAGTTATTTTATCGGTGCACCGAAAGAATGTTATTCGTTATAACTACGACCTTGATGCTTTTACCTATTGTATTTGGTAATTTAGGTTTCAGTAAGTGATTTGAATAGTAATCATAGATTTTATTCAGACGTATTAAATATGTATAAATAACAGGTCAATGGTCTTACAATAATACAAAAATATGGTCTCGTAGAAATCGATATTGTGCAGGAAATTCACAATCACCGATTAATCTTGAATATGGTATTTCGCATTACAATCCTCGTCTTAAAACGATCCTTCTTCAAGAATCGTATTCGGAAGATCAAGCCGAACTTTTCAATAGCGGTTTAACAGGTTGATAGATTAGATATACATATATATATATATGTATAATGTTTATTATTTTGACTAGTTCAACTCACTATTCATGATCATTATGTTATAAAAGATCTTTCACCATCGAGTGAAGATTACAATGTTCAACAAGTTCATTTTCATTGGGGTCATGCCAATGATAATAATGTCGGATCTGAACATCAGAACGAAGGCAAAAGTTATCCGCTCGAAGTCCGTTTAACAAACAATTAAGCAAAACTTCTATAATCAATGAATTTTTTTTTTGCATTTAGATGCATATGGTTAGTTATTCAAGTTTATATCCAACGATTGCTGCGGCCATGTCAAATATTCGAGGTCTTGCTGTTATCGGCGCATTCTTTGAAGTAAGTGTGTGCACTTTCTCACATTGAATAAATACGTTGTATTTTAGATAACCGATGAGCCAAATCCCTTACTCGAACCATTAGTCAAAGCTTTGAGACATATTCGAGGTCAATATCAACGAATAAATGTTACTGAAAAGATCGACTTTAAATCTCTTATCGGTGAACGTCGTCTTTCGCGTTATTATCGATATGATGGTTCGTTAACAACACCGCCCTGTTTCGAAACAGTTCTCTGGACTGTAGTTGTCGATCCTATACCAATTTCTTTGCGACAACTCCATGCATTTCGTTATTTACACGATGATAGTGCGCATTTAATTGAAAATACTTATCGAAAAGTTCAAAAACTTGGTAGTCGTTTATTATTTCGAAGTTTTAATTCGGATGATAGCGAACTAGATATCGAACAACGATCATTGGTCACTGAAAATCATGCCTTCACTTTTCAAACTAATAATCAATTAGTACTTACTTTTCTAGTTTTTCTTGTAATCCTTTCGAAACCTTTTTAGACTAACACACACACACATATATATATATATATATATTTATTTATACATATATAATTTTTAGTTTGAAAAAATAAATAAATAAATTGATCCTGTGTTTTATTTGCATATCATATATTCGATTTGTCTCACCTTTCAATATGAACAAAAACGCATTGAAGCAGAACGTAACTAAACTAGTCTTTGTGTGTTTTTTTTCGCTCTCTATCTCGACATGGTCATGTGGTTTAGTAATTCTTATCGAAGATACTTTTTTAAAAAACGTAAGTACAATAAAAAAAATAGGCTTATAATCACACCTTAACTGAAATGTACAGAAAATATCGACGATTATCTGCTTCATTCAATTTTCTACTCATTCTAACTTTTCCTGTTTTCATTCAAAATAAATCATTGAATCTAAATAATCGAACGTTACCACATGCTGCAATTGTAACATTAATTCGTAGTACAAATCAATCGATTCAACTTACAATGAATATGATGAATTCAATCATGAGATTTTATTTTCAATATCAAAGTGTTTCCTATCCATTTATTATTTTTCATGATGAAAATTTCACTTTATCAATGCGTGAACATATCAATTCAAGTTTAACAATTATCTATCCAAATATTCGAATTTTATTTGCATCCGTCAATTTTCAAACGTCTATTCAACCAAATCCGAGCTCGTACATCGAAAAACCGATGAGCTATCGTTTGATGTGTCGTTTTTGGATCCACGATGTATTCTACCATCCAATTATTATCCAAAATCAGTATGATTATCTGATGCGTATGGATGATGATTCATCTTTGTTCGATAGTATCTCTGATGACCTATTCGAATATATGAAACGTACTCGACTCGATTATTTCTATCGAGGAAAATATAAAGAAACTGATCAGACGATGAATTCAATTGTTCCGCCTGAATATCGAACTGATATTTGTATTTATAATAATTTTTTTATCATACGTTTAAATTGGTATTATCAATCACGAATTATAAGAAATCTAGTAGAAAATCTATTGAAAAATGAGACTATTCTTCGAGAATATATTGGCGATGGTTGTATCCATCAAGTCATGATCGATATCGATACAAATTCTCGTTCCGAACAAACCAAACAGATTCCCTATGGTCATAACTATCATATCATGCCTATAGGAGCCGATTTCTATTATTTCATAAAAGATGATGAAATCTTTTCAAATCTATCATTTATTTGTAAACAAAAAATCTAGTTAAATGTTTGTTTTTCTTTCTTATTACTTTTAGAATACATTCGTCGAGTGATTTTAATCTTCGTTGGAATTTATATTTGGATTTGGATTTTGAATTTTCAATCGAATCCATTAGTTAATCCGACAGAAATCGATCATTTCCTATCCTATTCTCTTTGTGGACGATTGATTAGCATTCCAAATTTAAC
>ERZ778020.2965-NODE-2965-length-11572-cov-3.710602_pt1 | contig 11572 bp, 13 predicted proteins | sample MGYA00375750_ERZ778020 | MGnify/ENA primary metagenome ERZ778020 (study PRJEB29350, sample SAMN05389818) | bioreactor metagenome | isolation source: Ammonium sulfate bioreactor | place: South Africa: University of Cape Town | collected 2014-03-17 ...
TCGAGTTGTTGTTGAAGACGTAGAACTACCTGCTTGGAGTGCAGTCGAAAGAGTTGTTGTATGTTGATCAGAAGTTTTTGGAGCTGTCGAAGGACGAGTTGTTTTTACTACCGGTTTAGTAGTCGGTCGAGATGGTGCAGATGCTGTTGCTGTTGTTGTTGTTGTTGAACTAGCAGCAGGTTTCGGTTTCGGTGGTGCTGATGATACTGTAGTTGTTGTTGCTGTTTTTGCAGAAGGTTTTGGATGAGTATCACGCTAAAACAAAGAAATAATTGAACTGAATGATTTCGAAATTTCAGTTCTATGAATTACTGTTGGTTTTGCCGTTGCAGATGTATCTTGTACTGGTGCTGTTTTATTTGAAGATGATGGAATAACCGTTTTACGAGTTGTTGAAACTGCTGGTTTTGATTCCGTACTTTTTGATGTTGGAGTTGCTGATTTAGGTTTAGCAGAACTCGTTGGTTTAGTAGCACTAGCTGTTGGTTTTTTAGTTGGCGATGCTAATGGTAAAGTTGAATCCAATTGTGGCGAACTTGGCATTGGTTCTTCTTTGATAATGGATTCTGATGGTGTAATGGCAGCAACAGGAATTTCTTCAGATTTTGATTCAGATTCTATTGATGAAGAAGTAGCAGGAGGAGAATGCGTTGATGTATCAACAATCTGTTCATTTGATTGTAAAACTTCAGGTTCATGTTGTTGTTGTTGTTGTTGTACTTCTTCTTCTTCTTCTTTATTTGCATTCTCATTTGAATTTCCGAAATCTAGAAGTATTTCAGGTTGATCAGTTGGTTTTATTGATAGATTTTCAAATTGTTTAAATGGATCATTAGGTGATTCTGTATTATTTACAGGAGCTGGTGCATCAGAATCGAATTCAAGTAAAAGTGTATTCTTATCGGCTACGCTGCCATTTAATATTAAATTTTCGGATTCTTGATTTTTTTGTGTAGAAAATTCCGATAGAAGATCTAAATAATCAAATAACAAAAACAATCACTTTGTTTCAATTGAACAATTACCGTTTTCATTTGGATCTGTTGGAAAGAGATCATTTGTCAATGAAAACTGATTTGTACTACTATCATTATTATTATTATTTCCATTGGTTCCATTATGATCTCCAAATGGATCAATATCGTCTAATAAACGGTTTTCATAGGATTCATTCGGCTTTGTCTTTGTCGACGACGGTGATTGATCAAACGAAACAAGTGGATCATCGAGTAAATTCTGATCCGACATGAAATACGTCGTTTGAGTCGAATAGATTAAATCTGAAAGAAGATAAGAAGACAAAATCAATGAACAGCAGACATATGACTAGAAAATCTTTCATCACTTAACGAGTATATCAATCGTAAGAAATCTAACATAAACTGATCTTGTTTTGACAAATATTCTTAACAAATGGCCGCAAGAAAAAACAAACAAATGAACGTCTACTACTACTACCTCGATGACCTTTTGAACGTGAACATGACATATTTTAATGATTCAACATGCACCTGTTTCTATTCAATTATCTCCAATTTCGTTCAAATTCATTAATATGAAAAAAAAACATACACACACACACACCCTCGATACAAAACAAAATACTATACATTTACGATCAAATTGCTGTCGCGATTTCATTCTATTCTAACCTTCGTTTACAATTAGTTGTTTTCACATGACCTTGTTACTGATACACATGTCATATTTCTCACTCTTCCGTTTCAACATCTGTCATAAGTGAGCCGATGAATAGATCATTTGATCGTTGTTGTTTTGTCATTCGTTTCATCTCAATGAACTAGTTCAAAAAAATACGACATACATATTGATTTCCGTTTGAATTTTTTTCTCTTCGAAACAAAGGGATTAAAAATGTTTATTAAAAATTGAAAGCGAAGAAAAAAATCCATCGACAGCAATAATAATGATTCTTACCAGATTGTCAAAAAAAAGCGTTCGCATTAGGGACTCATAATAATCATACAAAACGAATGGCCGAATAAGAAGGAAAAAAATACCGAGTATTTTCTTGTTTTTTTTTCATCGTTTGTCTTTCTCTCGTTCTTCATGCTATATCAATAAAGAGAATGATTCAGTAGTAATACGAAAACAAAATTACTTTCTATGTGCTTGGTCGACTCAGTTTTTTTTCTTCTCTCTCTCTCTTTCTCGTTTCTTTATTCACCATTCATAGTAGTGCCGCTAATGTCAAGCACAGAGACAGACCAAGAGTTTGATCCTTTTCTCTGACTGCTAATCACAGAATGAAGAGAAAGAAGAAGAAAAAGGCAACAACTACAAATTCCTATCGACAAAGCAAATGGAAGCTCATCATCTGTTAATGAAAAGAAGAAGAAAAAAGGAACGTGACGTGACGATGAACGAGTTCGAGATGAACTTTCCTCTTTTTCTATTTTCAAATTAAGTTAGCACATGGTCAATATCGTTCAGCATTTTTAGTTGCTCATAAGATTGATTGAAAGAAAACTAATGACAGACGTTATATCTATATTCGTTCGATCATATAGAATATATTAACATGATTGAGTAGACATCAGAGGAATCTCTATATTCAGTTGTCTAGTAAAATGTGTAGATGAATAATCTCAAGAGAACTAGTAGACATCGATCGATCCAATGAAAAAACGAGTTGTTTTTTTTTGTTCAAGAGAGAAATTAAACAATTATACTTGCTTTTGTTTCCCTACAAAAAAATCAAATTCAGTTCACCAACGGCAGCAACCTATAAACGTATAGAGTAAACGGAGAGAAGAATGAACGACATTACTATTAACTGACCACAATATTTCTTTTCTTCTTCTTCTTCTCTCTCTCTCTCGTTTTTTACTTCTATCCATTCATCGTTTGGTTGACAGTAGATGACGCCATGCATAGGACACTGTCAACTACCGGAACTAGTCACAACGACAAAAGCTTGACTTCCGTTACATGATTGACAAAAAGAGGTTAACTCGATCAATTTACTTTACAATTGCCAATCAAACTTTGGCAAAAATCGCGTAATAATAGTGCACATAAATGCACTCGCCCAGATCGATGATTTGTGATAAATTTCGTTTTTATCTTTCCAATAATCTATCAAATAATGCACTGGCTGACGTTATACTATCTCATCGCCCTATTAACGATAACTAAATATAGTAATATTTTTGTTTGATGTATATTTTGTTTACACAAAGAGACAAGGACGAAAAATATTTAACTATGCGACGACTAATATATTCAAAGAAAAAATAAGAACAGAAAAAAGAAAGAAAGAGTAACTATAACGCATGAACTATGATTGTTTTTTATTCATTGGATTTTGATGATTCGTTTGTAAATGTGTAAGATAATCGTTTTGTGAAGGAAAATTTTGTAAACAAAATTGACATGAATGCATAGTTAGATGATCAGCAGCTATTTTAGCTAGACGACGTTGTCGTTCATCATCGGAAACATTCGATCGAAGTGAATTATTTCCACAAGACATACATTCGAATAGAAGACCTCTCTGTTTAGGAAATTCGTGATGTGTAATATCGATTAATTTATTCGTTCCACAACGTGTACATCGATCGATGGAATTGATTTCTTTCGTTGTTGTTTTACTATCAGAATTCATTGTCGAGGATATTACGCTTTTTTTTTCGTTGTATTTTCAGTCGCTTATAATAAATCTTCCAATATGGTGAAGATAATCGAAATTCGATTAAAGAGATGTCGCATATGGATATCATACGAAAGAGAAAAATCTCGTAAATTAACAGCAATTTATTCTGATGAAGTAAAAATACAATTTAAATTTTGAAAAATTAAAAAAGAAAACAAATGAAACGAAACGAAAGAAGACATATGAAAAAAAGGAAGATGACATTTGAAAGAAGACAAGTGAATGGAGAAAATGAAGAAAATTAAATTGTATGTATCATTTATTTTTCGTTGCCTAAGAAGAAAATAGAAAAAAGATGAAAGAGAAAAAAACCAGAGAGAGAGAGAAAGAGAGAATTGATTTCAAAATTCTGTTTTTCTGAAATAAATAGATTTTGTGTGTGTTTCTGCGTCAAAACTGTTTTTAAGATTGCACATCGAATAACAATCTTGCTTGTGACTGTGACTGTGAATGATATTGATCGAAGTGTTCAGCGGTTAATTGATGATGATGGTGGTGGATAATACTGTTGTGATGATTGTTGAATTTGCATTTGTGGATGTTGAGATGGCATATGATTCAATTGAAAATCGGGTGGCGTTGAAACTGATGATGATACTTGATTTTCTTGCCACATTGATGATGAATATGGATTAAGAAAATGATCATAAACATCGAGATCACCTGTAGTTAAACGAGAATTATTCATTAATGTTGTTGAATTTGTTTGATGATGTTTGTCATTGGTTAATAGTGAATAACGTTGATGATCGAGCGTTAATGGTGGTGGCGGAGTTGATGATGTAAAACGATCATTCGTTTTCGATGAAAAACCATCGATACTTAAATCAAAATCAAAATGATTCGTTGAATTCATACGTTGTTCATCAATGGAAACAAGATGAAATTCATCGAGTACGGAATCAACATTCTCAATACATTGGCTTTGCCAAGAATCATTCTTATCAAAAGATGATAATTGAGACGGATTTGTTGTTGTCACAGATCCTAATGGTGGAGTCGAATTCGTAGTATTCGGCCATAGATTGGGTTTATTGATTAAATTATGTATAGGCGTAATGGGAGGCTGATTCGTAGGAATAGGAACAGGGTTCGTAGATAGATCCAATTGAGATGATGATGGTGGTGGTGGTGGCGGGGGTGTTATAGTCGATTTTGATTGAGAACGATTGTTAAGTGATGGTTTACGATTACGTTTCAATGGTGTATTATGAATCGATTTCGAACGTGTTTTCTTTTTACTATTATTTGTTGTTTGAAGAATCGAATCCAATTGATTCTGTTCTGTATTCGTTGGAAATACTACTTGTTGAGCAATATTTACAACATCTTGATGTGTTAATGTTGATTCAAGTGGATCATAAGTTGACTGAGTTGTTGGAGGAACAATTGTTGTTTGACTTTGTTGTTTTTGATATAATGGTGATAACCATGTTTTGGTTGTTACAGTTCCATTTTGTACCCAAACAAGTTGAGATGATGGTTGAGGTATTTGAGTTTTCGTTTGTACGGAATCATTCAATGGTATTTCACCTTTGCCATTGATAACATCATTGATTGTTTGATCGATTTCGGAATTTGTAACAGTTGTTTGAAGAGAAAATGGTGAGACTAATTTTATTGTTGGATTGGCCGGTGATGTTGACGATTGACTTTTAGGATCATCTAGTTTTTAAAAATAAGAAAATCGAATTCAAACGAATTGAACATCATTATTTATTTACTTAAATTGATTTGATTAAAAAACATCGATTGATCAGCAGTCATTCCATTTGGTACACTAACTTGTTTAATCAAACGTTTTTTTCGTTGACGAGCATTATTCACTGATCCCGTACTACGTTGTCGTACGATCGGTTTTTTTGCCGTCGAAACACTTCAATAAACAAATAAACGTCATTATCCCTCTTTTACTCAATGACATTTTCTCTGCGTTTTTTTTATTACTTTGTTTGTTGTTCGGAAACGATCGTTGTTATATTTGGTATTGACTCTGAAGTTTTCAAATTTGCAAGAGTGTAAGGTAGCAATGTTGTTGCTGTTTGTCCTTGGTCTTTGACAGGCGTCATTGAAATCGAACGGTTCATTCGATTTTGTGAAGCAACAGCCGCTCGTTGTGCTATTGTTCGATTAATTGGTGGTCGACAGACAATTGTCTGCGAAGTTAATGTTGAATTCGATTGTTTAACTAATGTTAATGTTGGACAATTTTGTTCATGTAAATTATGTTGTTTTAAACAATTACAAACAAAAGCCTTGAATGTCGAGGCCGATGTCGGATAGGATGGTATTAACGGTGATGATTGCTGAAAATCGATCATATGTGTCATTGCTTGTTTTGTTGGAATTGTATTTGTTGATGTTGGACTAGAATTTAGTAGAGATTTCCTCGTGATTTTTTCTTCTTCTACATTTCAATTTAGTCAAAATCAGAGAGAAAAAAGTTAATTAGAAGATTTTTATCGATTCGTTTCTAATTAATAAATATATCGTATCGAATGACTAGATCTACCTGTTTACTCGTCTCAGATTTTTCCACCTATATATTTTGTATTCAGATTTTTCGATTTTTTTTCCTTAATAAACCAACGAAAAATATTGATAAAAATTTTACTATGAGTAGATCAATGAGAAATAAAAATATTATATTTAGCTATCAAAACAAAATCTCGGCCTTGACGACTCGTCTGATGAAAGACAGAACAGATAATGATGGTTTTAATTTAAAATTAAAATGATCATTTATACTAATTTAGGCGTCTCATTTAAAAATCAAAAGACGTCAAAAAAAATAAATAACTGAAGTCATATGTACCTAATTGTTTTTATTGTAGGTGACATTTGTAAACTTGATTGAGTATCCATATTATTAGTTGATGGAGTTTGTATGACATGTTGAGCGGATAAATACTGTTGATTAGTCGATGAACAAATCGGTGATGAGTTCATCGATGGTTGTCGTCGATAAAGCGGTGACAGTTGAGTTTTTGGCTCGCTTTTGATTTGTTGCAATGGGATGTGAGATGATGGCGTTGGCGTTGATGTTGGCGGCGGTGCAAGAGGCGGTTGCAATGCGCTGAATACTACGGTCGTTGTCGTCGATGAAACATCATTGTGATCACCTGTTGTTATTGTTGTTGTCGTCGTTGCTGGTGGTTCATTATTAATGACTGATGAATGATGAAAATACTGTTGTTGATATGTTGAACCGAAATTTTGTTGTTGATGTATCGAGTTAACGAATAAGGAAGACTGATTTTGTTGAAAATAGGACATTGATGAGTCATTTTTACATGGTTTTGGAGAAGTTTCTAGAAGGAAAATAGATAAAAATCGAAAAAAGAAAAATCATGGAAATTACTTTTATCAAAAATATGCAAAAGTAAATTCGGATTATCATGATTATTATCAGGCCATTCTAAATTTACATAAATAGTCACGAGACTATGTTCAATAACCGATTGTTCATTGGTTTTCAATGGAATTTTAAATGTTTGATATGGATCACTGAAAATAAATATCAAACTTGTTTTTTTCTCTTTGTTCCATGAATTTTCATTCGATTTTTCTTACCAGCTGACCATTTTAGTTAACAAATAAACAAAAACCAATTGATATTGTATTATAAACCATCAAATATCTAAATGATTGATCGACGTCTATATACCTATGCAAACGATAAACTATTGTCTAATAGGCAGATTGTGGATAATACAATGATTCGTTTCGTTTTTTTTCTCTTTCTGATCAGTTTTTTTCTTCTTCTTTTCCTCTTTCTTCTACGCGTTCATGTCGTTTCGCACGCTTGGTGTATCTTTACCTGAATCGTTCGTTGCGGTGTGTATGTGTGTGCGTGCGTGCGACTATGTGTATATTAATGATAATGATTCTTTGGACTCTCGTCGTTTAGATTTTTTTCTTTTGCTTGATTTGCCCGTTCGCGTTTAGTGTATATTTCTCACTTGATTACTTGTTTCTTTTTCGTTATTGGGTGACGACAACGTGTGTATGTATCATCTAAAACAGAATGATGATGACGGTGTGAATCAAGAATACAAGGTCATTCTAAAAATCAATCAAGAGAATCGAAGGTAAACGATACAACAACGTTTTTTTTTCTCATGCTTGCATCATATCGAGAAATCTTCAAAAGAAATTATTAAAATTTGAAAATATTTTGTTACCGGAAAGAAAAAAGAAAAATAACGAAAGAAAAACAGCAGAGACTAGTCGAATGCGTTGTCTCTCGTGATAAAATATAGAAAACAAAGAAAAATGTAGAGCGTGTTTGCATAAATGATTATTTATCAATGATTTTAACCAAATAATCAAAACAATAGCAAATTTATACCGCTAAATGTTACGGATCGTTAAACATAATAGCGAGGCTCAACTGTTCCTAGATGACAAATGTTCTTTGAAACGTATTGATGATCTGTTTTTTTTCTATATTAATTGGTCAATTGAAGATATAGACAATATTTAATTTCAATTAATCTATTGTTTATTTAATTTTATTCAATTCGTTGAATTTAACGAATAAATAAAACAAGACTATCGAAAGAAGTTCTGATAAATAAAAATGATAAAAACACTAAGTAGGTTAAGTTAATCGAAGAATGTTACACATACTTGTTTACTATTATCATTTGTTAGACCTAGGTGTATCAGGGAAGCATAATCTAAAAATTTTTGAAATATTACATCATGATTAAATAAGTAAATATTCGGTGAGAAAAATAAATATTTAATGTAAATGTTTCATTATTAAGAATGTTCTGTATTTTCTTTTTTTTCGATAAAGCAAAAAAAAACATGTGGGCTTTTATTTCTTTCGCAAACGAATGTCGCTACGAAAGATCATTTACTTGCGTCGACAGTGACGCAGAGGTAGTATATGATGTCACTAATTATCTAGCGACAATCTTCTCTTGTTTTTATTGGTGCAGAATAGAAACGAAGAGAATTTTGGTTTGATTGCAACATAGACTTAGCAAGCAAGCAAGCCGGTAATATGAAGCAGAAGATATATTTGTCTTTGATTGTTTTATTAATTGAATATTGTATTTGTTTTGGTAAACAGGATAATGTAAATCATCGAATGAGAGATCGAGACGACACAAAAATCGATTAATTATTATCTGATTTTTATTTAAGATGTCAAATACGAAAATAGCATTGATTACTGGTTATACAGGAGAATCTGGAAAAGCACTTTTGAATGTATTAGTTAAGAGTAAACATTTTCAGAAGATTATTCTTGTTGGACGACGAAAAGTTGATTATACAGATGCTGACTATCAAGAAAAGACGGTATTCAAAACGAAATTCATATATTCGAAGAATGATGTATTTTATTAAATTGACTTTGTTCAGGAACAACGTGAAATTGATTTTGAAAAACTCGATGATTATGCTGATGCATTTCAAGGTGCAGACGTGCATTTTTGTTGTCTAGGAACAACACGAGGCAAAGCCGGAGCTGTAATTAAATAACAATAATCGATTGACATTTTCGAAATAATAATGTTTTTTTCAGGAGGGTTTTCGACGTGTTGATTACGATTATATTGTTGGAGCAGCTCGTCTAGCCAAACAACAAGGATGCAAACACTTTCATCTTGTGTCAAGTCAAGGTGCAAATGAAAATTCGTTTTTTCTTTATCCACAAGTGAAAGTACGTTGAGAAAGCGAATGTTTTTCAAAATTCGAAATCATATTTTCAAGGGTCAAGCTGAATCGGCTATAACAAAAATGTCTTTCGATCGTCTGTCAATTTATCGACCTGCGTTCGTTGAATTTCATTGTTTAGTTTTTTGTATTTATGATTTAATTTAGAGTTTTAATGGTGAATCGTACTGAACATCGATTGATGGAGAGTTTATTTCGAACAATTTTGAGTTATACAATTGAACGTTTAGCTCCTGAATGGATTACAACACCGATTGATGTTCTTGCACGTGCTATGACATGGAATTGTTTTACTAAAGATCGACCAAATGTCGAAATTCTTGATAATCATGCTATTTTTCGTCTTGCCGAACAACAAGACAATAATCAACAAACAAAAACTAATGATGAACTGTGATTTTTTACATCTACTGTTTTTTTTAAAATTCTAGATGAGTCAATTATATGAAGATAAATGGGAGCACTATGTAAGATCGATTGTATTTTGTTGAATGAATAAAAGTTCCTATTGTTTCTTTTTTTTGAAATAGAGAAAAATCGAAAAAATTGTCAGTTCGGTCGAAAAAGATCAAGCAAAATTAAATGAAGTTGCTCAAAAGAAATCAAAGCCATATCATATCGGGCCTGCAAATGATTTACGTAAGAAAATGTTTGATTTTGTAGATCTTGAGAGGTGTTGAACGATCTTAATTTAGTTCGTTTTTTCTATCTACTTGAAAAACAAAACGAAAACGACAGCGATGAAATTCGTGCCAAAGCACGAGAAGATGTCATGAACTTTTTCGAGAGTCAACGAGTTTCTGACGAGCCCGTCGAAGAAGAAGAAACCACAGCAGCCGAAGCTACTGATCAGCCAGTTGACATTGCACAACAACCTGTACCGCCTTCAAATCCCGTAAGACTCTTTTTTATTTTTTTATTCAACCAATAAACTTTCACTTTCTTCATCAGACACCAGTTTTTGCTGTTGTTTCTCAACCATTCACTCAAATTCCTGTATCCAATACAGTTCTTAAGTTCGAACAACAACAACCACCAGTCAGTACAATTCATCAGCCTGTTGCTTCAGGTGCACGACTATCACCAGTAACTGATCCGAAATATATAAGACCAAAAAAATTACAAAGTTTTGAAGCTTTCTTGGCAAAAGCTCATGAATATGAAAAACGTTACAAATTAGTTGATGATGTACGAAAAAAACAATTAGCTAGTCGTCTACGAGAAATTATTAATAAACTACGAACAGACACATTTGTGACATTAACTGATGAATTATTTCGATATTTAAACGGTGAAGCACAAAAAGTCGGTGCTCAGATCGTTCAAGTTAACACCAATGATGGTAAAAAAATGTTTTATTTAGAAGAAAAAAAGCAAAAGATTTTCGAAATATCATTTCTAGAACGTTTATTATGTTTATCCATGCTTGCTAATCTTATTCTTCGTCAATTACTCGGCAGTGATTTAACCGATATAAAAACTGAAATCTTCTTGCCATTGATCATAAAGTGTAGTGCTAATCCACAACAGAAAGAATTTTCAGATATCTTTCTTGAACATCTATACAAGAAATGTCCATATACAGTTCCATACTATCCTGAACATGATCCAAATATGACCAACGAACAATATTTACAGTAAATTTCAATTTGAAAAAAGAATTTTAAATGCCAATGATCTGTTTAGAAAATTGGGTTATATAAAAAAGAATGAAGGCGGACAAGATCGTTTAGAAACTGACAGTGAATTTTTCAATCGAATGAGCGGTTTCATTCGATTATTTTGCAAATTACTCGTATCTCGTGGTCCACCCTTTGACAGCAGTCTTTCATATGCGTGGGAATGGTTTTCTGATGTTTTAAATTTACCACCACGACCAAATCTTACAACTCTTCTCATACGTGTTTTTCTCGATGAAGCTGGAGAAAAAATGATAAACGAATATGGTCAACAATTCGTTAAAATTATGAATGCTGTTGTTAACTATATACCAAAATTACAAAAGGATACAAGTGCTGATCAAATCACCAGACTTCAACTAACATTAAGCAAATTGCAAAAATAATTTTCGTCTCTTTCTCTTGTTGGAAAATTTATTTTGTATATTTTTGTTAATTAAGAGGAAAAAAACATATTCAGATTGATTTACCTGAAAAGAAACTAAAATATCATAGAATTTACTTCCCTTTTTGCACATATATATAT
>ERZ778020.2975-NODE-2975-length-11548-cov-3.723397_pt1 | contig 11548 bp, 10 predicted proteins | sample MGYA00375750_ERZ778020 | MGnify/ENA primary metagenome ERZ778020 (study PRJEB29350, sample SAMN05389818) | bioreactor metagenome | isolation source: Ammonium sulfate bioreactor | place: South Africa: University of Cape Town | collected 2014-03-17 ...
TCGTTAATAGACATCTATCCATGCAAAAAACAATGAATCGACTTGATGAACAAAGTCGATGGTTACACGAACAATTAGCTGAAAAGAAAACATTCGGTTATGTCAGAGAACGACAACATAAACTCTCGCAAGCTATTCAACGACATCTCGAAATTACGGCGAAATTTTGCGCTTAAAATCATTTTCTGTAAATGAATTTACTTACAATTATTGATTTATATATATGTAAAACTAAAAACTGAGATTGAGAACTTCTATTGATCAATTGATTAGCCAGTCTTTGATAAATTCTACTCGATAACAAGATGGCGCTATTTATCAATCCGTGTATAATTTGATTAGAAAATCTGAACACAGATATTGACAGCAGGTTTACTACAACTAGGATCTATTGTGTAAAATTGAATTACGCGAAAATTTGATATAAGTTTAAATGAAATTAATAATTATTCAGTGAAAATAGAACAAGGTGGAGTTATTTATCAATCAGTAGTCGATTTTGACAAGATATCTCCCGGGTATATGACATATTGTAGATTTTCTATTCGAATAGTAGGAAAAATATGTCTACTATAGTTAATTAAATTACTTGTCTGGAAACACTAATGCACTGATGGGCAAAATAAAATAGGAATTAGGCGAAAATGTGTTGTTCTCTTTTTTTTTCGTTTTCTTTTGTATAATTTTCTTAATCAATAAATCAATTCGTATAGTAAACATGCAATTTTATATTTGCATACAAGAGAATGTTTTAATTGCTAATTTATGTGCTTCTTTTTTCTGTTCTCTTGAAGAAGAAGAGACTGAATTGATGCATAGTTAGTTTTAATTATTGAACATGACATCATATTTATCGATTGATTTGATCGAATTAGATGAAGTTGAACATGCACATGGTGCCAGAACAAGAAAAAAAAACATCTGTTGTCCAACATTATTCACATTTTGAGGTCGAATTTTCATGAAACATAACATATAAATTATCTATTTGATCGAACTGACGCACTCTAGTCAACAATCTGTATCCTATTACACACTTTAGTATATACAATCAACACAAAAATTCCAATGAACCATTCGATGTTTATGCATAGCTACATATCTTTCATTGCTCATTAGATTTGATGATAGATTCATGGTTCGAACTATATTACTTCCGAAATGTTCCATCAACAATTCAACAAAGTTAAACATTTATATAATTGATCCGATGTTACGCCATTGACATACAAACATCAAGAAAAAAGAAGACGACAGGATATAGCTTTCGTCACCTTCTTTTTGTGTTATTCGAACAGTCAAAGATTTTTCACTTGACTGAACAAGATCAGAAAGTAAATAATTTCGACATGAGAGCAGCATTGATTGTCGCCGCTAGCCGAACCGACTGTATACATACATGCATGCATATATGGATGTGATAATGATGAGAAGAAGAAAACAAAAAGTGAATGGGTGTGATAAGATTGTTTTGAACAAGATATATATATACAGATGAAATGGACAGCGGGCACACACGTTCCATTTCCGTTTCTACTAGTTCACAGTATGTTCTTGACTATCACTTGATGTGGATCAAGACATATACCGCTCGATTGAAAGCCTAAAGGCAATGAACCAAATGTAGTTTGTTAAGAAAGGAAAGAAACGAATAATTCATCGATGCTTTTTTTTTATCAGATTGACTGCAAGTGTTGATTTCAACAAATTCAACTTTGTGGTATTTTTTCTTCTCGAATTCAAAAACAACCATCAATCATCGAATAATAATATATATATATATATATATGAGTATACTCTTTACCATCAATGGCATTCGTTTGTTTGCTCGATCGTTATCAGCTTCACACGAGTCACAAAATTAAAATCGATCCATCATAAGAAGAGCTCATTCGACACACTTATAACTGTGTCCATATATTTATATTTATGTATATGTTTAGTCCTTGATAAGAAATCGTGGTCTTATCATATTTAATAATGCATATCAATACTATAACCGTTATAACTGACCAAACAAGGTCAAATCATGATCAAATATAATCGAAAGATTTACGACAGATGTCAATTTCTAGACGAGTCTCATCTTAATTTAGCGCGTCGAGTACTTCTTCTTCTGTGCTATTTTCCATATCAGTGCTTTATTGAATTGAACAATCGACTAACGTCACATATGTATGAAAATATACATATCTCGTGTAATTTTCAATTCCGATTGAGACATTCGATTTAAATTTATGGGTCGTTTTCTCTCGCTTGTGCTTTTTTGTTCTATGTGACATTAATTACATCGATTAGAATGAGACTGTCCATCTGCTTGTTGTGTCGACAAGGAAGAACAGCGAAGAAGGTCAATTCGACTTTGAACAAAATATCATTCATACGTTTGATCCTCGCGTTCCTTTTTTGTTTCACCCCCAAAAAAAAATTGAATTTTCCGTTCCGGTTATTTTAACATATGTTCAACATGCTTGCACGCTATTCGACAGGTGTTCTAGGTTGTTTAAAAAATGAACTATTATTTCCATTCGATTCAAGATAATTTTCTTTTGTTCTAAGCCGAGAAAATAGATTGTAACGAGTTGTTCATCAGCTGAATCCCTCCTTTTTTCTTTCCTTCTTTCTTTCTTAGGCCGTTATTATTGATGAAAACGAAGAGAGAGAGAGAGAGAGGGAGAGAAACAGACACACACATAAGTGATATAGCGTTCTCTCTCTCTTTCTCCTTCTCCTTCTTCTTCTTCATCATCATCATTTCCAAGCAAAACAGGTAAACGTCAAGAAGGAGATGTTCGTCATCATGTTCTTCCTCCTCTGCTTCGTCCTCTTTTACTTGCTCATATTCCATTATTATTATTTCTTTTCTTCATTTTTTATCGTTTTAAATATTTGCGTTTTTGATTTCAAGGTGAATAAATTAATGTCGGTTCTATTAGAAACGACATATATTATTGCGTAAGTAGTTGAGCACCACTTTGTATAGAATGTACGCGAGTAGTTCTGCCGTAAAATTAGAGTATCTACAACAACAATCATTTCCATGCATAATAGATCTGCTGTCGCACATTTATGTTCACGATAATTGTTAGTCGTGCAATTCTTTTTATGTATGTTCATGTCTTTTTCTTTCGAGACCCGTTTTTTTCTATATATATTTATTTATTGAAGAACGAGATACTTGAGAAGAGTTACTCGTCTTTCTAGCAACAACCTTCTTCTATTGTTCGGAGATGTGTAAACGAAAAAAGAGAATGAATGAATAAAGAACAAAAAAAAGAAAAGAAAAGAAAACGATCTTTGCCCATTTGTGTGAACATTTATATATCCACAAACACATTAGAAGAAAATGCTTGTGTAATCACTAATATTCAGAAATTTAAACACGTCCGAAATAAGTTAGTAAATCTATCGATAAAGTTCAATTTAGTTGTAAACATGATTATGATTAGTCTTTTTCGATACGCAGATCGTTGTACGTACAAATGTGTCATTTAAACGAACGATCGATGTAAGTAAAATGTAAACAATCGAATGGGGAGTCCATATTTTTCCTAGAAAGAATATAATGTATGGTTATGAGCTATCTCGAGATGGTAGATAACGCGTCTCATCATCACCTTGAGAATGTCTGTCCGTCTACATCCAATCGATAATTGTCATCGATGCGCCTCGAGGATCATTCGTTTCTTCTATTTATGTTGTGATCCTTTTAACTCAATCGATCAATTTCAAAGATTTGAAGTGTACAAACATACATATCTCATTCATCTTGCCTTTATCATCTCTCTTTTTTTTTGTATACATACGCACACGTCGTCATGTATTGTTCGTTTCTAATCCTTAAGCAGACAAGTTCGTTCGTCATCTATTTATTTTTTCAATGAAATTCTCGTTTTTTTTCTTGACTTGTCTTATTTGATGAATGATCACACTCGAATTGAACTTATGTCACAACGTGCGAATGCGGAATAGTTGAAAGTCGATTGTTTCCGTTTCTGTCCTCTTGACCTATTCATCTCTTTTGTCTACATATCATTGTACAGTAGTAGCAGTAGTGTCTCGTTGTTCATAACGCATTTTAAACTCCAGACATGATAATTTCCCTTGGTTGGCTGTATCATTAAAAAAAATCTTGTGACAGAGGGAGAACAGCTCTTATCTATTTCTGACACTTGTCTTCATATTGCTAACATTGGTTTGTTCAAATCACTATCTATGTTACAACAATATATTATATATTTGTACTTGTAAAATAGAGACAATTTCGTTTTCCCTCGAGAGAGACTGTGTGTGCGCTCGACTGCTTGCTAGTAAATCGAATGGAATGAGTCTAAGTGCAGAAAAGAAAACTAAACTGAAAAAAAAACTTCTTATGCAATAAATAATGATAGACTAGAAAAAATTATTAGGACCATCATTGCCTCTTAGACAATTCCATTTTGCATCAGATTTCACTCGTTTCTAATTTGTGAGCTCGATCTAAATGGACTTTAACACATCAATTGATTGTGTGTGTGGACATAGGCGAGAGTAAAGCATAAGATATAATTGTTTCCTCCTATTGTCTTCTTACAAAAAAAAGAATGACATTAGATATGATGACTACAGTTCAATAGGCAGACATCGAGTCAGTACAAGTGCTGGACAAATAAGCAAATATATACACATACATACATGCATACGTATGTACGTAAGCGAGCTTCTATTCTTTCTTTGTCTTGTTGACTTCGACAAAATCGAAGAATCTATCTTTTGAAGATTACGTTTCTTTTTTTTTCACTTGGTTTTGACTTACCTGATTATCATTGAATCTGTTATTATAATTAGGTTGTCATCTACCGAGTACATATACTATCATTCATAATTTCTTTTTTCTTTTCTTTTTCATCATCATTCTTTTTTTTCGAAAAGTCTGTACCAAGGCTAATCTTCTAATCAAACTTTTAATTGAACTCTAAGTTTAGTGCTTCGCTAATGTTCAATTATCTTTGTCTTTTTCTGCTTCGAATGTCCTTGATAACCGTGAGTAATCTTAAAGGTCAGTCAGCATCCAAAAAAAGTTTTTTTAGTCTAATTATGACGATAGCCAGCCAACATGCAAAGGCCACTCATGTCAGTGAACGTTTGGGATGGCTCATCGATCATTCTATGCTCTCTTGTCGACACTTGTGTGCTGTGTGTGTGCGTCGGTCATCAAGGCCATTCATTTATTTTTTTCGTTCAGTGACCATCAACATCATCATCATTTGATAGACGGCATAAGAAAAAGCAGGAAGTTAAAGAGTATGTTCCTGCTAGAATATCAATGAGCCTGCGTGTGTGTGTGTATTGATGAGAATGATAGACACATCTCATTAGAGTGTGGATTGAAATGAATCAATGAAATCACTCTTTTTGACATGTATGTTTATGAGCAAAGATAAACATTTGATTTTTATTCATCTTTTTCTTCATTTTTATTCCCATCGAATCTTCAAATCTTATCGACCAGAGAGAGAGATAGAGAGAAAAAAAAATGAAAACGCCAATGTTTGTCGGTCATAGATTCACCCGGGCGTTGAATAAGACGTTAAGAAATGTATGTTCATACGTTTTTTTTTCTCTTTTCGTTTTGACCAAATCATCCTTCTAATCTTTTTTCGCTTACACATGCACACATAAGATGCAAAACGAAATCATTTATCAGGACTCAAACAACCTTGCGTAATACAACGACTTGTTTCTCATAATGTGCACACATATATATATATTTGAACATATGAAACCTATATAGACCATAATTTCATTTTGAATGCATCCTATTCTTTTATCGTTCGGACTTTTCTTTTTTTTCTTCTCTTCTCTTCTGTGTGATTATGATTATATATTGTTTTTTTTGTCTAATCATTTATGGTTGCTTTCTTTCGCAATTGAAATCCAATCAACACGTCGCCATTGCTCAGCAGGACAAAAATCTCTGAGCAACGATGATTATGATTATGTCTGACCTAATGTTGTAAACAGACAAGAATTATTATTTCGATTTTATTTTTCTACACATATACGTATGTTTCAAGGCTATTCATGCTCATTGAACATGCGTATATACACACACGCACATACGGAAGTATCGTTATCAGGATGCCATCAATCGTCACAAATAGATTTTTTTATATAAACATTCATGAAGAAAATTTTCACACTTGATGTAGACAGTGATAAATGGCTAAATAAAATCTTCATCGCATTATTAGATTCTTTTCTCGCTCTAACAAACACCTGTCAAGATTGACAATCGATTCTGTTTTTTCTCCTTTCCCATACGTTCTTCTCCTCTCTTCTCGTCTTATATATATATATATATCAATTGATTTCAGATATCCATTCATTTCTTCATTCAGTATCGACAAGTTCAAGATGAGAGTAGTCATCTTACTACTACTCGTTCTATCTTCAAATATATTCGTTCAAACAATGGAAATCAGTATGTCATTGTTAATCACACGTTTGCTTTTTATAATTGAAACAAAAAAAAACTTCATTTCCTTTCAGAGGGCACTGCTTCATGTCAAACGCCGTTAATAACTAATTCAAAAATTTTCACCAGCAGTAATACAGATTCATCAACAAGTTGGTGTCCATCGCCGACAGATCTTGAACCTTATCTACTTGTTACATTATCGAATCTGACCTATATAACATCATTAGAAATTCAATCTCAACTTGTTAACTATCGTCTAGAATATACACGTGAAATTGAAATTGATCAATATACAATTTGGCGTTCGTATCGTTTGCCAACAACAAAAGACGATAAATTCTTTCTCGATCCACCTATGATCGCTAAACATGTTCGATTAAGTCTGAAATCAGCCACGGAATCGATTTGTTTACAATTTGAATTATTTGGTTGTATTTTTACTGATGGTGTCGTTTCCTATAGTATGTTACAAGGTTCGAATCAACTCGAAGATGATACGTACGATGGACAATATGATGCTAAACAACGATATTTATACGATGGTCTCGGACAATTATCCGACGGACAAACAGGTCCTGATAATCGTGAAGATGCTCGAGGTGATCAATGGGTTGGCTGGCGAAAATCTCGTTCAATTAAACATGATTATCCTATCACACTTTTATTTAATTTTGATACATTAAGAAATTTTTCTCGTATGACTATTCATGCTAATAATTACTATCCAAAGAATATCTATGCATTTCGTACTGTAACTATTGAATTTCTTAATAATGATAATCTGAATTCAACAATCATAACACATCATCAACCACATGATGATCAATTCGAAATGGCTCGTGCGATAATGATCAATTTAAAAAATCATATTGCTTCACAATTAAAAATTCGTTTATATTTCGATGGTAATTGGATATTGATTAGTGAAATTACATTCGATTCATTTATTGTTCCAACAATAACATCGTCTTTACCTTCATCAACATCATCATCACCATCAATTCGAAAATCGACATATCATTTTTGGATCTATGTCATTGTTTGTTTTTCAACTATGGCCATTATTCTTATGTTTGGCGCCATCCTTCTACTCATTCGTCGTACGATAAATGACCAAAAAAAACTCCGCAAACATTATTTTACGCCCATACATAATCATACGAATTCATCGGCATCGACAACGTCGAGTGATATCGATTTCACTTCGACTCCACATCGTTATGCAACAATTGGACCGGCACATCCATATTTACTTTGCACGAATAATACTATCAAATCAACATCGACATTAGCACAACCACATTATGCTAAATTAATGCCAACAATGACTCTTCTACGAACACCATCGATTATTCAACAAAATCATATTGAAAGTATTTGTGGAAATAGTGCGATGAGCACACAACGATTGTTTACATTCGATATGAATCAAAATCAATTTATACCTATGCATCAAATTACGATTAAGAAAAAATTCGAACTTAAAAAACAAATTGTTCAAGGAGGAGAAGTAAGAAGACATAGATTTGAACTAAACCGGTCAAATTCATTTATTTGCTTTTCGTTTTCAAGATTTGTCAAGGTGAATTACAAGTCAATCATTCGATTGTTCCAATCACTATTCGACGTCTGCAACCAAATGCATCGATTCAATCGAAGTACGCATTTACAAAATTCTTTACAAACAAATTTTATCGTTTTTTTTTCTTCTTCTATAGAATTTCATTTTTCAACGAAATCAGTCTGTTAACTTCTCTCTGCCATCCAAATCTTCTTCACGCTTATGGTTTCTGTTCTGAACCAACCATGTCTCTTCTCACTGAATCATTAGATTTAACTAGTATTGATCTCTATCAATATCTTCATCATTACAAACAAGAACAACAAATGAACGATAGTCTCTATGCAACAGCTATCTTTTTCGGTTCACAAATTGTCTCCGCATTAGCCTATCTCGAATCATGTCATATCTATCATCGTGATCTAGCCGCACGAAATTGTCTTGTTACACTTGATTTAACAATTAAATTACAAGATTTAGCTATGTGTAATGAAATCTATACAGATGATTATGTTACTGTAAATATTACAAATGATTTGCAAACACGTCGACCGATTCGATGGTGTGCTTGGGAAACAATTTGTTTGGTAAATACAAATATTTTCATTTAGTAGTTTTTTTTTCTATTTCAATTCTTTTTTTGTCTTTAGAATAAATTCTCATCGAAATCCGATGTATTTTCATTTGGCGTTCTTCTTTGGGAAATATTGACGATGGCCGAACGACCACATAGTTTATTAAATGATGATGAAGTTCTTTGTAATTTACGTAGTTCTCATCATGATCTAGTTATTCCATCATATGGATTAGATTTAAATGATTTAATCAAATCATGTTGGATGAAGAACGATTTTGAACGACCTTCATTCGAACAAATTGAACATTTTTTTCTTCAAAAAACAACAACAACAACAACAATAACGAATAATTAATTTTGTCCGATTCTATTTATTTGTATTCATAAAACTAAGATTGATCCGGTTGTTTCTCTTCGTTTATTTGTTCTTTTGTGTGTGATTTCAGAAGGAAAATAAATAAATAAAGCGCAAAAAAAAATTGATTTTTTTTGTTTTGATCAAAACTCTCAATCAGCTACAAAGAAAAATGTTTCCTTTTGATCGTTTTGGTCTCGTACATTTCATTCGCATTCTTCTCGAATTCTTGCTGCTCGCATGTTTATACATATTCGGTTCATGTCGAAACGGTATCATCTTTGGTTTTAATGATTCATCATCGATCTATTTTTCATTTCTATTGATTCTTATTACGTCAATTGATGTTTATTATTTAGTTCTTTCGATTGTTTCAAAAGAAACACCGGAAAAAGCCGTCGTTTTTCATATTATTCTCTATAGTTTAATGAGTTTTCTCACGTTAATTTCATGTGTTTGCTCAATTGTTGGTCTCGTTTTCTGTGTACAACATCGTTCGAGATATTTATGTTCGAATCAATCATGTTTTATTTATTTAATTGCAATTATTCTTACATTTCTATTGACAATTCTTTTCACTATATCAACGAAATTACTTTGTTGTTTTCGAAATAGTAATTCGAATTGAGTTATAGATATTTTTTTTTATTGAAAACAAGAAAAAAAACAAATGTTCTATTTGAGATTATTATTCGAACAATGAAAGTAGGAATGTTGAAGAGCTTGTTGAGCTGTGAAACGTTGTTCAGGTTGATAACATAAACAATGTTTTAAAAGATCATCGATTTGTTCATTAATCGACGAAAGATATTGACTAAATGAATTCAATTGTGGCCATTGAGGAAAATCTATTTTATAATTCGGTAAAAGTGATACACCTGGCCAAAGTTTATCATTGGGTGTACCTAATATTTGAAATATACAGAATAATTGTGATATTTCACAATCACCTTTGAACAACGGTGATGTATGCAACATTTCAGCAAATATACAACCTGCACTCCCTAAAAATAAATTCAACCAGGTGTTAAAAAATAAACTAGAAGCATTTTTATTCTACAAATATCAATTGCACTTGAATAAATATCTATGCCTAGTAATATTTCCGGTGAACGATACCATAATGTGACAATTTCTTTTGAGTAAGCACGCTTTGGTATTGTTGCATCACGTGCAAGACCAAAATCAGCTATTTTTAATGTACCTTTGGTGTCTAAGAGAAGATTTTGTGGTCTAAAACATATCGAATCAATCAACATGTAATTACTCAAGGGAAATCAATGGAAAACAAAAAAACTAAGACTTTACTTGAGATCACGATGAAATACTAGAATCAAAAGAATGATGAATTAAGAAAAATAATTTGTAATATGAACAAACTTTGATTTCTATGACAAAATTCGAGACCATTTAATAATTGATAAAAATAGATTTTGATTTGTATATCGGGCAATGGTCGAGAATTTTTAAGCATATATTGATATAAATCTGTGTTCATATATTCGAATATTAAATAAATTTCTTGATCACGTCGAATAATATCATATAAATGAACAATATTCGGATGTTTTAAATCTAATAAAAGATTAATTTCACGGATAACAACACAGAGTAGTCCGTAACGTTCATTATCGAGTAGCATACATTTAATAGCTACTTCACGTTGATGTTGATAATCAACAGCTTTATAAACTTTCGCATAAGTACCTGAACCGATTTCATCGAGAAGTTTGAATTCATTTTTGCCGAGAATTAATCTTCCGGACATGGAAATAAATATTTTAATTTGTTCGAGTTGAGTTTTCTTCTTTTTTTTTTAAATGAACAGATGCGTACACAACAAGATAGAAATGAATTGTTTTATCGAATCGGAAAAAAAAAGACAAATGTTGATTTTTATTTTGAGATTAAACTGCTCGTTGTTTCCGTTTGAAATAATCATCTATGTTTTAATTCAAACGTTCGCCTCTCAGAAATACGTTCACATATCTCTAGCGCCATCGGTTTCGTTGGATCTAATTGGTTGATTCTGTTGACGATGTTCTACGATGAAGAAGAGAAAAGAAGAAAAAGAAGAAAAAAAAATGGAGAAGACTACTAGAAAGCAGTTGTAGTAGCAAACTATGAATAGATAGAGATGATGAAGACAGCCTTCATAATCATTGCCGTCGTTTTTTTTTGTGTGTTGTTATTGTTGTTGTTCTATGTATTCAGAGTTTCTTTCTTTGCATTAGCACCTTCGTCGTTCGCCTTTTTTTTTCTTTTAATTTTCAATTCAATAACAAATATTTGAAACATTGCTTTAAATTTAGAACATGATTTAAATATCAAACCTACGTATTTAACAGTATGTAGATTTAGTTTCTTTTTCTTCGTCGTATTTTGTCGTTTCTTCGATAATAAATGATAACAAACAACATGAATTTTTCAATTTGGAGTGAAGCTTTTTGGCTACCAAAAACAACTAGTTGGAAAGAATTCGATGAGCTAGAAAAGAATGGCACTCATGTCGCACATGCTCACCATTTATTTTATGTTTATCCGTTAGCTATTCTAATTTATCTTGCACGAATTTTATTCGAATATGCAATTGCT
>ERZ778020.2978-NODE-2978-length-11543-cov-3.347493_pt1 | contig 11543 bp, 10 predicted proteins | sample MGYA00375750_ERZ778020 | MGnify/ENA primary metagenome ERZ778020 (study PRJEB29350, sample SAMN05389818) | bioreactor metagenome | isolation source: Ammonium sulfate bioreactor | place: South Africa: University of Cape Town | collected 2014-03-17 ...
ATGCGTAGCAATTATAGGCGAAATTGACATGCTACATTGATTACCAGTATAGAAGCAAACGTTGCCTACAGTGGTAGCACCAGATATTATTGGTAAAGTACCATTCCACCAGCCTGGATATGAAGATCCACATCTACTCACTGTTGTTAGTTGTGCCGTAATAAGTCGTGCATTACCACCTCCTGTAAATCGATACCAACCAGATGCAAGACTTTCATCTGATCGACAACAAGATGATGAATAAGAATGAGTATAGAGACGTGACGAATCTGAATCAGTCGTGTAACTGAAACATTGTGCTGGAAGAACTGTTGGATGTGATGAAATTGGTTCTGTATGTAATAGAAACTGTTAGATGAATTTTAAAGTACTAAATAATTGTTCCCTACCAGATAAATTTATGTAAAGAGTGAACATTGTACTTAGTAATGCTATTAAAACAATTAATCCAGTAAACAGAAAACCAGTGTGTAACTTTGTAAATTGTGATGATGATGATGCAATGTCATTGTTTTTTAAGACTATTTCTTCAACTTGTGGTTTATCTATTTCATCATTAGGAGAATCTGTATTTTCGAAAATACGCAATCGAGGACTATGCTCGACCATCGGTAATTTCTTCAATCGCTCTTGTATTATCTGTTGAAGATAGCATAAGACTAAAGAGAGATTCCATATACGAGAACAGATATACCAAAATGCAATTACATATTCCAGTATTAATACTATAATGACAGCTCGTGAAGCCTTTGTCATGCAGCCTGACGTAGCAGTATTTCGAAATACCCAAATATGTCCAACAACATACCAAATGATAGAAAAGACAACTAGAGAATGTGCGAAACTAAAAACACATTTCACACACAATCCAAATTGATGGCTATAATAAATTCAATGATCTCGTTATATAGAGACGTACGGATATGCAGTTTATACGTACTTGATAAAAGCTGAAATAATATGAATGAGAACAATAACCATACCACAACTACCGTGAACAATGAGAAAAATACAAATCATTCGTTCTTGAGAACAATCATTGAGAAATATTCCACCAATAAAAATGGCAACGATGAAAATAATAAATACGAGCAAGAGTTGTGCATAATACGAAAGATTTTCATGTTTTAAAAAGGTGTAATTCGGTGGACATAACTTTCGAATTTGTTGTAAAATTTTAATTAAAAACCATGAAAAACTGAGTTCATTTTCATGAATAGATTTTTCTACGTCAATGAAAATTTCAGCCTCAGCTTCATCAATAAGCTCATTTTCATCGTCCTGTTTACATTGCGTGTACATTCTACAAACTGTTTACAGTTTTTTTTTCTCATTCCATCAACACATAAAGGTGAGCATGGCAACAGCCATCGAACATTGAAAAGAACATTCTCTCACTATAAGTATTTTTTCTTACTCCCATAATAGTTGTTAAAGTAATTATAATCACGAACAGACTGACTACTCACGAAAATAGAGGTCGTAATATACAGGAGAAAAAGAGAATGGAAAACTCTGTCTACTGATTATTTTTTGTGAACCTGTGAGCATCGTAATGCTATCAAAGGATCCTATGGAGATGAGTATGAGAGACTGCACTTCGAAAGTATATATATATTGCCTGATCAAAGAAGAAGGAGCAAGTGATCCACTAAAAGAACAAAACGAAGAGAAAGAAATACAAGCAAATGGGAGATGAAGAGAAGAAAGACGTATACGAATGTATCGCTAACAGAACCAGATAACAAACATTCTCTCATTATGATTGGTTGTAACAAAAGCGTGAATCGATTCAATCCGGTCTTCAGATAAATATCGTTAGAAAAAAAATGAGATGATAATGAAATGCGAAATTTATTTTCAAGATAAAAAATTCAAGTATGAAAGTCGATATATTTGTTCTGAGAATCATAATCAGATTTATGTTAAAGACAGACGTAGCAATTCGGCATTTATTTCGATTATGCTACAGTTCTTTGCGCTCTTTACATGCGTGCTGATATTTTCTACATATGCCGATGATCTTCCTAGTAGTGTGATAGCAGCAAATAAATATTTATTCGCTACTCATGTAGTTAGTGGAAACAGTCGAAAGAATCAAATCCAATATCAATGTTCAACAAATAGAGAAAAAATTGCTTATGCACAACTGAAATTCGATTTCGATGCGATAGGTATTGGAAAAGCACAGAATCAATCTCAATTGTATTTTGTCGCTATTGGAAGAAATTTTCGTACACCATGTATGTCTAAAATTACTATTCATTGTAACAATGACGACGAACTGACAGATGAAATGATTTGTTTCAATGAAACACATAGTTATGGCATCGAACCGAGCGCAATTGTAGTTGATGTATACGGAAACTACGTCATTCGTTTCGTAGAAACAAATGTTTTCTTTTATGATTTGGTTAGTTTACAATATTCAGTTATTGATATAACATGGCCAAACTGTACAACAGAATTCGTCCCTTGTGCAACCGATATTAGTATTCAGTTCGTTTACCTTACCGGTTATTGTATTGAAGAGAGAAATGATAGCCAAGATGCCCGTAAAATGTATAATATCAAGAGAATCGTTTATCTACTTTCAACTGCTGTTAATAATATTAAATATGATATCCAAATTCATGACTTATGGTTACATGAATCCTTATATAGGGGATCAAATATAAAATGTCCATCTATAAGTGTAAATAATGATGTCGTTGAAGAAAGGATTTTAGTTGGATTTCTTGCTGATAATACAGTTCATTTGCTTTCAATCAATAAATCAATAGGACAACCTCGTTTTCAATTCATTAGTTCTAAGCAAGACAAACACGATAATCCAGACTTTGTTTATGGACGACAAGTTACATGGGCCAACTATGGTGAAAAGGCAGTGATTTCTTACGATATTAATAAGTGTGTATCTCAAGAATGTTATGGATTCTTCTTATACGATATGACAAATTGCTCGCAATTTACCAACGAAACAGTAGCTTTATATACATTTCCTAACGAAAATCAACGATACCCTCAAGAGTATACTGAGAGAAGCGTATTCACATCCATAATCGCCACTTCAACGAATCCATCTGGTCTCTATATGTATAACTCATACACTCAGCTTCTAGTACTACTTCCATCAGACAAAGGATATTATTCAACCACTTATGGATTACCGACAGATCTCTCACTGTCTAATAAACTCTTTTTCTTATTTCCAAATGTTATTCCTTGTCCATATGGCACATACAAGAACGATGCAGGAATATTACCATGTCGTTCATGCGAGACAACACTGTTGAATACATCTCAATTACAATCTTACAACGAAGATAGCATTCGTTTGACATGTCCACAATGTTCGGATAAAGAATCATGTCCTCAGCAATTTGTCTATGCAATCGAAGATTTCTCGGATGTCGAACAAATAAGTACTTATCCGGACACATCAGAAACAGAAGTCTTTGATGATATTCTTCTTTATCAAATGTTTCGTACAGATTGTTCTTGGAATTCACCGTTTTACTATTCATTAATATCTCTATTCGCTGTCTTATTTCTTGCGATTTTGATTAGTCTGTTGAAACTGTACAAACACTTCGCTTGGCATTATCGACGTCTGACAAGACTCTTTCGACGTGTAGATTTCATTGAACAAGGAGAATTTTGGTTTGGCGGTTTGTTAACGATTGTCGTGTTCGTACTTCTTGGTTTTGCAATAAAATTTAGTCATGTTTTTCATTCTCGTTATTCTATCGAACAAGGAATGAATATCGTCAACGATACATGTCTTCATCAATTGAATGCAAAATTTGAAACAAGTCTACAGTTCGTAGGTTCATCACCTGGACAACATCGAGAGATATTTCATTTACTCGATTCTCAACAATTTACTTTAAACATTGAATTTATTCATACGTTATTCCATTCTGGTCAATTGACAATTCACTATGCCGATACAACTGATTCTCTTCCTTTTTCTTATCGTACAATCGGTCGGGTTCTATACATTTCTGTCAATCTGACGTCACATAATTCATACTTGAAACTAAATTTTAAAGGAAACGAAACAATCGATGCTATTCGCATTGGAATCACCGGTGCAAATACTTCTACAACGAATAATTTTCTACAAAAACTTCATTTTTCCAAATTATTCCATCTGAATAATTTTACTTTCAAACAATATCCTGTTTTTAATCTTCAATTGACTAAAGTCATCAATATAACCGAAGGTTTAACAATCAATGACGGCACTAGATACAGTGGTATTTGGTTACCGACATTCACATTCGATGTCAATCAATTATTTGAAAAGAAAAATCATTTCAACAATCGAAAAGAAACTGTCCTATCACTTACAATCAGTGAAACACCATTCTTTATCCGAAACAAACAACAACCTCTTGCTAAAAGATTTGAAATTATTTTTAAAACAATTCTATTCGCTACAGTTTGTCTCGAATTTACATGTATCATTTTACTTCTATCAAAATTATGGTTATTTCCAATAATTCAAATTATTATTCGTAAACTATTCCGTCGAACCAATTGTCTACATCGTTTGATCATCGATGATAAAAACACAGATGCTATTCTATCTACTGATTTTTAAGATTGACATATTTTTCGAATGAAAGAAAAAATGTTTCTGTTTGTTTTAATTATTAAATGAACCTCTATGGCTTTTTGTCATTATAATAAAATTTGTATATTCATTTCTATCTGGTATAAGGCAGATATTTGAATGAATTTTCGAAATAAACTCGAGTTATTTATAGAAAATCATTTCAGATAAGTATGAATCGAAATAGTATCCTCATGAAATGTTACATGGCACAGACATCGAAGAAATTAGATGATAGCATAAATACAGTATCGGGAACCTCATCACAAAAGTCCAAACAGAACTCATCGAAGTAATTAACTATGATGGCAATAATCATTTGATAGACGATATGTTTTTAGACGACTCACAAATGATTCACGTTTATCGATGTGCAAAACTTTTTCTTGTGGATTAACAATTGGTGCACTGTTAGCCAGTGCTATTTTAGTTATACTACTAACGCTATGGCTACAAAAAAGTACTATGAGAGAAAATCAGACGGCTGAATTCAAATTCTTATTTTGTAGAAACAATTCTAGTGACAACAACGAGAACAACGATGACAACAACGTCAATAACGTCAGTGACGACAACAACACAAACAACAACAACAACTAGTAATGCGAATAATTACACGATCGATTTAAAACAGAAATTTTCTGTTTTTTTTTATAGCACCATGCAACAAATTTCCGAAACAAACGTCGTATCCAGTTGATACTTGGTCGTATTCTGTAACAGTAGCCGATGTCAATGGGGACAGTAAGTCCGATATTATAGCCACAAGTAGCGGCACAGGTAAACTCAGTGTTTTTCTCAATAATGGGAACGGTACGTTTGCTGATCGAGTGACTTATGGCACTGGCAATCAACCGCAGTTTGCAGTAGCAGCTGATGTCAATGGAGATAATAAACTCGATATTATTGTTGCAAATGTGTGGGGAAACAGTGTCAGTGTTTTTCTTAACAAAGGCAATGGCACATTTGCCTCTCAAGCGATGTATCCAGCTATGACTGCCCCGATTTCGGTGACGGCAGGTGATGTCAATGGAGATAATAAAGTCGATATTATTGTCGCAAATTATGGTTCACATAATGTTGGTGTTCTTCTCAACAATGGCGATGGAACATTTACTCCTCAAGTGACATATCCAGCTGGTAATACTACGAATTCAGTGGTTACAGTCGATGTCAATGGAGATAATAAACTTGATATTATTGCTTCGAACTCTGTGTCAAATGACGTCAGTGTTTTCTTGAACAATGGTGATGGAACGTTTGCTTCACATGTAACTTACTCAACGGGTAATACACCGCGTTCTGTGACGACAGCTGATGTCAATGGAGATAGTAAAGCCGATATTATTGTCGCAAACATGGGTTCAAACAACGTTCGTGTTCTTCTCAACAATGGCAATGGAATATTTACGTCTCAAATCACCTATTCAACTGGTTTTAGTCCGTATTCAGTGACAACAGCTGATATAAATGGGGACAGCAAACTTGATCTCGTCGTTGCAAATGCTGGTTCAAACTACATCAGTGTTCTTCGTGGTAATGGTAATGGTACATTTGCTGCTCAAGTTACTTATTCAACTGTCTCTAGTTCGAGTATGGTGGTCGCAACCGACGTCAATGGAGATAGTTTAGTTGATATCATTTTCATGAGTACCAGTTCAAACAGCGTTGGTGTTCTCTTAGCTGCTTGTAACTAATCAACGATTTTTTAATCGAGTTTTTTTGCGAAATAATAAAAATAAGAGATGCAGAATAAGCAAACCTTAGAAATAACTTTACAATTAATATATGACTTCTCACTGTTTGATGAATCTCAGCGCATTGCGAATCAGGAACCTTCATAAGCAAAATCAAAATACACACCTTGGAGAAATCTAGTGCAAAATTAAAGACAAATAAAAACTTAGATAAAAAGACAACATATAAATTATCTTTTTTTTTGCATTTGTTTATCTCATTTTCGTGGTAGTTGAGAAAAAGAAGAAAAAAATCGTAATTTCGTTATGAGTATTAAAATGTATCAAGTTGATGCCTTTACGGATCAATTATTCGGTGGTAATCCAGCAGCAGTATGTTATCTTGATGAATGGCTATCAGATTCAGTAATGCAGAAAATAGCTGCTGAAAATAATCTATCTGAAACGGCTTTTTTCGTACGAAGTTCTGTTCAGGATGAATATGAAATTCGTTGGTTTACGCCGACTATAGAAATTGATTTATGCGGTCATGCAACATTAGCAACATCACATATCATTTTCACTGAAATTTCTCCTGAAAGTGAACTCATTCGTTTTCAATCGAAAGTTTCCGGTCAATTAACAGTTACTCGACAAAAAGAAACTGGTTTATATACTCTCGACTTTCCATGTCATCCAAGTGAGCCAATTGATCTACCTGATGGATTATTATCTGCATTACGTTGTGAAACAAAGCCTGTTGGGGTTTACAAAGCGATATATCATCTGCTCGTTTATCCAAACGAAGCTGATGTTCAGCAATTAGCACCGGACTTTTCTGCATTGTCGAAATTTCGTGACATTTTTGCTCTTATAGTCACAGCGCCTGGTGATAAGGTGGATTTTGTTTCACGAGTATTTGCACCGACGGCTGGTATTTTCGAAGATCCTGTTTGCGGATCTGCACATTGCACTTTAACTCCATATTGGGCTGAACGATTAGGCAAAAATCAATTGCATGCCTATCAAATTTCAGCACGAAAAGGTGAACTTTGGTGTGAAAAACGTGACGATAGAGTGCACATATCAGGCAAAGCGGTGACTTATTTAAAAGGAGAAATAAACGTTTAGATTGATGATTGTGCTTCATCCCCCCCTCCCCTTGTAAAAAAGACATTTATTTGTCTTTTATTCTTCGCCGAAAATTCTGTCTCTGAATTGTTGAGATGCAATAAATTTGAAACATCTACAATTTATTACTTTACTCATTGTAGAAAACGATTTTTTCTCAAAATCGAATCTTTCTTATTTAAATAGGATTGTCAACTTATCGGATAGTGTAATAAAAAAAAAAGATTTTTCATTAAGATAAATTCACAGTACGTCACAATGCCTGAATTGATCAATAAACGTTTGTGGAATTCATTACGTATTATTATTGCTCTTTTAATTCCGTCGATTATTACAAGCCATGAAATTGAATATTCATCCAGTGTGTGTTCTCATGGACAATCGTTATGCGGTGAAAGTCTTTGTTATGATCCTACCACACAATATTGCAATGAACTTGGACGTATTATTTCATGTAATGACACTTGTGGTAGTATCTGTTATGATCCAAGTATACAACAATGTTTCAACGAAACGATATGCAATCTAAATCAACAACTTTGTGTTATTCGGTACGATTCTGATGGATATGAATATAGTACACCATTTTATCGATGTTACAATCCTTCTTATGAAGCTTGCTTCAATAACTATCTCTGTGATTATCCAACTCGATCATGTCATCAACAGTGCCTTCTCAATACTCAAGTTTGTGTTAATAATATCACAGTTTGTAATGTCACCACTGATTATTATAACTATGAACCAAATCAAATAAAATTATGTAATAGTTCTTGCTACGATTCTTCTATTCAGCAATGTATAAATAATTCTGTTGAATGCATCGACATTTGTGGCAGTCAATGTTATAATGCGAGCGCAAAACAATGTTTAAATGGAACAATATGTCATTTTGGAGAGGAATTATGTGTTGTTAAATACGATTTGTACGGGTATGAACATCCTTTACCTGTTTATAGTTGCTACAATTCTTCTATCCAAGCATGTTTAAACAACTCACTGTGCAACTATCCATCCCGATCATGCAATGGACAATGTCTTTTGTATAATCAAGTTTGTGCGAATAATATAACAATTTGTCAAGTCACAAATTCTTACTCTTATTATGAACCAGATCAAATAAAATTGTGTAATGGAATTTGTTATGATTCGATACTTGAGCGATGTGATGATGGTCATATCGAATGTATTAATGATTGCTGTGGTACATGTTACAATCCATCATTAAAACAATGTCTCAATGGTTCGGTGTGCAATATCGGAGAAGAATTGTGTGTTGTTAAATATAATAGTTGGGATGGAGATAAATATGATTTTCCGCAATTTCAGTGTTACAATCCGTTTTATCAAGTATGCATGAATAATTCGTTGTGCAATTCAGATAGAATTTGCCGTCAACAATGTCTTCGATCTAATAATCAAATATGCGTTAATAATGTCACAATTTGTAATGTCACCACTGATTATTATAACTATGAACCAAATCAAATAAAACTATGCAATGGTGTTTGCTACGATTCAGTTATTGAGCAATGCATCAATGACTCTATTCGATGCATTAGTGGTAATTGCTCAGGTTTATGCTATGATTTGACAGTAAAACAATGTTTTAATGGAACAATATGTGATCTGGACGAACAATTATGTGTTATTAACCCTTTACGGCCGGATGTTGCCAAAACGCAACAATTTTGTCGTAGGGGAGTACGGGATTTTTGAAAAATTCAGGCGTGAAAAATTGATCCTTATAACGAAACAATAAAGAATATATAGAAAGAAAATGTTTTCCGTGTCGTTTTCTGGTAGCCGGCCGTAAAGGGTTAAGTATGATTACTGGGATGGGCATGCATATGATTTCCCGGAATATGTGTGTTATGATCCTTCTTATTCAACATGCTTAAACAACTCACTTTGTAGCTATCCATATGAAGTATGCGATCATCAATGTCTTCGATATACTCAAGTATGCGTTAATAATGTCACAATTTGTGATCTCACTGATAGGTACAATAACTTTGCATTCGATGAAATAAAATTATGCAATGGTATTTGTTATAATTCGACAAGCGGACAATGTATCGATGGTTCTATCCGATGTATCAGTGGTAATTGCTCAGGTTCATGTTATAATATGACATCTGAACGTTGTTTAAATGGAACAGTTTGTGATCTAAACGAAGACTTATGTCTTATAAAATATAATATTTTCGGAGGATATGTCTATGATCCACCACATCCATATTGTTATGACTCTTCGGAGTATACTTGTTTCAACAACACACTTTGTCACAATCAATATGGAACATGCAATCTGCAATGCCTTCAATATAATCAAATATGCGTTAATAATGACACAATTTGCAATATCCCTGATTGGTATGACGAATATAAACCAAATCAAATCAAATTATGCAATGGTATATGTTATCATTCTGCAATTCAACGCTGTATCAATGGAATTTTGATAGACTGTACTCCAAGTTGGTCTTTCGAAAGATGTAAATATGAAGCAATTGATTGTCTACAGTATGGAAATACAACATTGCTTTCAACGTTAACACCTCCGACAACAAAGCTAACATCATCTTCCCTTTCATCGAGCTCTGAAATACCGACAACAACACCATCATATGCTTCGTCTATTTATATTCAATTTAGCTGTCTACATATAAGTCTTATCGTCGTGATTCAGATGTTGAATACAAACTTTCTATTTTAATCATATGAAACTTTATCATACTTTTACGTATAGTCGATAGTTTTTAATTTAAAGTTGTAGAAGAAAAAGAATCTAAGGGGGAGCTGGAGCGTTCTTTCGTAGGGGGAGCTGAAACATTCATTCGTAGGGGGAGCTGAGCTCTTTCAAGCTCCCCCTATCATTGCGCTACGAACTACTAACAAACACTTGTAACTTTTATCACAATGTCATTTATCTCTTCATTAAAGGTAGTATATATATATATAATACTTCATGCGAAGAGTAAAAGAAACGGCACATTGGTATATAATATAAATTAAAAGGTTTTATAATTTTAGCATTTTTTTTTATTGTATGTAAGCTTGTTTATTATTTTCATAGATTGAAATCGTATAGTAATGCCTTTTAATTTTCCTGAACGTCTTTTTCCTAAAGGAAAATATGATTTACATCAGATGCGTAAATTTGCACTTATTATTTCGTGGATAAGTATAGTCTACAATGGAATTGAAGGAGCTGTATCGGTCGGATTAGGTGCTGATGTTGGTTCACGAGCACTTATCGTCTTTGGTGTTCAATCAGGAGTTGAAGTTCTTTCGGCTGCACTAGTTATTTATCGTTTTCGTCGTGAACTTAATGGTAATATTTTGCCAAATTTGATTCTTGAAAGACGAGCAACACTTGGTATCGGTATTCTATTCGTTATTCTTACTATTGGTACGTGGACAGCCTCGATTGTTGCTCTTGCTACACATGATGAACCCGATTCTTCGAAACCTTCTCTTATCGTTTCGGCCAGTTCACTTTTGTGCATGATATTCGTGTGGTTACCTAAACCATGGATTGCTACTGAACTTAACAGTTCGGTCATGCGTGGAGAAGCTGCCTGTTCACTTGCGTGTATTTATCTTACTGTTGTTCTTTTTATTGGAAGTTTGATTTTTAAAATTTGGACTGCTGGATGGTGGATGGATAGTGTAATTGCAATTTTACTCGGTTTCTTTTTTCTTCGTGAAGGATGGGAAATGATTTCATGGGCTCGAAATAAAGATTTCAATGGAGGTTGTTGTAAAACATGTTCCACACCATCCAATACTACTATTTCTAATCAACAAACGAAATTAGACAAATGTGATTGCTGTCCTAATGATAACAAGAAAGAATGCACTGAAGACACGGCATGTGCTTCTACACCACTGCTAAACAATAATAATACTAATAGTTGTTGTTCTGGTTCCACGAAATCTTGTAGTAATGGTACGGATACAATATTAAAATTGGAACAAGAATAACAGTGTTTTTTTTTCGTTTCTTTTAAATTTAAAAAATAAACAAAGAAAAATTAATTTTTTTTTTCATTCCGTTTATTTAATCCATAAACGTAAATCTTGATGACTACGTAATTCATAAGTTTTTT
>ERZ778020.2986-NODE-2986-length-11527-cov-13.336994_pt1 | contig 11527 bp, 8 predicted proteins | sample MGYA00375750_ERZ778020 | MGnify/ENA primary metagenome ERZ778020 (study PRJEB29350, sample SAMN05389818) | bioreactor metagenome | isolation source: Ammonium sulfate bioreactor | place: South Africa: University of Cape Town | collected 2014-03-17 ...
AACCGGGGCGCGAATGACCCGCTACCGCGTTCCCCCGGGTCAGGTGATACCCACCAGGCGTCATTCCTATTTGCACACTGCCGTGCGGAATGAACCCACGCCGCGCACCTCGCTTTTTTTTCCTGCGGCGCTCCCGACATCCCTCGTGACTTTTCGCACGTGCCCGTGTCGGTGCATGCCCGCACCATGGCGTGACGGCGGCGCGCGGTCGCGCCGATGCAATGGCCGGCGAGGTCGGGCCCGGCGCCAATACTTCCCCACACCTGCCGCCACGGAGCGACGCATGACGAATCGATGGACGAGCTGTGGCCTGCTGGCGGCGCTGCTGTGGTCGGGCACGGCGCTGGCGCAGGTCGACCTGTCCGGGCTGGACCAGGGCATGGCCGGTCCGTCGTCGCAGGTGCTGGTGCTGGGCAGCGTGCACCTGTCGCAGATGCCCGACGGGTTCAAGGCCGATACCTTGCAGCCGGTGCTGGCGAAGCTGGCCGCGTTCAGGCCCGACATCATCACCGTCGAGGCGATCCCCGGCGAAAGCTGCGCGATGATGAAACGCAACCCGGCGCTCTACGCGGCGCAGGACGTCGCGACTTATTGCAGCGACACCACGGCGGCGAAGAAAGCCACCGGCCTGGATGTTCCCGCTGCGGTGGCCGCGGTGAAGGAGTCGCTCGCACACTGGCCGGCACGGCCGCACGCGGCGCAGCGCCGGCACCTGGCCGCGCTGTTTCTCGCCAGCGGCGACGATGCCTCGGCGCTGACCCAGTGGCTGCAGTTGCCACAGGCCGAACGACACGCCGGTGATGGCCTGGACGATGCGCTGGCCACCCGCCTGCGCGAACTGCAGACGCGAAACGGCGAGGACCTGCAGATCGCCGCGCGCCTCGCCGCACGGCTGGGCCTGCAACGCGTGTATCCGGTCGACGACCACTCCGGCGACAACGTGGACGTGCCCGACGTGCCCGCCTACGCCAACGCGATCCGCCATGCCTGGGCCGCCAGCGCGGGCGAAGTGGCGGCCGATCGCAGACAACAGGAAACGCTCACCGGTCGCGGCGACATGCTGGCGCTGTACCGCTTCATCAACCGGCCCGAGGTCCTGTGCAGGCAGATCGACGCCGACATGGGCGCGGCGATGCGCGATGAGTCGCCCGGCCACCTGGCGCGCATCTACGTCGCCGGCTGGGAGACGCGCAACCTGCGCATGGTGGCCAACGTGCGCGCGGCATTTCGCGAACGTCCCGGCGCCCGCGTGCTGTGCATCGTCGGCGCCACCCACAAGCCGTGGTTCGACAGCCTGCTGGGCCAGATGCAGGGCGTGGCCATCGTCGACGCGGAAAAAGTGCTGCAGTAACCGCCCCGGGAATCCCGCATGTTTCAGGCAAATCGACCGCGCCTGGCTGGCGCCCTCCTCATCCTCGTGGCCATGCTTGGCACGGGCTGCTCGGGCGTGGCCACGCGCGAGATCGAATCGGCGCGTGCCGAGGTGCATCGCGAGCCGCTGGGCATGAACGCCAAGGGCCATCCCGACGCCAGCATCGACGCCTCCGGCGCGGTGAAGATCGGCAACGATCCGCTGGCGCTCTCCGCTGCGCAGAAGGCCGAGGCGCTGCGCTACCGCGAGGCGGTGATCGCGCTGGTGGATCTCTCGCTGGACAAGGCCGCGCACATGACCCGGCACGTCATGGCCAGGACCGTGTTCGCGATGATGACCGGTCGCTTGGACAAGATGGAGAAGAAGCTGGAGCAGCAAGGCCTCGCGCTCTCCCACTCGCCCGAATTCTGCGCCGCGCTGGGCGACGTGGTGCGGCGCCAGGACCAGATGGTGCAGGCGGTGGTGAACCTGCGGCCCTACGCGCACGTCAGTCAGCGGGAAGTGGACAACTGCGTGGCGGGCCGGCCGTACCACGCAGGCATCTAGGACGCGGCGCGATCCGTCCTCAGGGCTTCGTCGCGGCAACCTGCGAGGGATCGTCGGCCGGATGCACGTAGTGGATCTGGAACGGCCCGTAGAAACTCAGGTCGATGACCACGCTCTCGTCCCCGGTATACGCGTAGTGGTGATGCATCGCCGGCAGCGACGCGTAGCTCATCGCCGGCAGCGCCTTGGCCGCGGCCTTGTCCACCTGGTCGCCCATGCCGACGTGGAAGGTTCCCTGCAGCACGGTGAAGCCCTCGGCGGTCGGGTGCCAGTGCGGCGCGAGTACGGTGTGCGGCGGGATCTTCAGGCGCAAGGTGGTGAACCCTTCCGCGAACGGATTGCCGCTCAGCACCGCCAGTTGCACACCCTTGGGCAGCACCGGCGGCGCCGGCATCCATTTCAGGTCGCCGGGCGCGAGCTGCACGGCAGCAACAGCAGGCGGCGCGGCCGCGGCGGGGGTCGGGGCCAGTTCCAGTGAAAGCGCCAGCAAGGCGATCGCGCATGTCGTGTTCATGGGTGCATCCTCCGTTCGACAGAAGCTGTCCTCACGGAAGAACACCGTCGCGCCGCAAATTGCGACAGCGTTTCGTGGCGTGGCACCGTCGCCGCACTCTCGGCATGCAGGTACGCCTTGAAACAAAGCTGCGGGGAGACGTCGAGCAGATGGCCCTTGCCGGCGATGCGGCGGCGGATGACCGCGGCCAGGCGGCGCACCGCCGGGTTCGGCACCGGCTGGCTGGCCTCGGCGCCAGGCCGGAACAGCCGCCGACTCACGCGCACGGCATGCGCGCCATGTTCAAGAGATTCCCGGCGACGCCGCTACAAGGCAGAGATGCCCCGCGGCGAACCGGGCCGGCCTGCGCCGGACCGCGCCGATTGGGGTATGGTTGAACTTCGCAACGGGGACCGCGACCGCAAGAGGCATCTGCATGAAGCGATGGCGCACGGCATGCATCGGAGGAGCGTTCTGTGGCCTGGCAGCGGCATTTGCGGCAGTGGCCGCGTCGCCGCCGCCGAGCGCCTCGACGTCCGCCGCCATGTCGCCCACCCCCGCGCGCATCCGCGTGGTCACCGACAACAACTACCCGCCCTTCCTGTTCCTCGATGGCAATGGCAAGGCGCAGGGCTACGAAGTCGACATGTGGCGGCTGTTCCAGCAGCACACCGGCATCCAGGTGGAGCTGGAGCCGATGGCCTGGGACCAGGCGCAGAAGGAGTTGCTGGCCGGCAAGGCCGACGTGATCGACATGCTCTACCGCACACCGGAGCGCGTGCCGCTGTACGAGTTCTCCGCGCCGTACGCCGAGCAGGCCGTGGGCATCTACGTGGCGCGCAGCATCCGCGGCATCACCGACAGCGCCGGCCTGCGCGGCTTTCCCGTGGCGGTGGAGCGCGGCGACGCCTGCGCCGAACACATGCGAAAGCAAGGCATCACCGACTTGCACGAATACACCAATTACAAGGAGATCATCCAGGCTGCGGTCGGCGGCAACATCGGCGTGTTCTGCATGGACACCAACCCGGCCAACTACTACCTCTACCGCTACGCCGCGCTGGACAAGTTCTACCTCGCCTACATCCTCTATACCGGCCAGCCCCGCCGCGCCGTGCGCGCGGGCAACAGCGCGATGCTGCAGACGGTGGAGCGCGGCATGGCGATGATCACGCCGGCCGAACGCGCCGCCCTGCGTGAGCGCTGGCTGGATCGTCCCGCCATGTCGCAACCTTTCGCGCGGACGGCGCGCATCGCGCTGATCGTGGGACTGGCGCTGGCCGTGTTGCTGGCCTTGTGGGTATGGTCGCTGCGCCGCACGGTGGCCGTGCGTACCCGCGAGCTGCGCGCGCAGAAGCGCAACCTGCGCGCCCTGTTCGACGCCAGCCCGGACGCGATGTGGGTCAGCGACGGCAAGGGCGTGCTCACCGACTGCAACGACCGCACGCTCGGCCTGTTCGGGCGCACGCGCGAATCGCTGCTCGGCCGCACGGCGTTCGACGCCTTCGACGCGCGCAACACGCGCTTCGCCGCCGCATCGCGTTCGATGAGCCAGGGCGTGCTGTCGAACGGACAGCCGCGCAATGCGATCGTGCCGTACGAGGCGCCGGACGGCGACAGCCGGCAACTGGAACTGAGCAAGGTGCCGCTGCACGAGCTCACCGGCGCGATCCACAGCGTGCTCACCGTGGCGCGCGACGTCACCCGGCGCCTGCACGGCGAGGCGCAACTGCGACTGTGGGCGCACGCGTTCCAGAACGCCGCCTTCGGCGTGGCCATCTGTGACTCGCGCACGCGGATGCTGACCGCGGTCAACCCGGTGTTCGCCAGCGAGCGCGGCTACCCGCCCGAGGAAATGGTCGGCATGCCGGTCGATGCACTGTTTCCGCCCGACGTCCTTGCCCGTCAGCACGAACGTTGGGCGCAGGCCGACAGCCTCGGGCACCTGGTCTGGGAAACCGAACAGATCACCCGCGACGGGCGCCGCTTCCCGGCGAAACTGGACTGCTCGGTGATCCACGACGAGGGCGGCGCGGCGTTGTACGCGATCCTCTACGCGCAGGACATCACCGAGCGCAAACGCGCCGACAGCGAACTGCGCCTGGCCGCGGTGGCCTTCCAGACCCAGGAGGCGCTGATGGTGACCGACGCTGACGGCACCATCCAGCGCGTCAACCAGGCATTCACCCGGCTCACCGGTTATCGTCTGGAAGAGGTACAGGGGCGGCCCTCGTCGCAGGTCTGGGCCCGCCGCGACGACGAGGCGCCGGCACACGAACGCGGTGAGCCGCTCGGCCCCGACGGCTTCTGGCAGGAGGAGCGCTGGATCCAGGTCAAGCACGGCCAGCCGCGGGTGGTGCGCGCGGCCACTTCGGCAGTCGCCGACGCGCAAGGCCAGGTCACCCACCGCGTCTGCACCATGGTCGACCTGACCAGCGAGCGCGAGGCCCACGCCAGCGTCGACCACATGACCTTCTTCGACCCGCTCACCGATCTGCCGAACCGGCATTTCCTGCGCAACCACCTCAAGCACCTGCTGGGTCAGGCCGAAGGTTTTCGCGCGCTGCTGCTGCTGGTCGACCTGGACCACTTCAAGCGCGTCAACGATCTGCGCGGCCACGCCGCCGGCGATCACCTGCTGACCCTGATCGCGCAGCGCCTGCGCCGGCTGCTGGAAGACGGCTGCGTGCTGGCGCGCTTCGGCGGCGGCACGTTCGCGCTGGCCGTGCCGTGCGAGCGGAGCAGCCGCAGCGAACGCTCGCTGCGCGCCCGCGAGTGCGCCGAGTGCGTGCGCCAGGCGTTGCGCGAGCCGTTCCGGCTGGCCAGCGACGCGCCGGTGACGATCACCGCCAGCATCGGCTGGTCCGAGCTGGCGGCCGGCCATGACACGCCCGAATCGGTGCTGCGCGAGGCGGAGCTGGCGATGTACAGCGCCAAGGGCGCCGGTCGCGACCAGGTGTGCCGCTTCGAACCGGAGATGCTGGCCGAGCTGGCGCAACGCGAGGGCCTCGTGCACGACCTGCGCGACGCCATCGCCCGCGGCGCGATGGCGCTGGAGCTGCAGGCACAGGTCGACCGCTGGGGCCGCGTTCTCGGCGCCGAAGCGCTGCTGCGCTGGACCCGCCGCGGCACGCCGGTACCGCCGACCGTGTTCATCCCGGTAGCCGAGGAGAGCGGGCTGATCCTGCCGCTGGGCGATTGGGTGCTGCAGCGCGCCTGCGAGTTGCTGGTAGCCTGGTCAAGCCGCCCGGCGACGCAGTCGCTGACCCTGGCCATCAACGTCAGCGCACGGCAGTTCGCCCTGCCGCACTTCGTGGACGGCGTGCGCCAGGCGCTGGCGGCCACCGGCGCCGATCCTTCGCGGCTGAAACTGGAAATCACCGAAACCACCATCCTGGACGACCTCGCCGAGGCGGCGGTCAAGCTCACCGCGTTGCGCGCGCAAGGCATCCGCATCTCGCTGGACGACTTCGGCACCGGCTATTCCTCGCTGACCTATCTCTCGCGCCTGCCGCTGGACCAGCTGAAGATCGACCAGTCCTTCGTCGCCTGCCTGCCGGAGGACGCCAACGGCGCGATGGTGGCGCAGACCATCATCGGCATGGGCCGCGGCCTGGGCCTGGAAGTGATCGCCGAAGGCGTGGAAACCATCGCGCAACGGCAGTTCCTGCTGACCCAGGGCTGCGACGTGTTCCAGGGTTACCTGATCGGCCACCCGCTGCCGCCGGCGGAGTTCGAGGCCACGCTGGAAGCGCACCCCGCGCCGGTCTGAATCGCCGCACCGCCCGTGCTTATGCATCGCCCGCCCGCTTGAGTAACGGCGCGACGGCCCAGATGTTCCGGAGCTCCCCCTCCAGCATGTGGCCATGTTCGACATCTTCCGCAACTGGCGCGCACGGCGCACCGTCACCCGGCGCCCGATCGCCGAGGCGCTCTGGCGCGAGGCGCTGCAACGCTGCACCGCCGCGCGTCGGCTGGGCGCCTCGGACCAGGCCGCGCTGCGCGTGCTGGCCACGCTGTTTCTCGAACGCAAGTCGCTGGAACCGGTGGAAGGTTTGCCGCTGGGCGACGTCGAGCGCGTGCTGCTGGCGGCGCACGCCTGCGTGCCGATCCTGAAACTGGGCATGGACTGGTACGACGGCTGGCACAGCATCATCGTCTACCCGGATGCGTTCATGCCGCAGCGCCAGCAGGTGGACGCCGCCGGCGTGGTCCATCAGGGCCACAGCGTGCTGGCCGGCGAGGCCTGGGGCCGTGGGCCGGTGATCCTGTCGTGGGCGGACGTGCTGGAAAGCGGAAGCAGGCCCGGCCACAACGTGGTCATCCACGAGATGGCGCACAAGCTCGACATGCTCAACGGCGAGGCGAACGGCTTCCCGCCGCTGCACCGGCGCATGAATGCCAGGCGGTGGTCGCAGGTGTTCTCCGACGCATGGCATCGCCTGAAGCAGGCACGCAACAGCGGCGACGAGCTGCCGATCGACCCCTACGCGCTGGAAAATCCGGCCGAGTTCTTCGCCGTGTGCAGCGAGCAGTTTTTCGAGACGCCGGCCAATCTGCGCGAGCACTTGCCGGAGGTCTACCGGCAACTCGAACTGTTCTATCGCCAGCATCCGCTGTAGGCCGGCGCCCGCCGCTTCATGCCGACGACTGCAACTGCTCGGAGGAAATCACCGCGCAGCCGGGCGTCATCGCCAGCGCCGACTGCAGCAATGCCTGCGCGATCCGCGGCGCCGGGACGATACGCCAGCGTCGCGGCACGATCGGCGCCAGCACCTGCAACAGACGCATGCCGAGCTGCTCGCGCAGCCGCCGCCGCTCGCGCTCGCCGCCGATCAGCGAGGGTCGCAGCACGGTCAGCGAGGGATATCCCAGCGCCTGCACCGCCTGCTCCACCTCGCCCTTGGTGCGCAGGTAGAGATAACGCGACGCCGCGTCGGCGCCCAACGACGAGGTCAGCGCGAACGCCTGCGCGCCGCCGGCTCGCGCCAGTCGCGCAAATGCCAGCACGTAATCGAAATCCACCCGCCGGAACGCCGTCGGCGAGCCGGCATCGCGCAGCGTGGTGCCCAGCGTGCAGATCGCCGCATCGGCGTGCCACCATGCCGCACCGGCGGGCAGTCGTTCGAAGTCGACCACCGGATTCTCCAGTTTCGGATGCGGTGCCAGCGGCCGCCTGGTCGGCGCCACCACCCGGGTGACCGCGGCATCATCGAGAGCCAGGCGCAACACCTCGCGCCCGACCAGGCCGGTGGCACCGCACAGCAACACTCGCGACATGCATGCCTCCGGCCGATTCAGAAGCGCGACGAATGAATCTGACGGGTCGCCCATCCGGGCTTGCCCTTGCCCGCGCCGACCTGCGCTCCCGACGCCATCACGCGAGATGCCGAGGCCCGCGGGTTTGCCCGATCACGGCCCCAGCACCTGCGGCACGAAGGCGTGCCAGGCCGGCGCATCCCACAACAGCTGGACGGCGACGACCACGGGCAGCGACACGCCCAGCCAGACCACGTAGACCCTCGGTACCGATCGTTGGCGAATCGCATCCCACAGAAGCAGCGGCGACACCGCGAGCACGGTGTAAAGGTCGGTCGAGAGGGGGCCGGGATAGAGGGAGGGCAACCAGGTGATCCGGTCGATCGCCGCCTGCAGCGGCCACGCCGTCGCCAGGAACATCATCCGCTTGTGAAAGCCGGAGTCGGTGCGTCGCGCGCGCAGGGCCAGCCAGATCAAGACGGTGAAGAGCACGCCGGCTTTCAGCTGCAGCAAGGCGATATTGTCGAGGAACAGGAGCGTCTGCTGAAGTTGTTCGCGCACCGGCGACGGCGCGGCCTGCGCCCCGTTCCAGACCTGCCGGTAAATCGTCGGGACCAGGACGAAACCGGTGACGATGATGGCCGGAACCAACACGAAAGCGGTGCGCCCCAGCCACATGTGCCGCTCGCGCCGGCCGGTCGCCATCAGCCAGGACTGGACCAGCAGCAGCAGGAACGAGCCCATCAGCACCGCATGCACATGCAGCGCCGGCGGGAACGGCGGCCGTGCCCCGGCCCGGATCATGGCGAGTTTCTGCAGCGAGTCCGGCACGAATCCGGTCAGCGTGAGGGCGATGAACAGCACCGCCATGAAAACCCAGATCCAGCGGTCCACCGCCGCCATGACCTGCGAACGGCTGGACGGCTCCAGCGCTTGTGCGTAATGCGTGTTCACGACGCCCCCGGATGGTTCTACCCCAACGCGGATCGACCGGAACCGGCCAACTTGTCCGCCACGGTGCCGAAAGCCCGCCGAGCCCGCATGACACGGGGCACCGCTGGCTCGCCCCCAACCGGCACCGGCGGCGTTCGTGCCTGCCCCGGAACTTGCGCCCGCCTCTCCAGCCCCGCTTTCCGGTGCGGATGAATGCGGCTGGACACCTGCGCGCGTCGCGCATGGTGAGCCTTCCTCCACGCGTCCGCAAGAGCCGTCTGGACGGCCAAAACATGCCAGGGACAATACGGACATGGAAGGTATGAACGCGCAGACATTCCCCGCGCGCAAGGCGAAACGCCGGATACCCGTTTGCACAAAACCCGGCTACGCTGGCTGCCGCTTTTCCCTGCTCCGAACCGACCACGGGAGAACCATGATGATCCGTCAATTCCTGCTGCTGCCGCTGCTCGCTGTATTGCTGACCGCTTGCAACACGGCTCGGGAGACGGCCGGCGCGACATCCGCCGGCAACGCCGCCGCCCCGCCGCTGTTCGACACCTTCGGCGACCTGCACCGCGACGTCGCCACGCGCATGCCTGCCGCGCAACGCTATTTCGACCAGGGCCTGCGCATGGCCTACGGCTTCAACCACGAGGCGGCCGGGCGCAACTTCGCCGAGGCGGCGCGACTGGACCCGCAATGCGCGATGTGCTTCTGGGGCCAGGCGCTGGTGCTGGGGCCGAACATCAACCTGCCGATGGACCCGGCCCACGCGAAGGACGCCACCGCCCTCGCCGCGCGCGCGGCCAGCCTGGCCGCCACCGCACGTCCGGTCGATCGCGCGCTGATCCAGGCACTGCAACTGCGTTATGCCGACCCGGCGCCGGAAGATCGCGCACCGCTGGACCGCGCCTATGCCGAAGCGATGGCGCGCGTGGTCGCGCAATTCCCCGAGGACGACGATGCCGCCACCCTGTACGCGGAGGCGTTGATGGATCTCTCGCCCTGGGCGTACTGGGAAAAGGACGGCACCCCGGCCCGGTTCACCCCGCGCCTGCTCGGCGAACTGGAACGCGTGCTGGCGCGCAACCCGCGCCACATCGGTGCGATGCACTACTACATCCACGCCACCGAATCCTCGCCCGAGCCACAGCGCGCCGAACCCCACGCCGACGCGCTGGCCGCGCTGGCGCCCGGTTCGGGCCACCTGGTGCACATGCCCGCGCACACCTACATCCGCGTCGGCCGCTACCACGACGCGACCCTGACCAACCTCGCCGCCACCACCGCCGACAAGGATTTCCTGGCGATGTGCCGCGGCAGCAACGGCGTCTATCCGCTGGGCTACGTGCCGCACAACTGGCACTTCGCCACGATGACGACAGGCCTGACCGGCTCGCGCACGCTGGCGCTGCAGGCGGCCGAGCAGACTGCCCGGCGCGCCGACCGTGCCGCAATGGGCGCGGCGCCAATGGAGTTCATGCAGCAATTCGTGGTCACGCCTCTGCTCACGCAAGTCCGCTTCGGCGACTGGGACGCGATTCTTGCCGACACCGCCGCGTCACCGGAACTGCCATACCCCGCGGCGATCCGTCACTTCGCCCGCGGCATGGCACACACGCGCAAGGGCACCCTGATCGAAGCCGCTCGCGAAGCCGACGCCCTGCATGCGATCGCCGTCGATCCGGCAATGGCGAAAGTAAGCTTCTTCGACATCAACCACGCCGATGGCGTGCTGCGCGTGGCCGACGCCCTGCTGCGCGGGGAACTGCTGCGCGCACAAGGCAAGTACGCGCAGGCCATCGCCGCGCTGCACGAAGCGGCAGCCGCCGAGGATGCGCTGGCCTACAACGAACCGGCCGACTGGCCGCTCCCGGTCCGCCCCTACCTCGGCGCCGCGCTGCTCGAAACCGGCAATGCCGCGGGCGCGGCGGAAGCATTCAACCAGGACCTGAAAACCTACCCGCTCAACGGCTGGTCGCTGTTCGGCCTGGCGCAGGCCCAGCAAAAGCTCGGTCAGGTCGACGCCGCGCGCGAAACCTCGAAGCTGCAGGCGACCGCATGGCAATGGGCCGATGCGCCGCTGACGACGGCACGATACTGATAGCGAAGAGACCCCTCGCCGTCTCGTCGTGCCGTCATTCCGGCCAAGGTGCGCGGCCGTCGTCGTCGACGCCACGGCCCCCGGAATTCCACGCCCTCGCAGGAGCCCGCTCCTGGGGTTGGGAATTTGACGGGACCGGGGCGGCGCAACGCGTTCAACGCCGTCGTGTCGGTTGTTCCGGGCCACGCTTCGCCGTGCGTACGCCATGGCCCGCACACTGCCGGGCGGCGACAAACGCTTTCCCGTCCGGTTACCCTGCCGAAGCCGCACCGGCTTCGCCGGTCGCGCGGCGCGTGCCATCCCCGGGTCTTTCGCATGTTGAGCAGCATCCGCACCACCGCACCGCTGTTGTCGAGCACCGTGTTCCTGTTGATGGGCGTCGGCCTGCTGCACACGCATATCGCGTTGCAGGGCGAGGTGCTGGGCTTCTCCGTGGCGATGATCGGCGTGCTGACCTCGGCCTATTACACCGGTTTCCTGGTCGGCACCTACACCGTGCCCCGGCTGACGCATCGCTTCGGCCATATCCGCACCTTCGCCTTCTGCACCTCGCTGCTGGCGGTGGTGGTGCTGGTGCAGGCACTGACCTCGGCCTACGCGGCATGGCTGGTGCTGCGCGTGTTGCAGGGGCTGCTGCTGGTGGGCCTGTACGCGATCATCGAGAGCTGGCTGAACACCGCCGCCGATCCGAAGCATCGCAGTTCGGTGTTCGCCGTCTACATGATGCTGAACCTCGGTGCCAGCGCGATCGCGCAGCAGTTCCTGCACATCGGCGGCGAGGGCTTCGTGTTGTTCTGCGTGGTGGCGATCCTGGTCT
>ERZ778020.3004-NODE-3004-length-11482-cov-4.108602_pt1 | contig 11482 bp, 19 predicted proteins | sample MGYA00375750_ERZ778020 | MGnify/ENA primary metagenome ERZ778020 (study PRJEB29350, sample SAMN05389818) | bioreactor metagenome | isolation source: Ammonium sulfate bioreactor | place: South Africa: University of Cape Town | collected 2014-03-17 ...
AATTGTCTGGTGCTAAATACACACCTGATTCGCATTTTTCACGTTTAGAAACTCATCTTATTCGTATTGTTCTTTGTGAAAAAGATTATTTAATTAATCGAAAAGAAATGTACGAAAAATGTCTTCAAGCAGGAATACATTTTCTGACTCCCGAATGGTAAGAGAGAAACAAAACAGCACACATTCATTTGCTTGATTTCATTAGGTTTCTTGAATCACTTGTTCAATATCGTATTCAACCATATCAAGAATATCAAATAGCGCCTTGAAAACAACAACAACAACAACAACACAAAGAATAAATAACACAAACATTTTTCGTTCACTTTTTCCTTTTTTTCTTCTTCTCTCTCTCTCTTTCTCTCATTGTCAGATTTCAATAAAACAAAATCAACCAAACAACCACGTTCTCTCTGTTTGTCTTGTCTTCGTTCTAGTTGACAAAAACACACACACACACACATATGTTCATTTTTGGTTTTTATTTCTTCGTTCTGTAAAATATTTGTATATGTTTCTTTTTCTAACTTTAGATGTTCGAAAAGACCAAACAATCGAAAAAAACCGATCAATTTATTGAATTAACTAAAGAACATGTGAAAGCAGCCCTATCATCTCTGATGGTAAACCGAACTGGTGAAACAAAGAAACGTTCGAGAGATAAATCTCGTGACGATAAGAAAATTCGAAAGAAAAGCAAGCCGATTCCGAATGAAAACTTGCCAGTAAACATCTCATCAACGAAAACAATTGTTCTCGGAACGAGTAATCTCACATCGAAACAAATGGTTCGCGTTTTTTTTATTCCTAATTTTTGACAACGAAAAAACTTCTTCTTCTTTTGACCTTTAGAAACAAGTGAAAAAGTTTGTTCTTCTTTTTAATTGTCGTTTGTTAATTCTCGATGATCAAACGGTATTTAATCATTCGATAACACATTTAATTACCGATGAAATCGATCATGCTGATTCACTAATTTGTACATTAACAAAACAAGTTATTTTTGCCATTGTTCAACATTGTTTCATTCTCTCCTATCGTTGGATATGCGATTGTTTACAAAAAAATCTTCTCATCAATGAAGAACAATACGAAATCGAAGGCGATCATCTAATATCAACGAAACACAACGGTCCACGACGATCACGTTTATCCCAACGGCCATTATTACCATTGAATCATTTTAGTAAGAACAGGAGAATTTCTCGAATTCGAAATTGAATTATTCATCGTTTTAGTTATGATTAAAGGCGATAGTCATCATTTTCTTGAATTAACTAATAATGAACTAGGTGATTTAGCTTGGCTTGCTGGAGGCATTTATATCGAACAAAATCGTTTTCCGAATACGATCTTTCCACGTCAATGTTTTTTGTTAATCGAAGATGCAGATATTAAAAATCGAGTATGTTACGATTGATTTGTCAGGTTAGGAGGTATGATAAATATTTGTCATATGAGTCAACTAAATATGAGAACATTTGCTCTTGATCGATCAAGCAAAACCGTGGTGAATACTCATTAATGTTCGCTTGTTTTCTTGTCTTGATGTGACTCCGTCAATATTAGCAAATGTTTTTTTGCCGATCGAAGATGAGAGTAATTATTCAGATAATTCATTATCGTGGTGAATTTACGAGACACGCTATTAAATTCGAGATCGACACGCTTTTGATCTTGTGTCAAACGAAAGAGCGGCATGTTCTTGATCATTTTTTCAATTGTATAAAATGTCATTGAATTCCCTTTATTTCTTTTTTTAACATGATTTTAATTAACTAATGTTTGGTTTTCCTGTCTCGACTTCGAAGGCAGAGATATAAAAAGATTATCATAGTTTTCATTCAAGCAGAAATATTCGCAGTAAGACTTGTCTCTTCTTTGTATTTAGAATATGTTCCATCGATGTATTGACAAAGGTTTGAAATTTGTTCGAAGTGAATGGTTAATACGTTCGATAGTCGAATATCGTCTTGCAAGTATGCTTCAATATCATTGCGACCCATTCGATACCATCGATCGAACCGAATAAATTCAAAATTTCAAAAGCAGAATAGTATTCTTTTGTAAATATTGTTTGTTGTTTAACAATAATCCGGTGAAAATTAGTCAGATCAATTAACGTTTGAAATTCAGGCAGATATTTGTTTGTTTGTTTATTAGATTTTCTCATTTTCTTTCTTTTTTCTAAATAAATTCACACTCTATATTTTTCTCCTTGTTTATTAAATATATAACTATATCATTATATTATTTATTATTTAGATACATATAAGAGGAGAATAAGTTTCACTTGATTCTCTTATTTATAATCAATTTCCAGCATAAATGTGTACTCGTCAGCTGTCTATGATTTATTGAAGGTTTGAAACGATTTGCTTGTCTTCATCGTCATTATGATGACTGCTAAGATTCTATTTTTCTCGTTGCTGTTGTTGTGTTTCTCGGTGTCTGCTCTTTTTTCAAATACTAGCCTAGAGAGGTCTTTAGCAATATATCGGCGTACGCGAGCGCTTCCAGACGCTTCGCGCGTTTAGTCAGTCGTTGGAAAATCTAGTAGCGCTGTTGTTGTTGCGCGTGCGTGTTTCAAACGAAGAGAACGGAAGAACGAGAAAAAAAAGAAGAAAAAAAAACTACTAAGAAATATGAATCGTAAGACAAGTCGAGAAATAAAAACCAATAGAGAATCCATAAAAGAAGAAGAAAAGGAAAAAAAATGCGAGAGGAAAAAGAAAGAACACAACAAAAAAAAATATTGACCTTATTCCTTTTTTTTATTCTTCGATACGAGCGAATTTCGTGGCCTTATCTTTCGGTTTCTAGTTTTTTTTTATGATTATGATAGATTTTTTTTTCATGAATAATTAAACAACAATACAGGTAAATGAAGATCGTTTGTCTGTCTCGCTCTCTCATTTTGTTTTCTTATCGTGTTTCTTGTAACACGCACTTGAACGGACTCACTCGTTGTGTGTCTTCTCTATGATAATTAGGTACTGTTTAGGTTAAAGAATGTCACGCGTGATTTTCAATCAAAACAAAATCAAGTGTTTCTTTTTCATTCTGTGTGTGTGCTTTTTTTTTCGTGCGAAATACAATCATCCAAGTGAAACAGTCAATTACTTCGATGATTAGATATTTTGTTATTACTTAAGTTTAAACAGAAAAGAAAGGAAAAGAAAAAAATTCATTTGTATCTACAGCGAACTTATCTATTGGATGAAAAATGACAGATGTTTTCTGTTTTTTGATTGACATATCGAAACAAACAAGGTATCTTGGTGTTTTTTATTTTTCTTTTTCTTGTTCGAGAAAAAAAAAAGAAAACTACGCTGTATGAAATAGACATGCCTCGCAATGCATAAGGTAGTTTTTTCTTTCTTTCACCGAAAAAAAAAAATTATATCGATAATTTATTATATTTATACATGTTTTTCTTCTTGCATCTGAATTTGTTTATCTAGAAATTCTTTCATTCGAATGTAGGTGTGCTTTTTAATGTTCATTGAATATATGTTATATTTTTGTCATTTGATATTCTTTTTATTGTCATCACGTCATGTTAAACGCGAGACAGAAAAACAAAATAAGAATATATATCTACGTGTGAAAGCTTAGAAACTACTTTTTGATACACTGCGTTCAGTTAAATCGCTATGAAAGAGAAAAACCTCCTCGTATTTCCTTTTCCTTTTTACATTAACTCTGTTGTTTTTTCTTTTTCTCTTCGTCCTCATCTAACGCGTCTATACTTGTATAAATACAAATATGTATATATTTAAATTTTCATTCGCAAATAGAAACTCCTCCACAGGATGACAAAAGTTCTTGTGTACATTTCTTTTCAAACGCAAAAACAAAAGAAGATGGAGAGTTTTTTCTTCGTTTTCTTCATACATGTTTTTGACTTGTTGGAATTATTATTATTATTTTTGTTTTCTAGATGTTTAGCGAGCCACCATTATCGTCAGTTCCGTCTTCAATTCCACCTCTTTTATCTCCTTCAACTTCTCCGAACGTCTCAACATCTGTTTCACCGTCGTCATCGACGTCTCATTCCCGTACATCTACAATAACATCCGCTAGTTTCCTTCGAACAGATGCATCATCGTCATCATCGTCATCGACGAATTTAAATCAACATACAAATCGACAGATGAAAATCGGAAAATATTTTCTCGAACGAACCATTGGCAAAGGCAATTTTGCCGTGGTTAAATTAGCTACACATCGTGATACACATCAAAAAGTATTGAATGAATATGAAATTTTCGATCGAACAAAAACGAGATCGTGTCTGTGTTTGTTTAGGTGGCGATTAAAATCATCGATAAATCACGTTTAGATCCTGCTGATCGAAAGAAACTCGAACGTGAAATTACAGTGATGAAATCATTGGTTCATCCTTACATCATTCGACTTTACGAAGTACGAACGAATGAAAATTGAAATCAATAAATTTTATTCAATATGTTTTCCTTTTGCTTTTCTAGGTAATGGAATCGAAAAGTTTGATTTATTTAGTTACGGAATATGCAGCTAATGGAGAATTATTAGGTGAGAAGAGAGATAATTTACGAATCTCGATGGATGTTTGTCGTTTTTTTAGATCTCTTAATCCGAGAGAAACGTCTGAGTGAACCGAAAGCAAAAGAAAAATTTCGACAATTAGTTCTCGCTGTTGAATATATTCATTCGAAAAACATTGTAAGTTGTTTACCAATGAAAAAATTCGGTTAACCTTTTGTTCTTTTTCTTCGTATTTTAGGTTCATCGTAAGTACTTTTTCAGTTGAAACTTTCAGAACAATCATTACACTTAATACATGTTCTCCTAGGAGATTTAAAAGCTGAAAATTTGCTCTTGGATAGTCACGGGAATATCAAAGTAGCAGGTAGGAGTGATTCGAAATAATGATGAAGTAATTGAGAAAATAACTTAATTTTCTATCACAGATTTCGGTTTTGCAAATATCTTTCAGCCAGATGCGAAATTACAAACTTTTTGCGGTTCACCACCGTATGAATTCAATCGTTGAATTATTCAATAGGCACAGATTTCTTTTTGTTTTTTTTAAAGTTATGCAGCACCTGAACTCTATCAATGTCTTCCATATTCTCCCGAAAAAGTCGATGTCTGGGTACGAAAAAAAAACAACTCATTCTTACTTTATTACAATTCACTTTCTTCTAGTCACTCGGCGTTCTACTCTACGTATTCGTTTGTGGCCATTTGCCATTCGATAGTAACAATCTTGCTGAACTACGTAAACGTGTTCTTGCCGGACAATTTCGTTTACCATTTTATATCAGTTCGAATTGTGGCTCATTAATCACTCACATGCTAACTATCGATCCAAATCAACGTTATACAATCAATCAAATCAAACAACATCCATGGTTGATGTTGCCCAATACGAATTATAGCGAAAATCTTATTACTTCGCCTACATCTCGGCAACAATCAATACCAAATTGTGAACTAACAAAGGCCATACTCGAACATGCCGAATCATTAGGTTATAATCGTACACAAATATTAAATTCAGTGAATGGAAATTCTTACGATAGTGATGCTGCTATTTGGCATTTATTATTAGAGAAATTTCAACAAACATGCCAAATTGATAGTAAAAGAAGAAGAAAAAGAACGATTTTTCAAATAACCCCTAATTGAACTTGTTTTTTTCTTCTTTCTCTAGCTTCTCACATTCCGATTGAACCTGAACTGAATGATGAATCCAATAGTCCTGAAATAGCTCGACGTTCGACGGCTCCTATTATTTTCAATGAAACGAATACTCAACTCGCTTACACACCACCGAATCCATCCGAATCGATTCGTCCACAATTAGATCCATGCGATTTACAAGGCATATCTCAACAAGATGGATATCAACACCAAGACTCAGATGTTCATTTGGATTATCTCGATGATGAAAGTATCGACGATGATGATGATGATGACGATGATGTTGAAGATGAAGAAACATCAGCTCAACTACGTGAACAATACGCACGTACACATGGTCTACGACGTCACACGATCGGTCGACCCGATTTATTAGTTCACGGCGGACCAATTCCGAATCTTGCTGCTAAAGTTCGTTTTGCACATCAGTTAACAAGCATCGAACCAACGATGCTCGCCAATCGATTGTCGAGTCTTCAGCAGCAGAAAACCAACGAACCAATTTGTAAAACAACGACAGTCACAGATAATAATAATAATAATAATGAAGATGATGATGATGAGAATGAAAAGGATTTAATCAAACGTTATTCTCAATCATTTTCGAATTATTATCAACCGAATCGATCTTGTTCGAATGTTTTGTCTGGTCAGTCACCTGAGATAAATATCATATCGAATGGAACTGATCAACAACAAGTAGACAATCAATTTCTTTCGCCACCTATTTCCAATAGTTATCGTATGAATTTCATTAATAAACAAATAAAAAGAAATACGTATTTTAATTGTAAATATCTAGATATGAATCGACGAGCGAGTGACAGTGGTGCTCATCTTCTTTCATTTCAACAACAGTATGGTGTAACCGGTTCAAATACATTTGGTGCTGTTCGTCCGACGACTCATATTCAATCTCCATCGTCGAATGTAAAAATTCATAATAATAATTATTATTATTCATCTATTGTTCTGTTTTTGTTTCTAGCGATCTTCTCGTGGAAGTATAACTCGTGGTGCACCTATAACACCACCAACGTTTTCTATAATTCCTCGCGAAGCCGAAGAAGATGAAGACGAAGATGAAGATGACGCTGAAAGTCTCGCACGGTAAATTTAATAATTCGATTTAATATTTATCGATCTCTCTCTCTCTCTTCAGATATCTCAGCAGAGGCAAACGTCATACCATGTGTGAACAACGTCTCTTACAGAACTGTAAAACTCGCCGTGGTGGAGCCCGTGAAGTGACTAAAGAACAACGTTCAGCGACCTCACGTCGCGCCAGTGATACGAGTTCGAATTTTATGAATAGTTCAACTCGAGCACATCTCGAACGTTTGTACAATAACGCTGTAAATTTCAAAGCAAGTGATGATGATATACCCTCATCGAGTATCCAAGAACTGCAAAAACTTAAAAAACAAGTACGATTTTCAAAAAACGAACAAAGAAAAACATCCGAGTTCTTTTTGCTTTAGTTTTCACCAGCTGTTTCCGAACGACGAACAGCAGGTAAATTCATCGTATGTCTATCGTGATCATCTCATTGCATCGATTTTCGTTTCTAGCTGTTCCATCGCCAACAAATTCTATCGGTCTCCACAGAATCCAAGAAGAACATCAACAACAACAGCAGCAACAACAAGAACAACCGTTCCTTCAACCAGCATTAAACAGCTTTTCGAACTATCAAATCCAATCCCGTTCGTCATCATCATCCGAAGGCGTTACTCGCGATGATGACGATGAAACTGAAATGGATTGCGATATCGATCATCATCTACCACCACATCATCATTCAGAACAACAGCTATTCTGTCAAACACATTACCATCATTCAATACCAACAGCATTCTATTGCAGTACGAATAATCCTTTACTTGCTCAACATTTACCGATCCCAACAACAACATCATCGTCGTATATGCCCTGATCTGATTGAATATTTTCCTGTACATAAAAAGAAAAATCTTCTGTTTTATTTTTTCGTTTAAACAAAAAAATATATATACATACATACACATTTCAGTTTTCGCTTTTTCTTCTTATTCTTGTTCTTGTTCTTTTCTTCTCGCCGGTGATCTTTTTTTTGATAGTGAATTTGTTTTTATGTTCTTCTTTATTCTTTTTAGTCTTAGCAAAAGGAAAAAAAAAGAAAATTCATTTCTGTAGATAAAATAACAAAAACAATTCTCTTCGTTTTTTTTCTCTTTCTTTCTTTTTCTTCTACGGTGAAGAGTATCATTCACATAAAAAAAAACCAAAACAAATATAAATCTATATATTTTTTCTCTCTTCTTCTTTTTCTATTTCTGTACAATATTTTTGTTTTCTCTTGTTGGTTTGTATTTTTCAATGTTAGTCTGCATCAGCAGTTAAAATATACATATATATATATATATATACATAAGCGTTTTATGTAACGGGTTTGTTCTGTGTCTTTCTGTGTCGGTTTAAAGTTGGTTGTCTTTTATTTGATTTGTTTTTTTTTCGTTTTCGAATCGATCCATTCATGTGCTTCGTTGACTGTAGAGATTGGAAAAAAAAGAAAAGAACGACGTGCGTTTTTCTTGTTCTTTAACGTATTCGAAGAAAAAAAAATTGTCACAGGAAGTTGACTCATATCGAAATGATAAACAAATCGAATAGTTTTACTTTTAGATACTGAATTGATGAGGACAAATAACGGTGTAACATATGGACTATCTATTTGCTCACCAATTAGTGGTGCTAATCGACAACTAGACTTTATACTTATACAACGTAGTCGTTCTAATAGTAATCAAAGTGATAGTTCAATTGATTTATCTTCGTTGTCTGTGTCTTCTAATTCAAAGTAAATCCGGACAATCAAGAAAATAAATGAAATTTCATTAATTTCTATTGATATTTTTAGTCAGTCCGGTGAACAACAAATTGAATATATTTGTCCAAGTGATAGTGAAGATGAAAAACAACATTTTTTAATGGATAATAACGATGAAATCTACTTAGAAAAGCATTTGAGTAAACCTAAATTAGATAAATATCTTTCATTAGAAGAAACGAATTTTCAACGTTCTAAACGTTCGAATAAAAAAGTGCATGCAAAACGTCAGATTAAAAGCAAACATGCCAAAACAATCAAATATAAATCACATAACAAACACTTGTACATTCATCATCGTTTAACAAAACGAATTCATCTCGATCCACCAAGTACAAACTACAAACCGTCGGATACAATTCCTGTTCCTCTCTACACATCTGAACAACTTCGAGGGCTAATCTATCGTTATCAACGTCCACAACATCATCTTTCTAAAACAAGAGTTTACGATGATGATGATGAAACTGAACTTCTTATTGAGCAAACTCGAATTTATGCATCACATCAATTTAGAGATTATACGTTAAATGAATTCAACATTCCCGATGAACCATCCTATGATGATGCGATGGTTACTTTTATGCTTGAAATGCAAAATCGTGATCTGTAAAAACAAATGCATATACAAAATTTCTCATTGATTTGTTTGATTTTAGTTCACCTGAAGATTACGAAATGTTATTACGACTTGATGAACGTATCCAACGTAAAACTGTAAATACGAATATTCTTTCGAGTTTGCCTACAATCGACGTCGATGATCGACATCTCAATGATCTTTGTTCCATTTGTATTGATAGCTATCATCTCGGTCAACAAGTCAAACTTCTACCTTGTTCACATTTGTTTCATAAAGAATGTATAGAGAAATATTTTCAAGAGTTTTCGAATCAATGTCCTTTAGATAATTTGCCATTAATTTAATTAAAAATAATAATAAACGAGAGTCTTATTTTTGAACAGTTTATGATATTGTAATCTTGATTTTCTTCTTTTTACAGAATAAAAAGAAAAAAAAACTATATTCTTTCATTTTAAAACACATCTGATCTCTTCCTTTATCTATTAAAATTAAATTGATTAATCAAACACTTATTGTCAGTGGAAATATTTTCTAAATTTTCTTTTGTCAATAGTAGATACAGATCGATCATATGCCATCTAGTCTATTTAACAGTTGATGATATTATAATTTTGATTTTCCTTTTGCAATCAACTGGCGTCCTCTAATGTTCGTTGATTAAGACTGGTGAAAAGGCTTTTTCTACCCAAATATCGTTTCGTTCATTTCATTGTTCTCAATGTCTGACTTAGCTGTAACTATAAAATTTCAACTGATTTTCTTTTTTTTGTAAATTAGTTTATTTTCTTGTTCAAAGGAAACTTTTCAACATGATATTTCTCAAATATTTAATGAACGAGGTTTACTTCGAACGGAATTAGTTGCTAAAGAGAAACTACTCACTGATGCAATCGGTAAAACGAAACGAATGAAATATCCTTGAATTCATATCTTGTTGTTTCTATTTTCAGCACAAAAAAATAATCTAACACTAAGTTTAAAACAAATTCGAAGCGAAAAAGACGAATTATTTATTCAAAATCAAAAGTTAAAACAAGAAAAATTAGCTGCTGAAGTTTGTTTGAAACTTGTTTTCCAAAATGAAAGAATTCAATTATGTTTCATATTCAGGCAGAAAAAAGTGCAAGCACAATTCATGTAACGATTCTTAAAGAAGAAAAAACTCTTCTCGAAGAAAAACTCTATCAATTAACTCAAGAATACGAACAAGCACGTTTACAAATCGATGATTTAAATCGAGAAAATCATCGATTCAAAAGTCAAACACAACATGTTTCTATTCCGATTCATCAGACAATCGATCATCGTTATGAATTAGATGAAGTAGATTGAAACAAAAACACAGCTGATCAAACTCGGGAAATTGTTTATATTTTATTTAGTTAAAAAAACGAAATCTCGATCTTGAACAATCGAAAGATAATTTACTTAATCGACATAAAAATGAATTACAATTGTTAAAAGTAAAATTGAATGAAACTCATTCTCATTTGCAAGTTGTTTGTTCTTTAGAATGAATTAAATGCAAAAGATAATCAAATAGCAGCTTTTCAACAATTAATTTCTCAATACGAAGAAAAATTTACTAATAATGAAAAATGTAAATAAATCAAATCGAAATTCGAATTCGTCAATCGAGTATTTTTTCTATTTAGATCAACAAGAATTAGAACAACGAATCGATGATATTAGTCGATCATGTCGATCTCAAGTTCCTGAAAAACGTACGATTGACCGATATTCATTCGATTTCAAATTCATTTCTTTTAGTCACACTAACTAATCAAGAATTACGAACGATCGAAACCGATCCAAATAGTTCGGCTATTCTCGCCATTTAACGTTCATCGAAAAGTTTATTTGATGTAAAACTAAAATCAACGTTTGAATATTCGAAAGTTTTGTTCGTTTTTTTTTTTGTATCGATAGATTCTCGTTGATTACGCACGTTTACAGAAGCAAAACGAAAATCTAATTGCAATCAAAGATAAAATTGATTCACAACGACGTTCGAACGAAATTGTTCTTCATAAAATTCAAGCTGAAAATCAACAAATGAAAGTTCAAAACGAACGTTTACAGTTTCTTGCCGATAGTCGACAGACCGAATATGAACAAGCCATTCGCGACAAACAAAATCTCTTCAAAGAAAAACTCGAACTCGATCGACAATATCAACAAAAACTTCGTGAATTCGACGATTGTCTCGACGATCGAAATAATATGCGTGCACAAATCTTCCATCTACTTGAACATGATAATCTCAAAGGCAATTTTCGTTCGAATATCGAACAGGATATTCTCGTTCGACAAGGTGTCGTCACATTTAATAGTGT
>ERZ778020.3006-NODE-3006-length-11481-cov-3.347803_pt1 | contig 11481 bp, 7 predicted proteins | sample MGYA00375750_ERZ778020 | MGnify/ENA primary metagenome ERZ778020 (study PRJEB29350, sample SAMN05389818) | bioreactor metagenome | isolation source: Ammonium sulfate bioreactor | place: South Africa: University of Cape Town | collected 2014-03-17 ...
ACAAAATACATATAAAACGAATTTTTTGAAAAATTGAAATAAGACCAATAGGAACTTACAGTACAAAAACTAGTTCCAGTTTCAGTAAAAGCCATAGCTGCTCTGCTAGGATTCCAATTGCTTCCGCAATCATTGCATCTGTAACATTGAAATGCTGCATGACTATATTCGATAACTAGAATGGAAACATGATTCGTGAAATCCTTTCGATTTCTTATTTTTACTTACGAGCAATGCAGAGCAATAGGACAAGAAATAATTTTACTGTATTCAACATTTTGAGGGTTGGTATTAGTATTCTAAAGTTGAATTGAGAAAAAAAAACTGAAATTTATACAGTCTTAATCGAGCCCACTGTTTTAACAAAATATTTGTAATTGACAAATATTCAAATCAACATTGACGTCGCAAATGCGCCAATTTGCCCACCTTTTTTCGTCGATTGAATATTGAGACGAAAAGTACAAAAGGCGGACATAGATTTGTCAATATTGAATAAAATTTAAAAAAAAGAATCATAATAGAAATTAAAAGTCTATTATTTATCCTCGAAAATCATAAACATTTATTTTACATTAGTTGATAATAACGAGGCGTTAGATCGTCTGAATTGTTCATTTTTTTTTGTAAAACAAACATTGACGTTGAATGTAACGACAATGTATTCTGTTTTAATTATATTGGACGGTATTTTATTGTCATGACATCGAACGCATTTCGTTGCTGAAATCTTCATCGCCTGACAGACAGAAACAAAAATGTCGATAAACGAATGTGATTATCAGACATTACTCGAACGAGTTGATAATGGTGACTTAGACGAACTTGCAATTGTTTACCATCAATTAGGATGTCAAAGTAAAAATCTCAATCGAGCTGTAACATTCTATAAACGATCGATTGAAATCAATCTTTCTTATCGACCAACAGACTTTCAATTACTTCTAGCAACTTACAATAACATTGCTGATACATTGAAACAACGTGGTGATTATAAAGATGCTCTTAAATATTATCAACAAGCGTTAAATCTTGATCTTCGAGATTTACAAGTTGATCACATGAAAATTGCCAATCATCATAATCACATCGGAGAAATCTTCAAACATCAAAAACAGTATCAACAAGCTGAAGAATGTTTTCAATATGCATTGAATATTCAATCGAAACATGTGCCATTCAACGATCCAATACTCATTCGAACTTATCATCATCTTGGATCGATATATCGTCTAATGAAAAACTATCCGCTTGCATTCGAATATTATGAAAAAGCTTTAGAAATTCTCGAAGTACATTTGCCTGTTCAATATTCTCTTTTAATTCATACGTACAATCAAATCGGATTGATCTATTGTTTGACGAAAAATTATACTGCTGCTTTCTCATGTCAAAAGAAAGCGCTTGAGATACAAGAAAAACTTGTTTATGATGATCATCCATCGTTAGCTATTCGATATTTTAATATGGCAATTGCATTGGAAGGTCTACGTAGGTACGATCAAGCTTTGGAACATATAAAAAAAGCGCTCGATCTTCTACGAAATACAATTGGAAAACATCAACGTAAAATCAAATCTTACGAAAAATATTATCATAAACTTCGAGAAAAAGTCGAACAATAAAATAATTCGATCGTAATTGTCATGAAATATTCATAACTCTTAAAATGCAAAGTATACATCAATTGTACTTAAAGAATAAAAAGGATTATAATCGAAGTGGACATGTGACATAATAGGAAAAACAATTAGTATTTTCCATTTCTATCGAGTTCATTTACGCATTGAATAAAGTAACGGCGTGTTTATTGAACTGAATCAATTTTAAAAAAACGTTTTTTGTGTGTTACAAGTAAAGTGTTTTGACGTAAATTGGATGAATATTTAAATGTAATCGGATTATTAAAAACGCAAAAAAAAAATTTTGTAAAAGAAAAATGCGCATATTGAACCGAATGCTTGACTGATTTAATTAAAAGCTTAGTTGTTTTTTTTTGTAAAGAAAATCCTGAGTATTTCATCCGACGGTAAACATTATCTATAGTCTCAGATCGATTACTTTGTTTTAAGAACTTTCTAACTTTTAGCTATGGGTTGTTTACAATGTAAAACACGTCCAACAGCAATTCGACCTGTTGAATCCGAATTTCAGCGAGATTCTACTCAAGCACGTTCGCAGAATACTCAACGTATTCTTGAAGATTGTATTATTGTTTGGTTTCGGACTGATTCTTCGTCAGAAATGAGCCAAGAAGAATCCAATTTATGTCATATTCTATCTACCATAAAAGTATTCAGCAATCCTACTGAATGTTTGACATATATTAAACAAATGGAAGCTCATAAAATCTTCTTAATCATGTCGACAATCGATTCGTCTCTCGATTCCGTTCGAAATCTACCTCAAATCGAACAAATTTACATTCTAAATTCGTCTCTTGAAGAAAATCAAAATACATTTCATAATGTCAACAATCTTTGTCAACAATTCAAACTTGATCTTGAATTATGCGAACTTGATTTATTAATTGTAACAACTCACCGAACTTCCGATACAACTGAAACAACATGTACTCATCGAAAGAAACAAGAAGCCATGTTTCTCTATGGTCAATTAAAACGTGAAATGTTACTTCGATTAAAATTCGAAACAAATGCGAAATCAGAATTTATCAATTTCTGGCGTTTACATTATTCGAATAACGACGAACACATTCGAATGATCAACGATTTCGAAGTCAATTATCGTGCACAGAAAGCTCTTCAATGGGTTACACATCAATATTTGATTTGGCGTGTTTTACAACATGCCAATCGAACATTTGAAGTTGATCTACTGTTTAAATTTGGTTTTATTCTTAAAAATGCACAAACATATTTAACAATGTTACAGAATAACAATTCATCGAATTCAGAACACGAGACAATTTTCTATCGAGGAAAAACAATGTGCAAACAAGAATTTGATATTATTCTCAAAGATCTTCAAAATGGTCTTCTTTCATTTGGCAATTTTTTTACTGCATATTCGAATCAACAGAAATCTCTCGAGTTTATTCATCATCGTTTGACGAAATTTCCCGAATCGATCGGTGTTCTTTTTCAAATTCATATTCCTCCAACAATACAAAGTCATCGAAGTCCGTTTGCTTCACTTGATAAGGCTTATGGTTCAAATAATATCGATGAAAATGGTATCATATTTGGATTTTGTCCAGTTTTTCGTATTGATTCAATAGCTGAATCTACGGATGAAACAAACAAGATTATATTCGAAATAAATTTGAGTTTAATCGACGATGATGATCCACAATTAGTTCGTCTTGTTTCGCCATATCGTACGAATGAAGCGCAGGATAATCCTCTTCTTATCGTAGGTAAATTACTTCTCGATATAGGCGAATATCAACAAGCCGAACAATATTTAATCGGTATGACACAAGATAAATCTATACGTAGTCAACCACGTCGACTTATTCGAATACACAAAGGTCTTGCTACGAGTTATATGCTTCATCAAGATATAACGAAAGCATTAGAACAATATCAAATTATTTTAGAGATCAGTTTGAGTTATTTACCAGCGAATCATATGGATCTCGTTTGTGTTTATTATGAAATGGGTAAATGTTATTTTCAATTAGAGAATAACGAAAAAGCTGTAGATAATTGTAAACAAGCTGCTGATCTAATCGGTCAAAATACTCCGCCTGGTGACGATGCATTACTCAATGAAATTAATTCGTTTACTCAGAAAATTCTTGAAAATAATGTATAGTTTTTCTTGTCTTTTTCTTATTCGTCTGTGTACATTAATAAAATATCAATACTCAAAGGTTAATATTCATTTTCAAGTACAAAACAAAATTAGAACTATAATCTTATTTTTTTTATGAAACAAATAGAATATCAAAGTCTCAAGAATTCCATGTATACTTATTAATTTCATGTGATTATAGATCTAATAATAATGTGATATCTTTCACAAGTAAGTCGTTTCTACTTAATTATGATGATTTTTTTTAGGCGGATCTTCAGTATATTAGGAAAAGTACAAAAAGAATATGTAATACAATATAATCAACGTAGGAATTATTCATAGCACTATTTTTCATAAACGACCTAATGAATTGCAATCTATAAAACATTTTACACGCCCACGAAAATATTCTATTTTCTTTTTAGTCATGGTCTTCACCATCTGGCTTTTTCTGTTGATCAAATCGCACCTGAACTATAAATAACAACTAATATCATGCTCACAGCGCTTATTCATTGTAGCAAAGTGCAAATTAAAATCACACGAGTATTCAATTCGTATCGACAGTGTCATTAATGAATATTAAAGATATCTTCTAGTATGAATGTAATACGAGTTACTCGATTAGAAAATCTATGACTTTGATCGATCAATGCAGTATTATATTTTACGGAGAAAAAACAAGATTTTTAATAATTTATTTATTTTTTTTACAAAAACGGCTAACAGACAATAAATGCGCGATATTACGTCTGTTTTTAACATAATTAATATTTAATTCATATCCACAGGGTTGAAACTCATATTATCTTGACATATTGATGACGAAATGGTTGATTATTTTGATCTATTGTTTTTCTAGACATCGAGTAATGAATGGGCAGATATGTTAACTTGAATTTCAATGTCATCTTTTGAAATTAAGTTTGAAACTTTTTTGACTTCTCGTCAAATTATGCTTATAATTGAGGGTGTTAAGTAGAAGAACTTGGTTATTGAAAATATTAAAGGCGCAAGTAAAAGTAAGAACTGTCAGTCTATTAATTGACGTCATCTACAAATGCACTGCGCTTAAGAATATTAAAGGAATTTATTTTTGAGAAAAGAAAAATAAAATATCGTATAGCAGTATGTGCTAAGCGTACGTCATTAGAGGAAACGGCATTCTTTAATAGGACTTCTACTTTATAAGTATATAATATCGATGAAATCTAAATTAATCACCAAAATGTTAAACCTATCACAGGTCTGTTATATAGTTCATCTTTTTTTAAAACAACTGAAGCGCATTTTGACCTTTCATTGTAGATCATCATAAGCTTAGTTATAAATTATAATTACAGTATTAATATTTGTGTTACCTTTTTAATTTTTAAAATATAGATTTAATCTATTTTTATAATATACAATAAACATATTCTTAGCTATCATCAATAGTTACAATTTAATAAATGAAAAACTATCTAAACCTTGAGAATTCGTGTGTATATTATATATAGTACTTAATGACGTCTTTGATAGATTACCTGTCGAAAAAAGAATATATTTTATCATTATTACACTTTAAAGCTGACGACAATCATGGATATATTTGTGTTTTTCTGTTGATAAAATGATAAATGTTTTTATATTATTTTTTAGGGCATTCAGCAAGACTGTTTGGAAAGTCGACGACCTTAATTATTGTTTTTTTTGCCACATGTTGAGCATATTTAAAAATACTTTTTTTTTTTGTTCTTATGAATATCAACATTGATGAAGTACAAAATAAAACTAATTTTTTTGTATTACCGGTTAACAACAATTTAATCAGGTTAAGTGCAAAATTTTTGCTGCAGAAAATTATTTCTAATGTTCTTTTTAGCTATTATAAATGCGAAAAACCTACACAAATCCGCTTTTTTTTAAAAATATTCTTTTGATTAGTTTATCCTATGAAGTCTTTCGATTATTTTCAAATATAAAGATGGCATGGTAGGATTTTGTCTTTACTCAGCTATTGTTTGATGCGAAAATTAGATAGAACGAGGCATTGTCCTTTTCAAACCGATATATATATATATATTCTAATAGGCTTCCCCAAGAAATTTGCAAATATTAACGATGAATGTTTTTTAATTAATGATGACGTAGATAAAATTTGTGTGATGATAAAACTGATATGGCATCGCTGAGGAATGCACGACATTATAAATCCCGAATAGATAATACCCTTGGGAGAAAATATAAAGTCTAAAAAATCAATTCCCATGGGCTCATAGAGCTTGACAGAAATAGTGTGACAAAATTTCGATCATTCTATTTGCATTTCTTCTGCTAGATTCATCAGAGAACAATTTTCCCTCGAATCGTATTCATTTGGATAATATGACAGTAGATTTATTTTAGTTTGTTTTCTCTGACAATCATCAACCTCGAAAAACCTAAATGATAAACGTCTTGGCCATCACTGTCACGTATTTTTTTGTTTCTCAAACGAGAAGGAGATAATCATTGTTCTCATAATTCTACTTCATCATTGATATTAACTTTGAGAGATAGTTAAAGAAAATGTCATTCAACTGGGTACATCTAATTTCCTTCGTTGTCAATATGCCTGTTATTTGATAGCAACAGATGGCCTGTAATACATTATTATTTTAGAGGATGTTGTTTCTTCTATATATTTAACTGAAAACATTTTAATAGTAATCGTACATTAGGGAGAATCGTTTGACATGATAATGGAGATGCATAAGATTGCTGTCAAAAAATATTTTCTAATGGAAAAGAAATCATTTGAATAAATAATGCGGAGTTTATATTTGATTGTAGTTCATTAGTTGACTTGATTTGTCCTATTTAAAATATCAATAAGATTAATCAAATATCTTTGATAGAAAAACAATAAGACAGAATTATATAAATGATTAAATTAGTGCAAGCGTCTATTGATAAATTCTGGGTTCTTCTTTTTTAATTTTTCATAGAAAATAACTTTTTAATATTGAAATAGAAATGAACATTAGACATTTTTCTCCTTTCAACTTCCTGAAGAAATTCTATAAAAAAATTTTTTTTTTATTCAACATCGTGATAATTTATTGATAAACATTAGCAAAATAAATTCTAATAATTTAAAATGCTAAATAATGTTTCAAGAAAACTTGACTAGAAATCATAAATAGTTTATTAGATACGCATATATATAAATAGAAAATAAAATTAAAATGTCTCCCTAATGGCATAAAAAAATGACTGCTCTTCATTTTCTTTCTGATTTTGACGACAGAGATTTTCTTGTTTCTCTTCGAAGAGAAGAAAAAGTATAGAATAAAACTTTTCTACTATTCTCTCTCTTTTTCTAGAGAAAAACAAGACTATAATCTTCTCTTTCCTCTTCTCGTTACAACGCTTATTACTAAGCAGATAGATAATATTTTCTTTCGAATTTATCATTATTTAATTCGACTTACTAATGTTAAATTTAATGGATAATACGACAGTTATTCCGATTATCGATCCATCAAAACCTTATCCAATAACATATTATTTCGTTCCAATGTATGCTATACTTTTTCTCATTGGTACATTTGGTAATGGTCTTGTTATTATCAGTATTCTACGTTCATCTCGTCTTCGCACAGTGACGAATACATATCTATTAAATATAGCCATTGCAGACTTTCTTCTTTTGTTAAGTATTCCATTTCTAATTGTAACTATTCTTGCCAATGGTTGGATATTTGGAAATATTCTATGTAAAATGTATTATAATTTCATTCATATTAATCAATATGTTAGTTCACTGCTATTAGCAGCATTGTCCTTCGATCGATATCTTGCTGTTTGCCATCCGGTTCGTGCGATACAATTTCGAACGCGAACAAAATGTGCTTTGATTATTGCTGGTTTGTTTCAAAAGACAAAAAAAAAGACAATTCAAACAATGATATTTACAAATCATTTTGTTTTTATTCAAGGTTGTTGGCTCATATCTGTTCTTTTCCTTTGCCCCACATGGGTCTTCGCAACAGTCACATCCGAAAGACTTATTGTTTGGCTCGGATATCGAGTGCAGAAGTAAGAAGAATCTCTTTAATCTTTCCTTTTCTCGTCTTTTTTTTTGGGTAAAACTATCAAGAAAAGATCATCTTTGTAAATTTTGCCATTAGTTTGAATGAATGATTCATAAAGAATTAAATGAAGCCGTCAGAATGTTCTTTACGACAAAATAAATTTGCCAAATTCAGCACACAGTTTTGTCACCAGATCCTTTGACTTCTTTATTTTCCGTGTGTCAAAAGCATTAGACATACATCAATAGATAAATAAACAGTTCAAAAATATGTTTGTTATTTGAGAATTTATTTTAAAATTCGAGTACAAGTAGTATTGTATGTCACATTATTAATAGAGTCATAAAACGACAAAACAGTAAACAAACGGCATAAACATTTCTTTGAATTATATAACTAGTCGATGAGTTATTAATACCAATATAATGAGGTTTTGTTTTCAGTACTCTATTTATAGAAAAGCCAAATTTAATGATATAGAATATATTTGATTTTCTCTAAACAGCCTCATTGATGTAATTTTTTTGTCTTAACGGGCCAAAAATATTCTAATAATATGAATTTATTAAATTAGTGAAACAGGAAAGAGAGATTGCGAGTCTTACTTTTCAAATCTTTCTATGCCAATAATAATAACAACGTCTAAAATATTCTCCAAGTACCGAAGGATGATTAAATCATCTCATTCTGTCGTTTTAATTATAAAATACTCCGAGGTATAAAGAGCCTATATAATCTATCACGAATCGAAATTCAATAGTTGTTTTGTTAAATTTCATTATGTTGTTTTTTCTGGATTAACGATAATTAGGTCGAAGATCTTTTCTTAGGAACAAGTATGCATTTGTTTCATTCGACGTTATTTAAATGATGGAAAAAGATATTCCATATAAATAATTAAAAATTCCAAGAGGAGAAAAACAAATGTTCATTTGCTTTATTTGAATAGATGTGTAATTGACTTTCCGGCGATAATCTTCACCATTCCTCCTGAAATTGTTTTTACTTATTACGCATTTCTGCTTGGTTTTCTTTTTCCTATGTCAATGATAACAACATTCTACGTACTTGTTCTCATTCGTTTACATAAAATTCGTCGTAAACATCGTTCAGAATTAAAAGAACGATCTCATCGAAAAGTAACACGTATTGTTCTCGCTGTTATAACAGCGTATTTTATTTGTTGGGTACCTTATTGGTTTCTTCAAATTTTCATAACGATCGACCCGTTGATTGATTCGTTGCGTCTTGATTTTTCAATTCTACCAGCAAATACAAATATGAAATTTTTAAAAGAATTAACACATTTAACCACGATCTTTGGTTATGCAAACAATTGTTTAAATCCTGTTTTATATGTTTTCCTATCGGAGTCATTTCGTGAAGAATATATTTTACTTTTAAATTGTTTTCATTTGAAACAAACGAATGAAAAAAATCCACTATATGATGGCATTTCACAGTCCAAAGAGAAAAAACCAAAAAAGAAACAACGAAAATCAGTTATTTTACGAAAACGTCGAGAGATTCGCTTGACAAAAGTCAAACATAGCGTGGCTATTGACGATATTCCGCTTGAATATCGAACATTATCGTTTCGATTACATAGTCCAGATGATTTAAAACGTTTATCAACATCGTCAATACCAAATCAAAGTTTTGAACATGAAAATAGTCTCATCGAATCTTCAAGCCATGCTGATCAACGATTTACACCGAATGAAACATCTCTAAATGACAATAAGATGGTAAATTCTTCATCGCCGAGAAGGATAAAAATTCGAATTTCAATTGATCCTCCTCATATGACATCATCATCACCCTCGTTGTTAGACGACGGCGGCGTTTATTGTGGCGAATAACCAAACTGGAACGATCTTTGTTAGATCATTCTCATTATTAATGTTGTTCGACGGTTTTTTGTTTTATTTTTATTTGAATACAATGACAAAATGTAATTCATCAATTATCTTTTTGTTGTACTCATTCAATGTATTCTCAACGACTCTCGAGAAAAACTAAAGAAAATAAACGTCAACCAATTCATTTATTCGATGAGGTAGTCAATTTCCTGAGTTAAGAGAAGGTTTAATACAAAACAATTAATAACAAGTCTTGTTAACATAGAATCTTCATTTTTAACAATTGCGTGCAACACAAAACATACCTCGACAACACGTTTCCTTTTGCATATTCATTTTCTACGGAATTGATACATTGTTATCATCGAGGTGGAAATATTTACGTCCTTAAAGAAATCAGCTTTTCTTTTCTTATTTTTGCTGCGGTAAAATGATATAATCACGTATTCAGTCGAATTATCATGCCTCAATATCTTTTTTCAATTACTCCTGAGACTTTCGGATGACGAACGTTTGCAGTGCAAGTATTTTGTTTTTATTTGATAATAAAAAAAAAACCGAGAGAAAAGACAAACTGATCTTGTTCAAATCGGAATCTTTCATTCTGTTCTTCATTTGATGGCTGAATGTTCTTTGTTTTTGTTAAGCACGGGTGTTAAAAGAAAATAAGTGAAAAAGAAACGAAAGAAAAAAAAAGAAGTTAGAGTGGCAGTAACAACAACAACAATAAGTAATAATAGTAGTAACAACAAACAACGACAAAAGAGAAAGAAAAAAGAAACATTTCCTACGGAACAAACCACACATGCAAAGAAAAAAAAACTTGTTCAATATCAATCTCTTTTGTTATTCGTTCTTTTTTTTTGTGTTTCTTGTATTACATTGTTTCGATCTAAATTGAGAAAAAGACATCGAATGAGACCTGTGAAAATCAATTATTTACGATATCGTCAATTTTTAAAATCGATCGAACGGTTTCCGTAGCTAAACGAATAGCACTAACAGAAACAAGCAACGGTTGAACGACATTTTCTTCGAGAATATTCGAAATAAGACCCTAAAAATCGATTCAAATCAGTTAACAAACAAATTCATCGCGAAGAGAAATCGACGAGAGAACGTACTTTACGAACGTTAATGCCTGCATTTTTATCGTTTTGTGCGTGACGATTTCTTAGTTCAGTAACCGTAGCAATCGGATTTAGACCCGCATTTTCTGCTAATGTATACGGAATAACCTCTAATGCCTCGGCATAAGCTCGAATGCAATATTGTTGAACGCCTGATAAACTTTGTGCGTATTCAGCCAAACGAACAGATAATTCGATTTCAGGCGCAGCGCCGCCAGCGATTAACGCTCTATTAAATTCATCGAAAAATCAAAAGAAACTTGTTATTTTTTGCGAGCACACTGACCTTTCTTTGACAAGACAACGAATAACACAAAGTGCATCGTGAATCGATCGGTCAGCTTCTTCGAGAACCAATTTATTCGAGCCACGTAATAAAATCGAAACTGTATGGCCTGGATTTGCAACGCCCGTGATCTATTTAATGAGAAAAAAAGCACTTTTTAATTGGATTCTAATTCAAGAATCATGATAAACAAGCTCTTCTTCATTGAAAACTCTCAAAACTAATTGTTTTTCAAAACGACATCCGTTTGTTTTCGATTCACAAAAGAAGAAAATCTGCTCGACAAACGCCTTCGCAATTAGTTATACCTTAACGATTTTATCCGAGCCAGCGCTGATTTCTTCGACGAGTTCAGCTGAGCCCAACATATCTTGTTGAAAATG
>ERZ778020.3007-NODE-3007-length-11478-cov-3.730456_pt1 | contig 11478 bp, 11 predicted proteins | sample MGYA00375750_ERZ778020 | MGnify/ENA primary metagenome ERZ778020 (study PRJEB29350, sample SAMN05389818) | bioreactor metagenome | isolation source: Ammonium sulfate bioreactor | place: South Africa: University of Cape Town | collected 2014-03-17 ...
CAGATCGATGTTGAGGTCGTTTGAGATTTTTCTTCAAGTTCAGTAACTTCTCGTCTTAATTGCATAAAACGTGCTAAATGTTTATTACGTAGAGTTTCATCACGCAAAAGAACATTTAGTATATGGTGCTTTTCTTCGTCGCGTAACCCGGAAAGATCAGGTAGATTAGGAAGATTTTCATCGTGTGAATTTATCGTTGAATGTGATGTTGTTGAATATAATGATTTCGAATGATTGTGACGTGTCATTTTATCCTCATTATGTTCGAGTCTAAAACACACATGCAGAACGATAGAAGCGAAAAAAGACAGAATATTTTATATTGAAGAAATATTGTTCAAATACACAATTATTGTCTTTTTAATATGAAAAAAGTAAAAAGCAAATAAATTTCTAAATCTATCTGTCAACGACATTGGTTGAAGATGAATAGAACATGTGTATGAACGTAGGTTAATATTTAGATGAAAAAACGCGAGCAAGAAAAGGAAAAAAATGCGTCAAACTGACAAAACTAATATTAATCTTCTTAAAAATTAAATCGAAATATACATTTTTTTAAAAATATATGAATAAAAGATTTCAACATGAGTGAAGACACACGTATACACATTCAACAAGGTATATTCGTCGAGAATGTGACTAAATGACACAAAGAAACAGGGAGAGAGAGAGAGACAGACCGGGTGAAGAAAGCGGTAAAAAGAAAGAAAAATATATGTAATTTTTTATGCGTTTTGTATGTATGTGTTCTGTCTCTTTTTCTTCTTGTTCTTCATTGCCGCGCTGTTATGGATGCAGCGAGTTTGAGCCCATGTCTTACAAAGAAGCTAACTCTTCTGCATTTTACTCTCTCATTTTTCTTCTTCTGCTTCCTCTTCTTACTCTCCTGTTTTTACTCTATTTTTACTTCTGCTTTCGGCTCGTTTTAAAAAAAAATTATTTGATCAAAAAAACAAACCATTTTCATCGTGTTCACCTGCCTCAATCGACCTTTCTTTTAATGTCACAGATCGACGAAGATACGCATTACTGTTTATCAAAATCGTACTAATTTTTTTTTCGCTTTTTTTGCGAACGTATGTATATTTATATGCATACTCACGTATATAGGCGACGAACGAATTATGACTGTATCGTGCTTATATTTCTGAACAGAACAGAAAAAAGTCGCTGTATTATATTTACGTCCTACAAAAAAGAAAAAAAAATATGAAGGAAAAAAAACCGGCTACACTTGTAATTTATCTGTAAATAACGATAATGTGTATGAAGGACGTTTTTGATCTTTAACATGGATTTCTATTATATAAGATGTAGCAACAAAAGAAGAAGACAAAGAAATTAAGTGAAATTATTATTCAAAGTTATTCTCAAGAGAAATCGAAATCGATTCGATAAATGTTTAGTTGAACATTGACTGACTGTCTGTCGGTTAATCATCCGGAAATCAATCAGGTGGATGTAAATAATGTCGTTGTATTTCCTGTCTATATTTACATATATATATTCTTTTGTGCCTGTTTGATCACTATTGATTTCTACGTAAGTTTTGTTTTTATGGTTATATTAACGAAACAACGATAAGCGAGAACGAGAAAAGAAACAAAAATAAATATATTATTCTCAAATCAATTAATCTAATAGTTAATATCAAGCGAAGAAAAAAAACCTTTATTTATAATGCAACACATGAATGAAAATATTTACACAAAATATCAGTATAGATTCACTTACACGATGGCAATAGGATGTCTGAATAATTGTTAAATCAAGAAAATACAGCGAATAATCAATATAATTGTACGTCCAATCTATTTCGTCTATTTAAGTAGACAAACACACGTTTAACAACTTGTTAGTACGTCAATCTACATCATGTATTTCGTCGTTTATTCTAGCGTATAATACTCTCATGTGGCGAGTAAAATAAATACAATGCTGTCAACATCAAACTCAACGATAGATAGATAGATAGATATACTTCGACTGTAAAAACTAGTTTATCTTTTGTTTGGCTCGAATCTATTAATAACGGCATAACAAAAAAATAACAATAAACGACAAAACTCTTGTTTTTACAGTCTGATGATGCGAATAACGAGATATTAAGAGAAATTACTAAACATAAATGCAAGTATTTCGTTCGTTCTTTCCTTTTTTTTCCTGTCGAGCATCATTAAGATAAAAATAATGATTATAAATCTATAGATATAAATATTGAAAAATGATTTTCATTGGCATTTATTGAATTTATTCGAAAAAAAATGAGTGTGATAATACTTAAATAACTAAGAACGAGAAAGGAAAAGAAGGAAACTCAAAGAATAGTAACGAAAACATAACAAATGTCTTTAACAGACTCTGGATTTTCTCAATAAATCTTGACATTAATTGAATTGTCGACAGTGTCTTGCAAATGAAAGTAAATGAGAACGATGATGAAAATGTTTTACGACAGAAATTAATTCAAATCTTTTTGTTAATAAGATATTCTAATTGACAAATCATTCAAACGCGCGTAGACATGCGATTAACATTGCTTATCTTAATAGTTTCAATAGTTTTTCAGCAATCAAATCAAAACGAATGTATTTGTCAATGCTGTTTAGACGATAATCTCGATTGTATACCGACATTTTATTCATCGATACATTTGAATTCACTAGACGAATGTAATCAAAACACATGCAATCAAGAAATGTGTTTGACATTTTCTCAATGTTCGTTGGCATTTGGGTAAACACTTGATTCATTTCTATTTTGCTTTCAATGAAAAAAATATATATGACACTATGTTACTTTAGAAAAATAAACGCAGCCTGTGGAAATATTCGTTCTCTACCATCATCTTCTACACATTTGAATTGGACAATTTCGTTGTATTTGCTGCCTACGATTTTTTTCCGCCTTGGGAATTTCTTTAACACTTCACACTTATTTTTGTTTAACTTTGTTCTTTACTATTTATGTTGAAAATAAAATACTTGAGTGTCTCAAAAACGAAATTCGCCGAAAACTGACAGTCGTCATTTAACAATCGAAAATGAATAGAATGTTCTGTTGTAGCAAACCAAAAGTAGCACCAGTAGTGCCGCTTGTTAATGCTTCGGTAACAACACAGCCTGTAATACCTGAAATTGAGAAAAAGAATAAACCATATGGTTACATTCGATTATTTGCTGGTAAATGTCATGTTTTAGTTTTGTTTTTACTTAATTTAATTGAATGTTAAGGTGTTAAAACCGGTGAAAATGCGTATTCAACACCAATTATATCGTTGCATACGTATAATCGTGGTCAAAAACAAATTCATGGTAATACAACAGCAAGTACAACTACGACTACACCAAATGTTATATTAGGTTCGGCAACATCAAGTAATGTAAGAAAACAAGAAACCGATGAAAAAGTTCGTTGCATACCAATCGAAGATATTATATCGATAAGTTACTCAACCGATGTTAAAAAAGAATTCGAAACAATCGAAACTAAACGAGAAAGACCACCAACACCTAAGGCAAAACTTAGCTGTTGCGGTCGAGTCAAAGAATGTTGCGTTGAAACATGTTGTCGTTTCGAATGTTGTCCATGTAAATGTTGTCGACGTCCGCCACCTAAACAACCTCGAATTGATACCACTACAAAACAAAATGTTACGGCTAAACGAATGATTCTCATCGAAATGAGATTCGTTCGATACACAAATATTCATATTCCAAGTCACATTGAAGCGTTGTCTGAACAGAAGAAAAAAGATTTTATTGCAGAAAATTTTCATACAGATAAAATCGAATTCTATTTAGTTAATAATACGGATAAAGTAGATGATGATTTTACATTGAAAAGTCAACAAGCTGAAGAATTAATTTGTCTTGTTACACAACTTCGAAATATGGTTAGATAACGAATTTCAATACTTTCATTTGTTTCTTTTCTCGTTTAGCACAAGAAATATCCATCGCCTCGAGAACTCGAAGAGATTTTACAACAACATCAAGCTGCACTATATGGAGATGAAATTCAACACTAACATTCGTTTCTTTTCCTTTATCTCTTTTTTATATTAACAAATATATTTCAAACTGATCGAAAAATAAATCTTAGCAGTATTCTCTCGATGTTATAACAACTGTTTTCCTTGTCTATCTTCGACCGAATGAAAATATTGCGGAGGAATAAAACCATTTTGATCTCCAACAGTTAGAATAACATTATTTGCCGAGATATAAAATTTGAAACCATCTAAATAGAACAATGAGTTCGAAATGAATGAGAATTTTGTTTATAATTAACCTTGTAGTGCTTTTTCTAAATCAAGATAAATATAGACTTGAGCACTTCCGCGCATTCCTTTCAAATTAGAATACAGTTTTTTTTGTTAAATAAAGAAAAATAATTTGAAACTAAAATCTACCACTAATAACACCGGATTCTTTGGGTAAACCAGGAGCAAAATGAATGTGTGTTCGATCCATTTTTGATAGGCCCTAAACGATTGTTGATAAAAGACCGATGAATAAACTAAAATATCGAGTTTAATCTCAATCTACTTGTGCTTTAATTGATGGCCAAAATTTGTTGTAAGTTCCATGTACAACAGTAGGGAATTCTTTTGCATCAGTTATTTCTCTCATTTCAATTTGTGCCTCTTCTATTGAATGTCCTTGATGTGCTCGTATGAGATATTTGCCTGTTTCATCATCTATTTTCATTCCAAAACGTTTCTTTTCATTGGTATCAACACATTGTTGAAAGTCATCGATTGTATAATGACGAAATGTTGGATGTTGAAGAATATCGTCAACAAAAACATAGCCATCTGCTTGAAATTGTAGACCTTCTTTCAAAACAGCATGGCGAAGTAACCAAGATAAAGATTTCGATAATTGTGCGAGTTTTCCTGAACGAGCATTTCCAGCTACGTGACGAGACATAATTGAATCTGGATCTGTAAAAACAATAAATCACAACAAGAATAAGTTAACTATTTATTTCATAAGAATGATGTCATTTCTGTTTGTGACTCATTTTTTAAATGATTCATCACAGTTTTATTCCATATGCGTATTCTCCAATAATCATGATATATTTCGAAAAGAAAAAGAAAACAACTGATAACAGATAAAATTTTCTAATCAAGAAATGTTAACTGAAGAAGTCCTTTAGCGAATAAAACGATTTCTTGACCACCTAATTTCGATTCACCATAGATACGATCAACGAATATAATCGGTACTTGAGCAATACGATAGTTTGCTTTGACAGCACGCACGATCATTTCCATTTGAAAAACATAACCTTTCGATTGACATTGACTTATTAATTGATCCAAAACAGATTTTCGATATAGACGAAACGAGCCTGTCACATCACTTATCGGTGGTCGAAGACACAATTGCGTTAGATAATTAGCACCACATGAAATCACCTTTCGTTTGAAATTCCAACCGGCAACACCACCACCGGACATATATCGACTACCGGTAACGATATCATAATTACCTTCACGTTGTTTTTGAATAAATGAAGGCAAATATTTTGGATGATGAGAAAGATCGACATCCATGATAAATATGAAATCTCCTCGTGCATATTTCGAACCGTGAATATATGCTGAGCCAAGACCTAACTTACCCGAACGTGGTTTGAGAACGATTTTTTCTGGGCCAAATTGTCTCAATAATTCATTAGCAACTTCAGATGTGCCATCGGGTGAATTATCATCGATAATAATAATTTCATGTGGAATTTGATCGAGATATTCTTCGATTAAAGCAACAACAATTGGTAGATTCGTTCTTTCATTATATGTTGGTAATAGAATGGAATAGAATGGTGATTTCGACATGATCTTGTCAAATCTGAAGTTAAAGAGAGTGAATCGTTTTCGACAATCCATCATCACGATATTTTTATTTTATTTTATTCGATCTTATTCTCATCCGGATTGTCTTTGTTTTACAATAAAGAATAAATACATTCAAACGAACAAAGAAAAAGAAAAGAAAGAAAGATAGAGAGGTGTTTGGTTGTGTTTGTCGCATCACCTGGAAATAATTTGTTTGGTTTTTTTTATACAAAAGAAAAGAAAACATGCTGAAATTACAATAATTTGAAGATTATGTTGTTGGAAATATATGTATATGTGTAGAGTTAGAAATAAGTACAACATCGATTGGTTTTTCGTGCCTAAAATAGAAGAAATCGATTCGAATGAACGAATTAAACGAATGTTGACGTACAGTTTTGTAGAATGCTTTAGCTTCGAAACTTAAATCATTCGAACGTGCAACTAAATCATCGATCTTTTCGCCTCTTTCGAGTACATTAACCAAGGTACTTTTCTAAACAGAATTCAATAATCAATCAATAAAAACATTATTCATCAATATTTACGAGAATGTCTTTGGTATCATCAAGATCTTTTTGAAGACGCATTAATGCATCAGCTTCTTGAGGATTCTAAATCGAATATGTTTCATTTTACAGTTCGAATCGTATGATTTCGATAGATACCTGATATTTGTTTAATGTCTCTCTCAACGAGGCCATTTTTCCCGTCCTAAAATATTCGTCATTCTATTTCATGAACATCAAAGATCAACACATACTGTTCACCCATTCCTGACCATGTTGCTGGCGGATAAGAATTCGTAAAATCATCCATAACCTAAATTCATTGAAGTATTTATTATTCAAAATCATCGAACAATAACAAAAAGAAACACATACTTTACTCAAAAGTGTGTGTGCAACTCGTTGTGGATATTCAGCATCGGAAACAAGAACAGAAGCTAAACCATCTGCTCGAACATAAACATGTACCATAGCTAAAAACAATCGAATTGTTTGACTTTCGAATTCAATTGAACTTTACCATTAACATTTTGATCAGCTTCGACTGTTTGTCTCATGCCTAACGCCGTTCGTTCTGTAACTGTTCGAGCTGAAAATACCAACAATGGTTGAACGCTAACAAAATAAAAACAAATTTATTTATAAAAAAACAAAACGAATTTCTTTTTTTGTTGATGATTCACCCTCGTCGTTCAAAATAACCAAAACTCTCCAAATTGAATTCTTCCTGAAGAATTTTTACTGTCTTCTCTCCTTGTTTGTGTAACACGAATAAACCCAAGAGTTTCATTGTTCTATTTTCCGAATCACTAAATTCGTTTCTCGTTTATTTCGTAGGTTTTTTCTTATTTTCTTTTTTTTTTATTCTGTGTAGACAACGATATATGCTGACGTCAATTGATCATCATTAGAAGGTTATTTCCATGTCACAACGAATCGATATCAAACATGATAGATGTCATTAGTTCACAAATCCCATTTTATTTCAACAACAAAAAGCAACTAAAGTAATTATTTATCTATCGAGTAATTGTTTCAATTGTTCTTGGTAGGATTTAATCTGTTCGAAATCATGTTGATTAATAAAACATTTGTTTTCTTGAAATGATTTTTTCAATTGTTCATTTTTTGTGTCGAATAATTGCTGTGCTTTAGTAAGAAATGTATATTTATGTTCGACTTGAGATTCTTCGAGTGAATGAGAAGTTTGAAGGCGATTGAGTTCATGATGTCGACGTTGAGCAACCTAATCGATGGTAAAGTCTCGAACAGAAAAAAAAGAACAATCAACTACCTTGACATTGATCTTGTTGATTTCATTGACGAGATTATTATTCGATTTTTCTAGTTGATTAAGTAGATTTTCATATTGATTCAAAAAGAAATCTTCATGTTCAATTAAATGTTCTAGACAAAGTTGTTTCATACAATGATTTTTGCAAACTGAGAAACTATGCGATGAACAATGAGTTTGTTCACATGACATTTTCAATTAATCTGAAAACAAAACAAACAAACAAAAACTAAGCGTTTTGCAAAATGTCTTTGATTTGATTTGAACGGAGACGATGAACAATTTTCAAATGAATGGGAAGAAATCGTTGAGTAACTTTAGTTAAACATTGATGTGAATTATATAATGGACAAGGAAATTTTTCATATGAAATGGTAATATTTTCATTGGGTGGAAAGACGATTGTTTGTTTCGGATCTAAATTCGAACTGATAGCTTCAAGTAATTGTTTCGAATAGAATTCATTGATACGATGATAAGTACGAAAATGTTGAAGGAGATTTTGTATTTCTCGATATGATGTACAGAGACGAATTTGATGCGACGGAAGTAAACCGAATGTATTGAAGGTTTTCAATGGGCATTGTTGTTTGAACGAGAAATATTGATTTTCTGTTAATGGTAACGAAGAAAGAGAAGGAGGAGAAGGAGGCACAGGAAATGTTGTTTGTTGAATTTTACCAGAGAGATTTTCAATTGTTTGAAAATGATTCGTTCGAAGAAGATGTTTGTTATTTTGAATTTGAGAAAATTCTTTCGAAATTTTTCGAAATTCATCTTCGAAATTTTCGATTTGTTTTGTTTCTTGTTCGAGATGTTCTCGATTGATATCACAACCGAACTCATTTGCTGATTGAATTAATTCATTTAAAGTTATTTCAAATTCATTCAATAACGAATATTTATGTTCAGTGAAATGATCGAAACACAGCGACCATTGACAATGTGTTGTACAAATCGAATGAATCGCTTTCCAACAGTTCGGATGTTGACATGACATCTAAAATCAACGAAAACAAATTTCTTGTAATGAATAAAATCAACAACAAAAAGAATTTTTTTCATTTTTTTTCTAATTTAATTCATCGTTATCGAAATCTTCGAAGGTGATGTAACCTTTAGTTTGAACAAGTTCAACAATTTTCTGTCGAATTTCGAATGGCAAATTTCGATGATTTGTTAAGAGATGTTGTTCTAATGATTTTTTATAGAATTTCATTTGACAACGTGAAACATTGAAACCAACTAATGGACAACGAATAACATAGAAACGTTTATCGATGATTTCCATATCTTTAGCAAAGATCAATGTTGTTCGTGGATTAGATTTTTTCTTTATAGCATCGATTAATTGTAGTGCTAATGACCATTTTATATGATGATGATTATGAAGATGAGTTATTAGATGCAGATTCGGTTGATTATTATCATCGATTGAACATAATTCGATGTTATGGTTTTCATTGAGACCATAGACACCCAACTGTGTCAATGGACATTGCCCGTAGTAGTTCGTGAATTTATATTGGCTTTTATGCGGGACATTCGAACGTTCATGATAATCTTCATCGTTGCTATCATCAGAACTTATCGATGTCAATGACGATGAAGAAGATGAAATTGAAGGCGAAAACATTTCAATATCTTGTGTTTGATATTCTTCAATAATTGTTCGATATAATTTCAATTGTTCAATATCGTATTGATATAAACAAGCTTGGTCAATTTTGACATTATTTAAAAGTTGAAGTTTTTTTTGAATAAAATATTTTGTTGAATTTATTAAATAAGATCTATGTTCAAAGTGATTGTTTGCATTAAGATTAATTTTCGTTTCATTGACTGATTGTTTCAATTGTTCAAGCGAAGTTTTCAAATGTTGAAAACATTTTTCGTATTGAACAAAGAAAAGATTCTCATGTTCAATTAAATGTTCACTACACAGATCTAATTGACAATGATTTGAACATTTATTTGAAATAAGACGTACACAAAACGGATGTTCACACTGATTAGACATGCAGTGAACGATTCTTTTTCGTTTTCTATTTCTGGGTATTTTTCTGTCAAACAATTCGATATTTATTACTTCTTGCAGCGTGAATGAGAAAGAAAATTTCGTTTAAAATCTTATTAGCGAAGAAAATAGAGGTCACTGGAAATAAAAAAAACTAAATATAGTTTACGTATGTGTACTTGTGTGTTTATGGCACTGGTGCTATAGGAGCACCACCTGGTCCACCACCAGAAAGCACAGGACCAGCCAGTGGAAAAGGAGGTACGACAGAGCCGTCTGGTAATGGCGGTGGTTTTCCTCGTGGAAAAAGTGCTTCTGATGGCAAGACAACTGCTGGTGGCAGTGGTGGCGGTGGTACTGGAACGATCGGTGGTAAAGGAATTGTTGGTTGTCGAAGAATAAATGGTCCAAAAAACGGAAAGAGCGGATTCGTTGACGGTAGTATATACCAAGAACCAGTCGATGGTCGCCAAACACTACAATCGGTTTTACCATCACCATCATAATCAACACCTGTAACTGGTATATCACCTTGCATACCCCATTGAGTCATGACAACGGTTAAAGGATTTGATGACGGTAAGATATACCACATTCCATTTGTTGGACGCCAAACAGCAAAATCATATTTACCATCACCATCGAAATCACCGGGTCTAGAATCATATTTAAACCAAAAATGACAAAGAAAATAAATGAAAAAACTTACACTCCGATGTCGTTATATTTCGGTACACCCCATTGCATAAATATTTGTAAAATAGGATTTCTTGCTAACATTATATACCAATGGCCAGTCGTTGGTCGATAGATTGTATAATCAGTAAATCCATCACCATCCCAATCAGCTGCCACTAAAAAGATTCATGGCAAAGTTTTCTTTCTCTTATAGATCAAATTTCAATCAAGATCATACGAGCTGTATCATTCGGTGTAAATCCCCAATGTTTAATGATTTGTATTGATGGTCTACCAGCAAGCATGGTATACCAAAATCCATTGGTCGGTCGCCAAACAGTAAAATCAGCTAGAGAAAATAGAATAAAGTCGTGTTTGACGTTCAAATAAAATAATTTTATTTTCGCTTACATTTTTTATCACCATCGAAATCACCAACTAGAAAAATCAGTGACACAGAAAATTAAAGTTGAAACTTTCTTTGCAAAAATTTGTATATTACGTACTAACAATTTGATCACCAGCTATACCCCAAGGTACACGTACTATAGCTACTGGTAGAACACTTGTTACAATTTCCCAAATAAATGTTCTGTTTCTTCGTGGTCGCCAAAGACCAAATTCAGCTATTTATTCAAAAAATCAGAATTAAACAAAGAAAAAAAACACACTTTCATACACTTACATTTTCCATTGCCATCATAATCTCCTCCGGCAGGAAAATCCGTTGGTCGACCCCAGTGATATGTAATAATGACAGACGATACTATATTCGACATAACAAACCAATCGCCTGTATAATTTCGATAAACAGTAAAATCATATCGTCGATCTCCATCGAAATCAGCACAAACTGGCATGTCATGTTGATAGCCCCATTGACGTTGATAGATCAGCCAAGGAGCTGTACTTGGAATCCACGACCAAATTGCTGTCACCGGCGTCCAAACAACAAAATCGGTGACACCATCTCCATCCAGATCGCAATTCGACACGCATATATCACCAGGTCGACCCCTGAAAAAATACTCACAAAAAGCAAAATCAATCTTTTGAGATCATGATCATCATCACAATACCATTGTTTAGTCCATTGAACAGTTGGATCTGATGATGGATTGATATAATA
>ERZ778020.3008-NODE-3008-length-11473-cov-14.384393_pt1 | contig 11473 bp, 10 predicted proteins | sample MGYA00375750_ERZ778020 | MGnify/ENA primary metagenome ERZ778020 (study PRJEB29350, sample SAMN05389818) | bioreactor metagenome | isolation source: Ammonium sulfate bioreactor | place: South Africa: University of Cape Town | collected 2014-03-17 ...
GCCAGTTCGTTTGCGCTCGGGCTGCGCTTGCCATCGGGGCCTGCCACCGTGCCGGCGCCATAGGGTGAGCCGCCGCGGAAATGGGAGATGTCGAACAGCTCCTGCGCCGCGTAAGGCAGGCCGACATAGATCATGCCGTGATGCAGAAGCGTCGGGATGGTGGTCAGGATGGTCGATTCATTGCCGCCGCCGGTTGCGGTGGAGGTGAAGACCGATGCCACCTTGCCCACCAGCGCGCCCTTGGCCCAATGGCCGCCGGTCTGATCCAGGAAGTTTCGCATCTGCGCCGCCATGTTGCCGAAGCGCGTCGGCGTGCCGATGATGATCGCATCATAGCCCGGCAATTCGTCCACCGTGGCAATCGGGGCTTTTTGATCCCACTTCATGCCGGATTTCCGCGCCAGTTCCTCGGGCATCAGTTCCGGCACCCGTTTGATCGCCACCTCCGCGCCGGTGCTGCGCGCGCCCTCGGCGATGGCTTCCGCCATTTGTTCGATGTGGCCGTAGCTTGAATGATAAAGAACGAGAACTTTCGTCATGGCACGTATCCCTCTTTGCTTGATTGCCTGCCCCTAAACTGGTGCGAACGGTCCGTTCGTGCTAGAGCGTCAATCGCAAACACAAGGTTCGTGATATACGAACAATGCTGCCGACACCCGAACAGCTTATGGCGCTCAAGACGGTGGTGGAAGCTGGCGGCGTCACCGCCGCGGCCCGGCGGCTGGGTGTGGCCAAATCCGTGATTTCCAAGCGCCTCGCCGATCTGGAACAGATCGCGGGCAGCGAACTGATCCGGCGCAGCACAAGGCGGGCGGAACCGACTGATGCCGGCCGTGCGTTTGCGGCGCGCGCGGCCGCGATCCTGACCGCCATGGAATGCGCGGTGGAGGAGGCGGGCGGGCGCAATGGCGCCCTGCGCGGGCCGATGCGGGTGGCAGCCCCGCTCACCTTCGGGCGCATGTTCCTGGTCGAACCGATTGTCGCCTTTGCCCGCGCCAATCCGGAGATCGAACTCAGCCTCGATTGTGACGATGCCCGCGCCGATATCGCGGGCGGCGGTTACGACCTCGGCATCCGGGTGGGGCGGTTGAACGATTCCTCTCTGATCGCACGCAAGATCGCGCCGGCCGCCAGCGTCGTCGTGGCAAGTCCGGATTATCTTGCCCGCCACGGTGCGCCGAAGGCACCGGCCGATCTCACACGCCACATCTGTATCGGGTACGCCAATATTCCGTCGGCGCAGCAGTGGCTGTTCCTGCCTGCGGGCGGCGGCGCCGAACATAGCGTCACCGTGCATCCGCGTCTCAACGTCAACAATGGCGAGACCATCCGCGAAGCCGTCATCGCCGGTTACGGCATCGCGGTGTTGCCGCGCTTCATGGTCGGCGATGCGCTGCGTGACAAACGGCTGGTGCCGGTCCTGCCGCGCTTTCGTCCGCCCGGCGGCGACATCTATGCCCTATGGCCGCATATGCGGGAGCCTTCGCGCAAGACGCGCGCGCTGGTCGATATGCTGGTGGGCGAGGTGCCGCGGCTGATGCGTGCGGCCGGGGTTCTTTAACGCCGCCGCGTGCGAATGTCAGTCTGCGGCGGTGCGCAGTTGCGGCGGCGGCGGTGCTTTCGCGGCTACCGGCACATCCTTTTTCGCATCCGCGATCCGGGTTTTGCCTGTTTCGGGTTTGGCGGGCTCGGCTTTGGCGGGCTCGGCCTTGGCGACACTCGCCTGTGGTTCGGCTTTTGCGGCGGCGGGCGTTTCGACGGGGCCCGCTTCGGGGTCCATCGGCACGCGCTGCATCATCACCATGCCGGATTTGCGTTTGACCATCACCGGCGCGTTGAGATCGGCGACCGAAACGGCTTCGGGTAACAGCGACGGCTTTGCCGCTTTCGCGGGCATATCTTTTGCCACCTTCACGGGCGCCGCTTTTACAGGCGCCGCCGCAACGGCACCGCGCACAGGCGTAATCGCCACGGCGGCAATAGCCTTGTCTTCTATTGCCGGTGCCGCCTGTTTCGGCGCTTCGGCCTTCGCTATTGTCTCTTTGGCTGGCGTCTCTTTGACTGAAGCTGCCACGATCGGCCGCGGCGGGGCCTTGGCCAATTCCATCGGCGCTACTTTTTCGGCCACCGGCGTTTGCGGTTCGCTTTTCGCGATCGTGGCTTTGACCGCTGCCGCGGCTGGAACGGGTGCGGCTTTTGCCAATTGCGGTTGTGCGGGCGGCACGGGGGCATCGGCGGCTTTCACCGCTTTGGCAATGACGGCTTTCTCGATTGCGGACGGCGCCGCTTTCGCGGCCATGGCGGTGGTCGTCTGCGGCGGCTGTGCCCCAGCCACAGTTTGCGTTTTCACCGCCGTAACCGGGGCTGCCTGCGTGGTCGCGGCAATGGCCGGACGCTCTGCCGCGGCGGCGGTTGTTTTATGGCCGCTCAGTTTCGCAATCAGGGCCGCATTCTCTGCGAGTTTCGGGTTCGCCGCGGCGCCCGGCTGTGCCATTGCCTGCGCCATGTATTTCTGCGCTCCGGCCAGATCGCCGGCCAGCATGCGCGACATGGCGTAATTGTTCAGCACCGCCGGTTCGCCCGGCGCCAGAAGTAACGCACGATCATAGGCGAGCTTCGAATTGGCGAAATCGTCCTTCTGGTCGTAAGCCATGCCGATGGCGGAATAGAGCGTCCAGTCATTCGGCGCCATGTCCAGCGCATGTTTCAGAAACGCGATGGCGTCGTCGCTGCGGCCCTGGTTCACCATCACCTTGCCGTATTCGCCGATCACGCGTGCATCGTCGGGGGCGACCAGCATCAATTGCGCCAGCGCATGCGCCGCACCGCCAAAATCGCCCTGCTGGCGCAAGGTTTTCGCTTTGGCCAGTTCGTTCGTCAGATTGGCTTCCAGGGTTTTGGCGTCGAGCGGCGCATCGGCTTTGTCCGCATTGTCTTTCGCGGCGGCCGTCTTGGCGTCATCGCTCTGCGCGGGTTTGTCCGGCTTGTCCGATCCGAACAGGCTGAAACCGGATGCCGCACTCGATGAGCCTGCCAAAATCACAGCCGCGGCCACCCCGGCAAGAAGACGGCGCATGAATTTTCCCCTTCGGCGGAACGGATTTCCGGAACGCCAGCATGCCTGTCCGCGGTCAACAAACCCTTAAGCATAAAGGGGCAGCATGGTCTCTGCCGTGGCGGTTGGGGCAGCGTCTTCGGCGTGTGGTCTTGTTGGGGGAAAATCCCATAAACCCCGCGCTTCGGGCCAAATCCTGACGCATTGATCCTGTCTCATGGGTGCCATGAAACTGCGTATCGCCGGGTTGCTGTCGTTGGGGCTTGCGGTTGCCGCGGGCTTTGTCGCGGCCGGTTTCGCGGTTTCGGGTCTTGCTGCTGGCGGCAGAGATACCACGCCCCGCCGTGTCGCGTTTCAGATCGCCACCGGCTCCGGCAATTATTTCGCGGTGGGGGAGGCGATTTCCGGCCTGATCAGCCATCCGCCCGGCGTCACGCGCTGCCTGGGGGCGGGGCGTTGCGGGCCACAGGGTCTTGTCGCCAGTGCGCGTACCGGCGCGGGCGCCATCGCCAATCTCGAGGCTGTCAATGACGGGCAACTCGATTCCAGCCTGTCGCCCAGCGATGTGGTGGGTGAAGCGGTGGCGGGCAAGGGCGCCTTCCGCCACACCGGCAAGGAAACCCACCTCCGGGTCATTGCCGCCCTTTATCCCGAAACCCTGCATCTGGTCGCCGCGGCGCCGGCAAAGATCGAGACTGTTTCCGGTCTGCGTGGCAAACGCGTCGCGCTGGGCGTGAAAGACTCCGCCGATTTCGTGCGCGCGCGTGCGGTGCTTGCGGCCTATGGCCTGTCCGAGCGCCGCATCAAACCGGTGTATGAACGGCCCGAACGGGCCGCAACCATGCTGGAGCAGGGCAAGCTCGATGCCTTCTTCGTCAGTGGTGGTGTGCCGTTGCCGCTGGTGGCCGCACTGACCGGCGCACACAAGGCGGTGCTGGTGCCGCTTGCGGGCAAGGGCCGCGACCGCCTCCTGAAAAATATGCCAGGCCTTGCGGCGGATATCATTCCCGCCGGTCTTTATCCCGGTATGGCGGCCGTGCCGGCCGTGCGCGGGCAGGTGTTGTGGATGGTGCGCGACACGGCGCCGCCCGATCTCGTTTACGCCCTCACGCGCGCGCTGTTCGATCTGGGCAATCGCCCGTTGCTGGATCAGGTGGGCCGCGACGGCCGCGCCATCCGGCTTGACCGCGCGCAAGGCGTACTGCCCGCGCCGCTGCATGCGGGCGCGGCGCGCTTCTATCGCGAAGCCGGAAAAACAATACCCGGCAGCGCCGCCAACCAAACGCTTTAGCGGCGCACCGGGATTGAAAGCAGTGATTGAGAGCAGTGATTGAAAGCAGTCGGGCCGTTAGCTGGCTTTCCGGCGGCGCGTCAGGAAGCCGGCGCCAAACAGACCTGCGCCGAACAACGCGAGCGTTGCCGGTTCGGGTGCCGGGGTTGCGCTGGCTTCCGTCACCATGAAAAACCCGGCCCCGCCAGCGCCTGCGATCTGTGTTCCGGTGAAGCTGTGCGCACCGGGATTAAGTGCGTAGATTCCCCTGCTGAAGCTGGCATCGCTGTAGGCACAGCTGATATCGCTGCCGCAATCTGCGCCGGGTATCGCGGCAGAGGTAGGCCCGAGATCGACCAGATTGTCGAATATCTGGAACTGGTCTGTCGACATAAAACCGTCCAGCACGATCAGTTGCTGCGATGAACTTGTCGTAGTGATGGTCCACGGCGCATCTGATGCGAAGACGATCGGCGCTCCGTCAGGGGCATTGCTTCCGATTGTGCAGGCAGGGCAGTTGTACAGTGCACCGCCGGGCCCGTCGAAACCGAATGTGTACCATGTCCCGGCGGTGATCGTGCTGGCGTTGGCGGCCGGCACGGCCAGTGTCAAGGCAGCCAGCGCGGCCGCGGTGCAAATGAGCTTGTGGAACATGGCGTCTTTTCTCTTTCGAATAGATGGCGTACAGAAATATCGTGGAGCAATATTTATGCCACGTAGATAAGTATTTGGTTTTACGGACGTTCCGAAAGCGGCCCCACAGTTACTGTAATTGCCATTTACAGAAATTGCGGAAAGCGGGCCAACGCGCCGGATATCTATGCCAGCCCGGTTTCCACTTCCTTTTGCGCTGCGCGGCCCCAATCGGCGAGTGCAGGCAGCGCCAGCATCCGCGCCACATAAGCTTTGGCCGCATCCGGCATCTGGATGCGATAGGTTGTAAAGCGCGAGCAGATTGGCGCGTACATGCAATCGGCAATCGACAGCGTGCCATACAGAAATGGTCCGCCGCTGTTTGCCAATGCCGTGGTCCAAAGGGTCAGTACGCGCGCGATTTCGGTTTTGGTCTCCGGCCGCAAATCCGGCGTGGGCAGCGCGCGGGCAAAATCCATCGGCAATTGTTCACGCAGGTTTGCGAAACCCGCATGCATTTCGGCGCTGACCGCGCGCGCTTCGGCGCGGGCGCGGGCCTCTTTGGGCCAAAGCTGCGCCTCCGGATGGGCTTCCGCCAGCGTTTCGCAGATCGCCAGGCTGTCCCACACCGAAAAGGTGCCCGTGTCCGCATGGACCGTCAGCACCGGAATGCGGCCCGATGGCGAGCGTTTGGCGACCTCGGCCGCCGTATCCGGGCGGCGCAGAAGGATGACATCCTCGGCGAATTCCGCCCCCGTTGCCCTGAGCGCCACATAGGGGCGCAGGCTCCAGCTTGACCAGTTCCTGGTCCCGGTCACGAATGTATAACGTCGCGCCATCATGTTCTCCCATTGCAGGCGGGTGCGGCGATTCCTAATCTTGGCTGCCGCATCAGATAAGGCTTGATCCATGTATGCCTGCTTTGCCGCCGGTGCAAAGGCCGCCATTCCCGTTCACGCCGTTGCCACCCGCGATCTTTCGCGCTTTCTCTCCCGCCGCGGCAAACGCCAGGCGCATTGGCTGAAACAGGCGGGTTTCACGGGGGCCGCGGGCTCGCTGCACCTGATCCCGGCGGCGGATGGCGCGGTGGCGGCGGCCGTGCTCGGCCTCGGCAAAGGCAACGATCCCTTTGCGCTGGCGGCTTGCGCCGAAAATCTCAAATCCGGCATCTACCGGCTTGACGATGTGCCCGATTGGGCGGGCGGCACCACTGGGGCTTTTGCCTGGGCGCTGGGCACCTACAAATTCAGCCGTTACAAGACCGCGAAACGCCAGCCGCCCAGGCTGGTCTTGCCCGACGGTGTGGACGGGGCCGAGATCACCCGCCTGATCGAAGGTGTGTTTCTCGCCCGCGATCTGATCAACACGCCCGCCAACGACATGGGGCCGGAAGAACTGGCCGAAGCCGCGCGCACATTGGCCGAACGGCATGATGCGACATGCAGGCTGATCGTGGGGGAGGAACTGGTTCAGGCCAATTATCCGCTGATCCACGCGGTGGGGCATGGCTCCGTCCGTCCGCCGCTTCTGATCGACATCCGCTGGGGTGCGAAGAAGGCGCCCAAAGTGACGCTGGTCGGCAAGGGCGTGTGTTTCGATTCCGGCGGTCTCGACCTCAAGCCGCCATCGGGCATGCTGACGATGAAAAAGGATATGGGCGGGGCGGCGTGCGTTCTCGGCCTCGCTCACATGATCATGGATGCGAAATTGCCGGTGCAGCTTCGCGTGCTGATTCCGGCGGTGGAAAACTCGGTCTCCGGCTGGGCCTATCGCCCGGGTGATGTCTTCACCAGCCGCAAGGGTCTGAGTGTGGAGATCGGCAACACCGATGCCGAAGGCCGCCTGGTGCTGGCCGATGCGCTGGCCGAAGCCGATAGTGAAACACCCGATCTCCTGATCGACCTTGCAACGCTGACGGGTGCGGCCCGCGTCGCCACCGGGATGGAGGTGCCGCCCTTCTTCACCGATGACGAGGATCTGGCCGCCGGTCTCGCCGAACAGGGGCGCCGCGTGCATGATCCGCTGTGGCGCCTGCCTTTGTGGCGCGGTTATGAAAACACGCTCGACAGCACGATTGCCGATCTGAACAACAATCCGGATTACGGGCTTGCCGGGGCCATCACCGCGGCGCTGTTCCTCAACCGCTTTGTCGAACAGGCGAAAAGCTGGGTGCATTTCGATATTCCGGGCTGGGTCGATCGCCCGCGCCCCGGCCGGCGCAAAGGCGGTGAAGCCAATGCGGTGCGCGCGCTCTACGCGCTTCTGCAAGCCCGTTACGGATGAGTGCGCCGCGCGCAAATCCCGACGCAAATCCCGATCCGCGGCTGACGCCAGCACGTGGCGATCTGGCGGCGGCGCATCTGCGCGGGCTGGTTGCGGCCAAACGCTATGTGGAAGGTGACGCGGCGCGCGTGCTTGCGGGCCGCGCCCCTTTGCGCGCCGGCCCGTCGGAAACCGCAGGCCAGGCGAGCGAACTTCTGTTCGGCGAACAGGTCACGGTTTACGACCGCAAGGATGGCTGGGCCTGGGTGCAGGCGGCGCAGGATGACTATGTCGGCTATGTGCGGGACGATGCGCTGGGCGCGGTGGTCGCGCCCGGCCATCGCATCGCGGCGCTTTCCACACCGCTGCTGCCCGCCCCCGATATGAAGCGCCCCGCGCTCGATTTGTTGCCGATGAATGCAAAGGTCGCGGTATTGGGCCATGAAGGCCGCTTCGCCCGCATCGCCCCGCGCGGTTTTGTCTTCGCCGATCATCTGGTGCCGCTCACCACCCATGCGCCGGATTATGTCGCAATTGCCGAACGTTTCATCGGCGCGCCCTATATCTGGGGCGGCAAATCCTTTGCGGGGCTCGATTGTTCGGGGCTGGTGCAGACGGCATTGGAAGCGGCCGGGATCGCGGCCCCGCGCGACAGCGATCTGCAGCAGGCTGCCCTCGGTCAGGCGCTGCCTGTTTCGCCCGATCTTGCGAATTTATCGCGTGGCGACCTTGTTTTCTGGAACGGGCATGTCGGCATCCTGTGCGATGGTGCGCGCATGGTTCACGCCAATGGCCATTCGATGGATGTGCGGATCGAGGATGTGCGCGAAGCCGCCGCCCGCATTGAAAGAAGTGCCGGCCCCATCGCCGCGATCAAGCGGCTGCCGCTCACAGCCCCTCAATAATAAAGGCCCGGTAATCCGCACCCTTGAAGCGCAATTCCCGCACTTCTCTGTAGGCCGGGCCGTCATACCAGGTCTTGGCAGCTTCGATGGTGGGGAATTCCAGAAGCACCGCGCCTTCGATCGGTGCGCCCTCCAGCACTTCATATTTGCCGTACGCTGCCAGCGGTTTCACCGGATGGCCGGCCATGGTACCGCCCGCCTGTTTGGAATAGGCCGCAAGCTGATCCGCGTCCTTGGTCTTCTCACGGGTGAAAACGACATAGGCTGGCATGATGATCTCCGCTTATTGATTGGGTGGTGTTGGGGCAGGATTCAGGGCTGTGCCGTGGCGGGCGCAATCGCGCGCGCAAAGGCGTAATTCCAGTCGCTCTGGAATTTTTTGGCCGCTTTCGTTTCGGTGAACATGGTGAAGGCGTGATAGGCGCCGGGATAAATTTCCAGCGTCACCCCGATACCGGCCGCGATCAGCCGCATCGCATAGCTGACATCCTCTTCCAGAAAGAGGTCGAGCGCCCCCACCGCGATAAAGGCGGGCGGCAGGCCCGCCATGCTTTCACACCGTCCCGGCGCGGCATGGGCCGGGATTCCTTCGCCGCCGGGCGCCTGCCCCAGATAGGATTGCCAGCCGAAGCGGTTGCTCTCCCGCGTCCAGACATATTGGCCGGTATGCGTGATGGTTTCGCGCACACAGGTGCGGTCGTCCAGCATCGGATAGGTCAGCATCTGATGGGCAATCGGAATCGCGCCGCGGTCGCGCGCCATGATGCACAGCGCCGCGGCAAGCCCGCCGCCCGCGCTTTCGCCGCCCACGATGATGCGGTTGCGGTCGATGCCAAGCGTATCGGCCTGCGCATAAAGCCATGCCAGCACGGTATAACAATCGTCAATCGCGGCCGGATAAGGCGCTTCCGGCGCCAGCCGGTAATCGACTGAAATCACCGTGCACTGATACGTCTGCACCGCGCGTACCGCCGCCGCATACCCCGCTTCCGGCGTGCCGGAGACGAGGCCGCCGCCATGAATGTGCAGCAGCACCGGCATCTGTGCCGGCGGCCGCTCGGGCTGGTAGCAGAGAACGCGCACCGTGCCCCCATCGTCGCGTGGAACGGCCTTCTCCGCAACGCGCACACCGTCCGCCGCGGTCTGTTCACGCTGCAATTGCCCGCCTTCGGCCAGCACCGCGCGCACGGCACTCAATGTCCCGGCGGAAAAATCGCGGAAGGGCAGGGCCTCCAGCCCCGCGACAAGCTCCGGATCGACGAGCGGGGAAATGGCCGGCATCAAGTTCCTCCTGTGCGTGGCCGGACCGGCAGGCGTTCTGTCCGGTCAGGCTTTTGCGGCATTGCGCGGTGCTTCGCGGGAAATTTCAACCCGCCTTGCCGCCCCTGTTGCCTTGAAAGATGAAATCGTCCGGGTTTGGGGCGCGTGTCGCCTCCCAATATTCCACCAGCGGGAAGGGCCAGTTCTGCGTCACCCGCCCGCTGTCGTTCTTGTACCAGTTGGCGATGCCCGCCTGTCCCCACGCCATCCGGGCATTGCCGGCATCGACATGGGCATTGTAGCGGTCGAACACATCCTTGCGCGGCGCCATCGTTGCCGCCCCTTTTTCCGCCAGCAATTCAAGACAGCCCAGAATGTAGCGCATGCTGCATTCGGAAAAGAACACGATGCTGCCGTTCACCACCAGATTGGTATTGGGGCCATAGATGCAGAAGAAATTGGGATAGTCCGGCACCGTCATGCCGAGATAGGCGCGGGCATCGCCCGCCCATTGCGCGGTCAGCTCCTCGCCCCTGGGGCCGACAATCTGCAGCGGCTCCAGAAAGCGGCTGGCGTGAAAGCCGGTGCCGTAGATGATGACGTCGGTCGGATGCTCACGCCCATCCGTGGTGATGATGCAGTCCTGCGTGATCGCTGTGATCTTTTCGGTCACCAGTTCAACATTGTCGCGCTTCAGCATCGGAATCCATTCGCCGCAATCGCGCAGTGTGCGTTTGCCGCCGAAGGGGTATTTCGGCACCACCTTGTCGATCAAATCGGTGCGGTCTCCGATCTGCGCCTTCAGATAGGTGGTCAGGGTTTCGCGAATGGCCTGATTGGCCGCGCTGATGGATTGGCCATTGCCGTTGAAGGCCGGGTCCACCTTCACCGCCTCATAAACCCCGTCGGTAATGGTCCAGAACAGCCAGAAACGATACCAGCTGGCATAGCCCGGCAGGTGATGCAGCAGCCATTTCTGCCCCTCGCCGACATCGAAATGATAATCCGGCGTCGGCGCCATCCACGGTGCAGAACGTTGATAGACGGTCAGATGCGCCGCCTCGCGCGCGACAGCCGGGGCGAATTGATAAGAGCTTGCGCCGGTGCCGACGATGGCGACACGTTTTCCGCGCAGGCTGACATCCTTGCGCCAGCGCGCGGAATGAAACTGGGGCCCGTGGAAATCGTCCCGGCCGGGATAATCGGGAATCTTCGGTTTGTTGAGTTGCCCCACCGCCGTGATCACGGCGTCGGCGGTGATGATCGTACGTTTTCCATCCGCGTCTTTTGTATGAACCTGCCATTTCCGTGCCGCGCTATCGAACACCGCCTTTTCCACGGATGTGTTCAGGCGCAGATGATCGTGCAGGCCGAATTTGTCCACGCAATCCTTGAAATAGGCGAGCAGCACACCTTGCGTCGAGAAGTGCTGCGGCCAGTCGTGATTGGCGATGAAGGAATAGGAATAGATGTGGTTTTGGGAATCCACCCGGCAGCCCGGATAGATATTCTCATACCAGGTGCCGCCGACATCGGCATTGCGTTCGATCAGGGTGAAGGAAATCCCTGCCTGTTTCAGTTGTATGGCCGCCAGAATGCCGGACATGCCGGCGCCCGCCACCACCACATTGAGCCCTGCTGCCGCCGCGGTCGACGTTTTTACCGCGAATGGCGTCTGCAGGCCGCCGCTCTCGCTCAGCCCAAGCTCGTCGAGCATCAGCGGTAGATAGCGTTCCGGCACATCCGCACCGGCGACGAAATTCATCAGCGTCTGCAATTTGGCCGTGGATAGCGGCGCAAGCTTGGCACCGCCTTTTTGCCCGATGCCGTGTTCGCGCAAGGCCTGCCTTGCAGCGCTGCGCAACTTGTCCTGCGCGGCAGGCGAAAGGCCGCCCATGCGGTTGTCCGTATAAGGAATATAGCGCGGCCGCCATTCGGCCTTCAGAAATCCCGCGTCCCCGGTCAGATGGGCCAGCGTCACCGCCAGCGCGGGCAGATGCGCGTCCCTGAGCGCCTCATCAAGTAAGGTATCCAAATCCTGGTCCGGCATAGGTTCCGCCCCGTGTTTTAATTTGCATCCAATTATGC
>ERZ778020.3019-NODE-3019-length-11450-cov-4.134357_pt1 | contig 11450 bp, 11 predicted proteins | sample MGYA00375750_ERZ778020 | MGnify/ENA primary metagenome ERZ778020 (study PRJEB29350, sample SAMN05389818) | bioreactor metagenome | isolation source: Ammonium sulfate bioreactor | place: South Africa: University of Cape Town | collected 2014-03-17 ...
AATAAAACAACTTCAATCAATCGTTTATCTCGTTCGTTTTCAACTCAACAATGGAAAATCGAGAAAACTCGAAATAATTATGATTTACTAATTAACGAATGCGCATGAATACTATTGAATTTGTCTGGTCATTCTCTCAAGTAATCAGTGTGTAGGAATGCGCTCGAGCGAGAAGTATCGAATCGAACATGATTTGATTACACTTCATCGGTCTTCTTACACAATCATCATCGTCACGACGTGTCTATCTTACGACGCAATCAGCCACAACCAATACAAAAGAAAACAAACTTACTGTAATCATGTACGCGAATTTGTAATTTATTACATTGCGAATGACTTGAAGATGTCGAGAGAAAATAGTAGGTTTTATTGGCACGAAATTCAAACCCATTTGGAATTGGTAGATACGCACGAAAATTAAGAGTATATTTCATGACATCATAAGGACTATTACATGTTATAACACGTCGTGTCATGGGATCGAAATTCATTTGATTTAATTGGCATTTTTCATATTCATTTTCAGTTACCTAAAGTAGAAATTCAGTTTGTTTGGTTTTTTTTTGTCGATGAATATTGAGACATACTCGATAAATATCATATTGTTCTAATTCACTTGTCATATACGATTGTTGTTCATCGTAAAATGGACATATTAGATCCATTACATCGCCTAAATGTACTTCAATAACCAATGAACCGTCTTGATAAGGTCTAAATAAAATGGAAAAATGGTCTTTATTGTTTTGTTTGTCTGCAAGCATTTGTGCTTTTATTCTCGAAATTTAGGATTGAAAATCTAATTAAAAAGAAAATATTCTAAACAAGGTCAACCGATTATGATGCCGGAAGGGTTTCAATGTACTATGAACAGACACGTATAGTATACTAGAAAAAAATCGAATATAAACACATTAGAAGAAAAAGAAGAAGAAAAAGCCGCTACTATTGCCTGAAGACGTGTATACTAAAAAGTCATTTGTATATACGCATATATATGCAGACAGATGGACACTTAGTAGAGGACATATAATGCCATCGAAAGAAATAGTTAGTTGTTGTATATTTCGGCTTTGATTTAGCTAGATGATATTTTGTTTCAAATTGCTTCTCGATCATTAAAAAAAGGATGTCCATGTTATTCTTTTACATGATGTAATCGATTTATGGTGGCATGTTCTACTTCTCTCTCTCTTATAAAAGTAATAATAAACTTTAATTATATTTGATAAATCAATTGAGAAAGAAGAAAAAAAAGATTTCAAATTATGTTTTTATAATATTATACAACTTGTTTCTCTTTTGTCGAACTATACAAAATGATTTCGAATGTAATAATAATTCATTTCGATAAGAATTTCTCATTTAACTTCAAAGCTATCTTAAACTTACAGCATGTTTCTTCTTTATGATTATAACCTTGACGAAAATTCAGCTTCTCAGATCTCGGCAGGAAAGAAATGAACAAGTTCGATTTCAGTCTCTTGAGACAATCATCATCTATCATCGGTTATCTGATCGTCCTTGAAGAAAAACGAAGAGCAAACTCAACACACACAAAAAGATGACGTTATTCACTAACAAACATGTACATATACAATGAACACCCCTGTATGTTTTCATTACTAATCCAAAGCGTCTGTTTCACGGGCGTTAGCTCGTCTTTTTTTACATCCAAACAAACAAACAGATCGACAGGCGCGTACTGTGCGATACAATTAAGTGACGAATGGTGAATAGCATACATAGATAGAATAAGAAGAAGAAATGAATGAATAAATGAATCGATTGACTCGACAAATTTCGAACAGTTGCACGATTGATCATTTATGACGAAAAACAAAACCAAGTCAATAGAATCAATTCATTGCATGGCTTCTTCTTCTTTTCTCGTAACAAATCTAAGTAGTTAAATAAATAAACAATTCAACTAAATCAAATCTTAGAAATGACTCTTCCAGAGTAGGAATAATAAAACAATCAATGAAATTCCATGACAAATCAACATTAGGAAATCATTGGAATTTTAATGTTTTCGATTAATCTTCCAACATGTTTGAATTGTCGTTTTTCTATTAAAATAGTCTCTATCAATCATATATACAAAAAGACATCTGATGTTTAATGTAGAGGAAAATATTTTAATTAATCGAGTAGTTATTTTTCGCATCTGTTTAAACGTTTAGAGTTCGAATATTTACCTGAATGTTGTTTGATTCCAATGAAATGGTTGAAGGAGTAAGGAAGATGTTTGGTGCCTAGTTGTGAAGATAAGTAGAAGAACTGATACCGAAAACAAGTCGTTGATGAACATAGCCTCTCTGCCGCTGCATCAACTGAATACACATATACTTTGCTCTGTTCAACTGACCGTTCTCTCTGTTTCTCTTCTCTCTCTCTCTCTTTCGTTCTCTCGTTCTCTTTTACACGAGAAAAAGAAACGGTCCAATTATCCTTTCTATCGTCTCTCAATTTCTCTTTGTCGACAGCAGTTAGCAAAGAAGAAGAAGAAAAGCGAGTAAGGAGAGAAGAAAAGAACATTTGTGCACTTGCTCAATCGTTTGTCTCTCTCTCTCTTTTCTTCGATATTCATTATCATATCGATGGGAGATGAATCTCACGTAATACATCATCAGTTCAATAGTCAATTATCATGTATATGTGTAGATCTGTTCTTTCGTCTACTTGACAAAAGAAAAGCTAAATCTTAATTGAGAAAAGATGAACTTATACATGGGGTGTGTTTTTCTTATCTGTTTTTCAGGTCAAAAAAATATGATTTATGTGTGCATATTTGCACTCTATTTTTCAGTTTTGTTGACGTGTAGATTTGTAATTTGATTCTTCGTTTTTTTCTCTTTCTGTTTGATTCAAAACGACTTTCGATCTTTTTTTTTTAATGTTGTTTGTGATCATTGCCGAGACGGCTTATCATGTTCTGTTCATTGATGCACGTAATTTTTGGGTATGCTTATGACTGATCGCTTCGAGAGCTGAGGCGGTAGGCAAACTAATCACAAAGAGAAAACGATGAATGATCAAAGCGTTGATATATAAATATGTGTCTGTGTGTGTGTCACTTGTGTGAACAATTGTGAACGCGCGCATAGACAATACGAGTATAAGACCGGAGGTGAGAGTAACACCGGCAAATGTTCGAGGGATTAGCGAGAGAAGAAAACGAAGCAAATTGAAAAAGAAAATCATTTGTTTCAATTTTCAATTTGTATCACATGATTGTATGTCAAGATGAACATCTTATTTTTTTTTCAATAATTTACCATGATCATATGTATATCTATCTCGCAATTATTCAAGCGAGAAAATTGAACTTGAATAAATGCAAAAACGAGAGAAAGCTTCTTTTCCCGTTTTTATTATTAAATGTAGATATATGTGTGTGTCACATATCGCCCTCGAGTGTCTCAATTGAATCGTATACTATGCATAGTGTTTATTTAAGAGAGCCCATTTAGACTACAGAGAAAGTCAATATCACAAAAAATACAAAAAAGTTGAATTGAACAAAACGACGAAATGAGAAAGGAGGCGAAACCGACAATGATCAAACAATATCGATCCGTACACATCACTAATTTCAACTCGTCCATCATTCTTATGATGATATGCTTGCTTGACAGTCAAGTGTATGTATATGTATGTATATCTATCTATACATTTATTCTGTCTTAAATGCATTCATGCATATATCTATATGAGACAGTTGATTTCGAAAAATAACAACGAAAATTTATAAGAACACGAAATAGGAGAAGAAACTTGGTCTTTCACCCTTGGGCTTGCGAGACAGTAAGACGAGATGAATTTAATTGGGTGAGAGTTGAAGATTAGTTATTCATAAACGATGTAACATTCTTGTTTATATGATAATCTGAGTGAATGTATGAACGGAAGAAGAAGAAAGAGAGAAAAAAAATCGAGAAACAATAAAAAGAAAAAGCTTAACAGAATAGTCCTAATTTTTGCATTTTTGATGTGTTTGTTCAAGATTCGATTACGTCGATCTTTTGCAATTAAAAAGAAAACACATCAACGAGACTGACAACTGGACTAAACGGTGTGTGTTTGCTAATGAGCAATCGTATGTATGTTGTATTATATACATATATATATATGTGTGTATATATGGCTTACATGTTAGCCTTTATGCAATCTGCGGAATACATCACTAAACTCTCTGTGCGCTCGAAAAGGTCACTTTGATCTACTCATTCATCTCTTTCTCGCAACTGTATGACGCATGGATGTGCCTGATGAGGTAACGAGCCACGCCTGTATGCTCGATATATCTTTTAGTTTATGATTAACTATTTCAACACTTGAATATTGACTTACTTGAATGTTGTTTGATTCCACTGGATAATAAATGTATGCTGATGAGTACGAACAAAATTGATGATGAAGATAAGTAAAATGAAATTGTTTAAAGTAACTTTCGCCATTCATGATAAATTCAATATTAATTTAACATAGATGGAACTATGTTTAAAAATTGTACCATTGCGAATTTTGTTATTGTTAATGATAAGAAGAAGATGAAAATGATGACGATGGATATTACATGACCTTGGCAAATCTAGAAAAGAAAGAAACAGAACAAAAATACAAAAAAAATTAGCTCAATCGATTAAATGGCACACAGATTGGAACTGTGTGTCTTGCTTAGTGATCTCATGGTTAATCAAACACAGTCTTTAGTTTTCTCTGCAGGTGTTCCTATTTTATATTAACATCATCTTCGTCAATGCTAGATATATACATACATTTATGCGTAATATTCAAAGGTCAATCTTGTTCAGATGGTTGAAAAAAAAAGAAAAATTTATCTTGAGAATTTCTTTGACCTATGAATTGGTATCATCGAAAAAAATCAATAAATGATGTTTTAGAATTCTTCAAAAGTGAATCGAGTCATAAAATGTACAAAGAAAGAAAGAAATGAAGACACTTCATATGTAACAATTGTCAAGTGACTGAAACTATCAAAACTGTAGTAAACGAGATCGATAAGCGTGATACAGTAGTATATCTAAGTCATAAAATCCGTTTGATTTTATTAATACCATACGTTAATAGATAAAAACAGAAACGAACTGAATCTTGAATAGACAAGAAGAAGAAAAAAAAGTCTCAACAGTCAACGATTACCAATTGTTGCAACACTGTTAGTATTGTCATTCTCCTTGACACGCACAGATATCTCAAACGAACATAACAAATAATGATTATCATCTTTTCTTTCTTTTGGTAACTGTATATCTATTGATGGCTTGAATCAGTACCAGATGGTGACAATCTCATAGTAAAAAACGAGAGAAAGGAAAAAAAAGACGAACAGACAATAGTGAAACTGTTGACAAAGATGACAATGGCCTTGATTTTTCATTCTTCGATAGTAAACAGGTAATTCTATCCATTGAAAATCTAACTGTTCAAATATAAGTTCACTTACATATCCATATTCTCCGATGTATGCAGGTGTTTGTACTCGTCTTTTTTTTGTTATATGAGAAGTGTTAATCTTCTGTACAGAAAAAAAAACCTGCGTACGAACGAACAAACGAACAAACGAAAGATAATGATGGATCGATGATGAAGATCGACGAGACGTGTAGCAAAGTCAAGGTTAATGTTGTATTGATATTAGAAGAGCTTATGCAGGTGCAAGAAAGAATCTTATTTTGCTTAAGATAAATGATCGATCTACGAGACCAAGAGCAATATTTTTCTTTGTATTAATGTTATAGTTTCTCCATCAAGACAATCATTTATGGGTAACAAAAACCATTTTTCTTCGTGTTATTTCTGATCAAGATATATGAATCTTTTCTCGAACAATATAGTTATCATTGATGAATCGATTGTTTCCTGTTACTTGATTGAAATCCAAAAGGAAAAAATAAATCTTTAAACGAACCAAATTTATGGATTTGTTCTTCCGTAAAAGATTGACGACATATTCCGGTTAAGAGTATGTAAAAGACAACGGCTCAATACTATACTCGACGTTATCTCGATCATTGGTTGACCGATGATGGGTCTGGTTACTTGTGATCCGATTAGAAACGTTGATCATTAACACAGAAATACGAGAAAATCGCTCGATTATCCTTCCGGATTGAATTTCCTTGTCGACAATCAAATAGATTTGATTCTAGTTCGTTTGTTTTTACAGAAATAAATCCAATTGATTTCGATCTATCTAATTTCTTAGTTATACTTTCACTCTACAAGGAACTTTAACGTCATCAATCAAGTTATTCGATGTTCTTGAAGAACTATTACATAGTGTCGATTGCAATCAATTGCCAAAGGATACATTCTTTCGATAAGTTCCTTAATGAATCTTATGTTATCAACATTTCTACGTTTTTTACTCGAATAAATAAAATGTAAAGATAAACTGACAAGATTATTTGCAGAGAATTTATTGAATATGAACACGAAAGAAAAAAACGAAGATAAATATATAAATTTATTTTTATTTTTATTGACAAAAAATTGCGTCAAACAAAGACGAGAACATTGTAACAAGCTGATACAATGTCGTGAAGATTTTGTCTATTGAAGTTCATTCAGGGATGACAAGATAATAAAAAATTACATTAACGAAACTTTTCTTTTGAAGACAAATCTTCTACATCAGATTACCGAAATCAACCAAAGCAGAGAACTGATTCCATCGTTTGTGCAAAGGTCAAAACTACCAGATCGCGTGTCTGGTGATCTTGAAACTACACATAATACATGACGCACATTGCTTTCTCAAGATTTAAAATTGAAACAAAATATCATTAGTGATGATTTGATCCGATTTTATAATATTGACTAATCTTCGAGGCTTCTTCGATGAATAGTAAAACTTGAACGGTTTTGTTACCGCGTGCATGATTTGCATGGCAAGTTAAAATCGAAATTTGGCTTCAGAAGAATAAAGTCAAGATTACTTTCGTCTATAATCGTCCTATGTTTCTCTTTCTCATCTTGATTAAACTTTTAGATTTGTAATTGTGTTTGTTTCTTTTATCAGAAGAGAAGAAGAAAAAAAAGTTCAAGTTTGTTTTGTATTTGAATGATCAAATAAAAGAATTTCCTTCATTTGAAAAAAGTAATGAGCACGAATAAGATGTGTAAACTTTTGAGAATTGATTGAATTCAATCACATGAACGTATATGTACGTATAGATACAGATTTAATTAGAAATTATTGGGTCTTTTTTTTGTTGATTAATCGACAGAATTAATTGTGATGAGTATGGTTCGATCGCATGTCGAACGACTACAAATAGGCGTTACTTCTTCTTTTGTGTTCATTTAAGTTAATCATAGTTCGATGAATGATCAGTTAAATTTGATAAGAATTTCTTTTTTTTTTCGGTTTCTGCTGCCTTCCATTGTTAATTGATAAAATATAGCCGCATTCGAATGTTTGATTGCCACACAACATTAAACAACTTCACACAAACACGAATGACAAAAAGAAAACAAAATTGATTAGAAATAATCGTATGTGCCCATTCAGGTAGAAGTAAGTAGTCGTCTCTTATCATCATCATCATCTTCTTCTTCACACTCTATGCCATATATGTATCAAATACATAGGCAACTACTCTTGAGAATGTCATCGTATTCACTTCATTTACATGAATATAATAAAGGCAACATCTTGTCGAGTTTTTTTTTATGACCTATATATGCAAACGAACAGACGTAATATAATTGACATAAAGTGTGAATAATATTAATCTCGACAAGTTATGGATCAGAGATATTTATGAAGTAAGTAAAAAATCAATATGATTGAATAATATAATTAATCAAATGAAAGAAGAAAAAGAAGAATCGATGTCGAGATGTCAGATCAATTTCAAATGTAAAAATAATCATAATTATGATTAGTTCAAGTAAATGTCATGAACTTTAGCCAAACTAACTTAAGGATGACATGACCAAATCCGCTTTCAGGTGCAACATGCTGAGAATAGGAAAACGTCTCATTTGTATTCCGTTGTCTTCGAACTTAATAATCGTAAATTCTACAGTGATATAAATCTTTTCTTTTTTGCTTTACTTAGGCTATTGTCTTTTGCATTTTAAAAGGCAGACTTCCTTTTCTATTTCGTCTCCTTCATTGCTGATTAGAAACACGGAAATCATCCATATTCTCTGCATGACAGACACGGCGTGTGAATAGTCCTGGTGCCAACTGTCTCTCGAGGCATTCGCTGGACAATAGGCTGCTACTGACCCTCGTCGTTAATCAAGACGATGCGCACATATTGATTACCTAACTTTCTTTCCCATACGTAATCTAACAAAAAGAAAATCGACGACGACGACGACAACGATGAAGAAGAAAGAAGAATATGACAACTCTGATCTTTTTCTCGTTCTCACTGTGAACATATGCTCGTAAGATAAAAATAGAAATTACTCAATTGCGTGCAACAATACACTTGTCTTATTCACATCAAATGTCGATGAAAAAGTAAGTTGACCCATGATTATTTTTTTTCCAGGATAATAGCTTCGAATAACGCATTCTTCCTTTCTTTCTGTCTCTGTCTCTGTCTCTGGATTTTTGTTTTCTTTTTTTGTGTATTGTTCATATGATCGATATCCGTAGGCAAGTGATGAATACTCATTCATATAATACCGAGAATTAAAGAAACACAAAGCAGATAATATCTTTTCATATGTCTCTTGATCAAAGAGACGATATGACTAGATACCTATCAAAGACAATGTACAAAAAAAAGAGAGAGAATAAAGTAGTTTATCATTCTGAATAATTGAAGTTTTGTTTCTTTTTCTGCTTGTTTTTTTTTAAATATGCATTTGTAACTGTATGAACCCGTGAGCATTAATTGATTGGCATTCTCATTAGTCTCGATTGTTGCTTTAACAAGCAAGAAAAAAAAATCTATTGAAATCATACCTTGACCAGTCTAATTAGTTTACTGGGACGATCCTATCTTTTCATTTCTTTCTCTTTCAATATCTTAACATTTTTAAAATGAGTGTCAAGTACAGACAGACGACGCTTATCATTTGTGGTCATCAGAATATGAGTACATACGATAAAAAACCAATTTTACTCTTCGTGTATATGTATTTTTTTTCTCTATTCTATTCTATTCACAAATAATTTATATACAACAATCATCAAACTGACCACATAGAGAGAAAGAGAGAGAGAGAGGAAAGAAAGAAAAGAAAAGTATGTAGTAAAAAAAGAGAGCACACACATAGACATCACTTTAGCACATAACATTCTCGGCATATAACGTATATATATATATATATGTTCTGATCAACAGACACAAACATATACACAAATCATGCAGGTATGTACGAAAAAGGAAAACGGATATTTGAAAACGTGTTCAATCGTGGAGGTCAGATGCCGACAGAGTGAGTGAGTGAGCATGATTGATGTGACATTGAAGAACTTGACACCAAGAATTGACTATCCCTTACGGCAGACTCGTTAAATATCCGTTTAAAAACAAACTCTTGAAATCAAATGACACAATCCGTCAAGTTAATAAATGATCTTTTCATTTGCTTTTTGAACTTAGCGTTTCTTTCTATGTATTCGTCTCAATTTACGTTAAATGAAGTAGAAATATTTTCGCGATACTTTTATGCCGACATTCTTATCGGTGGAGAAGGAAGAAGAGAAGAAATGTGATTGTTTGACATTGAGGGTGAGAAGATGAAGAAAAGTTATTCACGCATTTAATGCTTAGATGTTGATGTCAAGAAGCAAACATATCTTTATTCAATAAACAAATCTTAAGAATAAATATATGCATACAGGTAAGACAAACAAAAAGCTAAGGTCGTTGATTAGAGATGATTAAAGATATATATCAACGATCAATGAGAATACAATAATTTAAGTCATTTTTTATTGTCAAATTTTTACTTTACGAATAAACGAGTTAATAACTATCTTTCGATTGATATTATTTGTATTGATTTCGTTCATTTTTCATTATGATTATTTGAGAGTATTAAAAATATAGTCCCTAAATGTCTTCTCGACGTCCATTAGTGTCTAAACGCGTGGCTGCAAACACACGTGCATGCTCTTGTTCAATTCAATGATTTATGGTATTTAACCATTTGTTCCACAATTGTGATCTTTCTCTTTCTACCTCGAACACATGAATGCTTCTCCTCCTTCATTTCTTATACTCAACAATTTATTGTTATTTGATGCGCTTTATGCCATATGCATAAATACATGTGTGTGTGTATAGAAATCATCATCGTCGTTGTCTTCGTTTTTTTCCTATTTCTTTCTGTATGATTGAACATGAGCGAAGGTCACACAAGTATGGTATGTTCTATAATTACATTTTGTTGTTGACCAAGCTCTACAATTCGAAAAGTAGAAATCAAATTAGAAACACCTTCCTGTGACATGACATCGTCGAGTAAAAGCGAGAAAGCAAAGACGACTCTAATTATTGGTATGAATCGAAAATAAACGTACGAGGAAGAAGGAGAAGAAGAGAAAGATGATGATAATGACAATAATGAGGGTGATGTATCGAGATTGATTGCAATAAATATTTGTGCGTATATATACACATATACATATATGTTTGAATGAATGTGTACACGACATGCTGACGAAAAGAAAATGAATAGATGTTTCATTACTTAGAATAGAAACTTTGAACTTTTTATTCCTTCGCTCCGTCTCTCTACTCAGCTAGTATCATTTACGTATGTACAATATAAACAATGATATAGTCACGGGAGCATGATACCCTTTGAACATATTTTTTTCATGAATTTATGTGTGTGTATGTGTATGTTTCGTCTAATTGTAAAATAACATGAGTCTAGTTGAGTCAAGATTGAAGTGCCGAAAAAAGAAACAAGAAGTAAGTAGAGATATAATAATTCTTATGTTCATTGACATAGTTTTAAATGAACCTTCATTGTCATGATCTTATTCATTGTTTAGTAATGCTAAGCTCGTCGTGTTTGATACTCATTTGCTTAACACCTTCTTATCACTTCCTCCAGAGAATTTTCCGCTCGTAAAACCCAAATTGACAAGGTCGTTATTGACCTCGAATGGTCTCAACAGAGAAACTATTGTTTGTTTAATCAAGGTTTCTTCTTTTTTTTCATTTCATCTCGTGAGTTTAAGTAGAAAATATGCAATTGTCTATGCAAGCAATACTTCTAGTCTGTTTTTTTCCATTTAAAAATGTACAGTGAATAGTAGACTAATTTAGGAAAAAGCGATTTGTATTTGCTAAACTGTCTCGTGCATACATACGCGCATTGCGTCTGTCAACACTCTTCGTCGTCTCACATGCACATCAAAAAAAAAAGAAGAAGAAGAGAAGAGAAATATAAGTAAGCAAAAGAGTCCTTCTCCCCTAATTCTCTCTCTTCTT
>ERZ778020.3020-NODE-3020-length-11447-cov-5.017205_pt1 | contig 11447 bp, 10 predicted proteins | sample MGYA00375750_ERZ778020 | MGnify/ENA primary metagenome ERZ778020 (study PRJEB29350, sample SAMN05389818) | bioreactor metagenome | isolation source: Ammonium sulfate bioreactor | place: South Africa: University of Cape Town | collected 2014-03-17 ...
GCAGGGTCTCGACGTCGAGCGATTTCAGCGCGGCCGCGACGCTCTCCTGATCGACGCTGCCCGCCTTTTCGAAGGCCAGCAGCAACATCGACATCGCGCAATAACCGCCGATGTCGAGATAACCGGGGGCGACATTGTACCGCGCGCGGAAGTCGCTTTCCCACTGACCGATGGCGGGAAAGATGTCGGGACGCTGCTTGCTCGCGGCACGCTGCATGCCCGGTATGTAGCCCGAGACGCCGATCCATCCCTCCTGCGCGCTACCGACGGTCTTCTGCCACTCCTCAATGAAGATATCGGTGCCGTCCGTCAGATAGGGAACGTCGAGGTTGGCGATTTGCACCTGCTTGGCGAGCGTGGCGAGATCGGTCGTCTGTAAAAGCACGATCAGCACCTCGGGGCGGCCAATGCGTATCCGCTGCAGGACCGGGTTCATGTCGGTGGCACCCGAGCGCACGAGTTGCTCGTCGGTGATCTTGAAGCCCGCCTTGGTGAAATACTTGCGTGCCGCTGGCAGCCCGGCGCGGCCATAGGCGTCGTCCGAATAGATGATGGCAGCGGACTTGCCGCCGCCCAGCACCGATTTCAGGCCTTCCGACATGGCGGCGGCGTAATGATAGAGGTATGGGAAGGTGTGGAAGAAATGCGGCTCGTTGCCGACCTGCTCCTCGGTCAACGGCGCCGTCGATCCATGGCAGATCCAGATCGGCTTGGTCTGCCGCCAGGCCGGAATCGCCGCCGCCACCATCGCGCTGGATATCGGACCGATGACGAACTGAACATTGTTCTGCTTGGTCAATTCGTTCATGACCTGAACCGTGACCTGCGCGTCGGATTGCACGTCACGCACCAGCAACTCGATCTTGCGATTCCCGACATGGCCGTGGAACGCGTCCACGGCCATGTCGATGCCGCGCTTCACGGCGGAACCGAAGGAGACGAAGCGGCCGCTCAACTCGATCGGCATGCCGATCTGCACCGTTTCCGCCGCTCGCGCCGCGGAGGTGGCACCGGTCGCGAGCATCCCGGCCACGACATTCCGCCGCGTCAATCCCGTTGTATTTGTCATCAGTTCCGCTCTTTCGGCTTTTTATCTGGGGTTGGGGATCGGGGGCGGGCCGCCGCGTCATCGGACGTGGCGCCACGCGCGCAGCCGGCCACACCGTCGGCCCGCAACGCCGCCACGCGCGCCTCGTCGCAGCCGATCTCGCGCAGGATTTCGTCCGTGTGCTCTCCGTGCAGCGGCGGCGCGCGGCGCACCGCCCGCGCCACCCCGTCGAGGGTGATCGGGAGGGCGATCCCTTTCATCCCCTCTCCGACCGGATGCCGGTATTCCATCACCATGCCGCGCGCGGCGGTCTGCGGATCGTTCAACACTTGGCCGATGCCGTTGATGGGCGAGCAAGGGATCCGCGCATCGGTGAGCACCGCCATCCAGTCCGCGACCGCGCGGGTCTCGATGCGGCCCTGGACCAGCGCCACGGTCTCGCCACGCCGCGCCACCCGCTCCCGGTTCGTGGCGAAGCGGGGATCGTCCTTGTACTCGGCGAGCCCGATCGCATCGCACAGTTTGCGCCACAACGCCTCACTGCCGGCGGCGATCAGGATATAGCCGTCGCTCGCACGAAATGCCTGATAGGGACATAGCGATCCGTGCCCGGAGCCGGAGCGTTCGGGCGGCGCCCCTGTCAGCCAGAAGGCCTGCGCGTGCCAGCCCATGAAGGAAAGCGCGGTCTCGAACAGCGAGGCCTCCACATAGGAGCCTTTCCCCGTCCGGTCCCGCGTGCGGAGCGCGGCCATCACGCCGGCGGCCGCATGAATGCCGGTGGTCTGGTCGAGCGGCGAGAAGCCGATCCGCAACGGGCCGCCATCTTCCTCGCCGGTCGTGAGCATGAGGCCGGTATAGGCCTGCATCATCACCTCGAACCCAGGGCGGGGCCCGAGTGGACCGGTACGACCGAAACCCGAGACACTGCAATAGACCAGCCGCGGGAACCGCGCGCAAAGCGCGTCATGCCCTAGGCCCAGGCGCTCGGCGACGCCGGTGCCGAAACTCTCGACCAGCACGTCCGCCTTCGCCACCAGGCGCAGCGCGATATCGCGGCCGGCTTGTGTCTTGAGATCGAGCGCGATGCTCCGCTTGTTGCGGTTCATGGCGTAGAACATCGCGCCGTCATCGCCGATGAAAGGCGGCATGCCGCGCAGATCGTCGCCCGCGTCACGGTCCTCGATCTTGATGATCTCGGCTCCGAGTTCGCCGAGATATTGCGTGCACATCGGGCCGGCGATGAATTTGGTGAGATCGACGACCGTTATGTCGCCGAGCGGAGCCGTGGTTCCGGTCATGCCCGCCGCCTCTCCCGCACCTCGGCGCGCAACGCCGCGCCATGCTCGTCGAGCGCGGGCGCCCGGCCCGCCACGCCGCGATAGCGCCGCCCCGGCAGCGCCGCCACGCGCACGCCGCCCGGCCTCTCCGGAATGGTTGCGACCATGCCGCGCGCGATGAATTGCGGCGCCTCCATCGCGCCCGCCGGGTCGGCGATGACCGAGAACGGCACGTCCGCCGCCGCGAGCACGCGCTCCCAGTGCGCGCAGGCGTGCGCGCTGATCGCAGCCCCCAGGGACGTCCGCAGCGCGTCGCCAACGGCTTCTCGCGTCTCCCAGCGGGCGTGCTCGAAATCCTCCGCCCGGCGGGCGAGCGCCGGATCGCCCACCGCCTCCGCGATCGCGCGCCAGAACTTCCCCTCCACCACGCCGAGTGCGATGCGCGCCCCGTCGGCCGTCGCGAACACGTCGCTGCCGGGCTGCAAATGCCCCCAGCGCGCCACGGCGCCGGAACGGTCGAGGTCGGCGATGCGGATCTGGCTCCAGTGCAGCACGGATTCGGCGATGGCGAGATCGATGAAAGTGCCTCGCCCGCCGGCGTCGCGCGCGCGCAGGGCGGCGAGGATGTTGATGACCCCATAGAGCGCGGCCGCAAGATCGCCGACCGGCAGCCCGCTCCGCCTCGGCTCCTCGCCCCAATGGCCTGGGATGCCCATCGCCCCGGCGAGCGCGAGATAGTTGATGTCGTGCCCCGGATGTTGCGCCAGCGGGCCATCCTGGCCGTACCCGCTGAGCGATAGGTAGATCAACCGGTCGTGTCGGGCCGAAAGGGTGGCCCAGTCGCAGCCAAGCCGCTGCGCGACGCCGGGACGGAACGATTCCACGAACACGTCCGAGGCGGCGAGCAGCGCGTCGAACGTCTCGCGATCTTCCACGCGCTTGAGGTCGAGCACGATGCTGCGCTTGCCGCGGTTCACGATGGCGCTCGCGCCCGGCATGAGGGTGCGCAGATGGTCGCCGCCCTCCGGGCGTTCGACCTTGACGACCTCCGCCCCGAGTTCAGCCAGGATATTGGTGCAGAACGGGCCCGGGAGCAGCCAGGAAAGGTCGAGCACGCGCACGCCCCGCAGCGGTCGCGCGGGCGTGGAGGACGGGGAAGCGCCTTGTGCGGCGTTGGCGTGAACACTCATGGGGCGGCGGACGTTCCGTAATGCCGGTTGTTCGCAGAAGCGAATTCTGTTCGTAGATCCGACCGTACGCGCCCTCTTGGCCGTTCGTCAATAGACCCTTCGCAGCGGCGGCTCCTGCCGCATCCGGCGAATGCCTCCCCCCGAGGCCTGCTCCCGGGTAGCCGGACCTGAATAAGATGTTCTCTCTGGCTTCGCGCACGGAGTTCGCCGGTGCGTGCGCTCGCGAGCACCGCCATCGCCAGTACCGCTCCGGAATCATCGACCCTATGGCCCGCGGCTCGCCGGGTCGGTCAGCGTCTGCGACGCGAGTCGGTGAAAGTGCGCGCGGCGCGGGCGGTGGAGGCTCCACGCCTGGCCGTTTTGGGCGTCGTCTTCTTCGCCATGGTTCCGGTCTCCTTTGCTCGGACCGGCAGCACAGCCGGCCAAGTACGATCGCATCTCGTTTGTTCGGATTCACGAAGCCTCTTCCATGATTCGAACTTGGTCCTATAATCCGGTTCAAGGCATCCCTCCACGACCGGGGCAGACATGGATTTCGAACTCAGCGACGAACAGTTGCAACTCCGGGACGCGGTGGCCGATCTGTGCCGCCGCTTCGATGCCGGGTACTGGCTCGCCAAGGATCGGTCCGGCGAGTTCCCCGAGGAATTCTATCGCGCCGTCGCCGATGCCGGGTGGCTCGGCGTGGCGATGCCGCAGGAGTATGGCGGCGCGGGGCTCGGCGTCACCGAGGCCGCGCTCATGATGCTCACCATCTCCGAGAGCGGCGGCGGCATGTCCGCCTGCTCCTCGGTGCACATGAATATCTTCGGCCTCAATCCCGTCGTCGTGTTCGGCACCGAGGAGCAGAAGCAGCGCGCGCTGCCGCCGCTCATCCGCGGCGAGCGCAAGGCCTGCTTCGGGGTCACCGAACCCGATGCGGGGCTGAACACGACCAAGCTCAAGACCCGCGCCGAGCGGCAGGGCGACCGCTACGTCGTGCACGGGCGGAAGGTCTGGATCTCCACCGCGCAGGTGGCCGACAACATTCTGCTGCTGGCGCGCACGACGCCCGCGGACAACGTCAAGAAACCGACGGATGGTCTCAGCCTGTTCTACACTAGGCTAGACCGCAACTACGTCGACGTGCGCGAGATCGACAAAATGGGCCGTGCCGCGGTTGATTCCAACGAACTCGTATTCGACGGGCTGCCCATCCCGGTGGAGGACCGCATCGGCGAGGAGGGCAAGGGTTTCGGCTACATCCTTCACGGCATGAATCCCGAGCGGGTGCTCGTCGCGATGGAGGCGATCGGCCTCGGCCGAGCCGCGCTGGCGCGCGCCACCCAGTACGCGAAGGAACGAATAGTGTTCAACCGGCCGATCGGGATGAACCAATCGATCCAGCACCCGCTCGCCCAATGCTGGGCCGAGCTTGAGGCCGCGCGGCTCATGGCGCTGCGCGCAGCCGCGCTCTACGATGCGGGCAAGCCCTGTGGCAGCGAGGCGAATGCCGGCAAATATCTCTCGGCGGAGGCCGCCATCAAAACCTGCGAGACCGCGATGCTCACTCATGGCGGCTTCGGCTACGCCAAGGAGTTCCATGTGGAGCGCTATCTTCGGGAAGCGCTGCTCCTGCGGCTCGCGCCAATCACGCCGCAGTTGATCCTCTCGAATATTGCCGAGAAAGTACTCGGCCTGCCCAAATCCTACTGAGCACCGTACCATGAAGCCGATCCGTTCCTTCCTCTTCGTGCCTGGCCATCGCGCCTCCTGGATTGACAAGGTGCCGGGCTACCACGCCGACGCGGTGATCCTCGACCTCGAGGACAGCGTGCCCGACGCGCAGAAGGCCCAGGCGCGCGAACTCGTGGCGGGGCGCATCGCCGGCCTGGCCGCGAGCGGTGAGCGCGTCTATGTGCGCATCAACCGCTCGCCCTTCATTTACAGCATGGAGGATCTCGCCGCGATCGTGGTGCCGGGCCTCGAGGGCGTCGTCCTTTCGAAGCCGAACGGGCCCGAGGACATGCACATGGCGGCGATGCTCGTCTCCGAAGCGGAGTCACGCAATGGGCTCGCGGTCGGCACCGTCGGCATGATCCCGACGCTCGAAACGGCGCGCTCGCTGCATTTCGCGCACGAGATTGCGCTGAACCCCCGCGTCACCACGATCGCCTGCGCGTCAGCGAAGAACGGCGACGTGGCGCGCTCGGTGGGATTCCAGTGGACGCGCGAGGGACTCGAAAGCCTCGCGTGGAAGTCCAACAGCGTGATCGCCGCGCGGGCGGCGGGCAAGCTGCCGCTCGCCGGGCTGTGGCAAGAGGTGCACGATCTCGCGGGATTGCGCGAGACAGCGGCGGCGCACCGACGCCTCGGTTTCGTCGGTGAAATGCTGCTGCACCCTTCCAACGTGCCCATCGTCAACGAGGTTTACAGCCCGAGCGCGGAGGAGGTCGCCTACTACCGCGGCATGATCGTGGCCTTTGAAAAAGCCCAGGCGAGCGGGCAGGCCGCACTGATCTATGACGGCGAGCACGTCGATTACGCGCATGTGAAGACGGCGCGCGATATCGTTGCGCAGGCAGAAGCGTGGGCGATGCCGTGACCATCAAAAAAACAGAACGGGACTAGACATGATCCACGAAACGAGAGGCCGCTATTTCGAGGAACTGGCGGTGGGCGACGTGTACCGCCATGCCATCACGCGTACGGTGACCGACACCGATAACCTCCTTTTCTGCGCGCTCACACATAACCCGCAGGCGCTGCATCTCGATAATGAGTTCGGCAAGGCCTCGATCTACGGCTCGTGCGTGGTCAACAGCATCTATACGCTCGGCCTCGTGGTGGGTGTCAGCGTGAGCGAGATGACGCAGGGCACCACACTCGGCAATCTCGGCTTCGGCGACATCTCCTTCCCCGCCCCGGTTCGCGTAGGCGACACGCTGCACTCGGAAACCGAGGTGATATCGGCGCGTGCGTCGAGCTCGCGGCCGGATGCCGGTATCGTCGAGTTCGAGCATCGCGGCCGCAACCAGCAAGGCGAGATCGTGGCGTCTGTCCGGCGCAAGGCGCTGATGAAGCGACAGCCGGCCGCGGGATCCTGAGCGCCGTGAGCGCGACGCCGCGGGCGGATGCCGGCTTCGCCTGGTATCCGCCGGACGCCCTCGTGACGTCGAGCAACGCCAAAGCGTTCCTCGACGAACTCGGCATCCCCGATTACGACACGCTGATCCGTCGCGCCGACGCCGATCCCGCCTGGTTCTGGGGCGAGGTCGCGCGCCGGCTCGCTTTTTATCGCCCGTGGGACGAGACGCTAGACGTTTCGCGCGGGGTGCCCTTCGCGCGCTGGTGCGTGGGCGGCAAGACGAACCTCGTGCTCAACGCGCTCGACCGGCATCGCGGCGGCCCGCTCTGGGCGCGCGAGGTGATCGTGGCGGAGAACGAGGCGGGCGCGGTGACCCGCTGGACCTACGCCATGCTCGACGACCGCGTGTGCCGGCTCGCAGCTGGGCTTCACGCGCTCGGCCTGCGGGCGGGCGACGTGGTCGGGCTGTTCCTGCCGACGATCCCCGAGGCGGTCGCGGCCTATCTCGCCTGTGCCAAGATCGGCGCCATAGCGCTGCCGATGTTCTCGGGCTTCGGTGCGAGCGCCGTCGCCGATCGGCTGGTCGATTCGCAGGCGGTCGCGCTGATCACCGCCGACGGCACCTCGCGCCGCGGCAGCCTCGTGCCGATGAAGTCGGTGGCCGATGAGGCGGCCGCGGCGGCGCCCTCGCTGCGCCACATGATCGTGGTGCGCAACGTGGGCGTGGACGTTGCCTGGCGCGAGGGACGCGACCATTGGCTCGACACGCTGATAGCGGATCAGGACCCCGGTTTCGCCACCCTGCCGCTCGACGCCGACGCGCCGCTGATGCTGATGTACACGTCCGGCACGACCGGGCGGCCGAAAGGCACGGTGCATACCCATGTCGGGTTCCCCGCCAAGATGCTGCTCGATGTCGGTATCGTCATGGACCTCAAGTCCACCGACCGCCTGCTCTGGATGAGCGACATGGGGTGGCTGGTCGGCCCCATGGTGGCTGTCGCGGTGACGATGCAAGGCGCCTCCGTCCTGCTCGCGGAAGGCAGCCCGGACTATCCCGACGCCGGCCGGATGTGGCGGTTGATCCAGGATTTCCACGTCAGTTTTCTCGGAATCGCCCCCACCACCGCGCGCGGCTTCATTCGCAATGGCGGCGGCGGTATCGAACGATACGACCTTTCCTCGTTGCGCATCTGCGCCTCCACCGGAGAGGTGTGGACGCCCGAGGCCTGGGAGTGGACCTTCGACAAGGTATGCGGCCGGCGCGTGCCCATCCTCAACTATTCGGGGGGAACCGAGGTCGGCGGCGGCATCCTCTCCGGCACCGTGCTGCATCCGATCAAACCCTGCGGCTTCGCCCGTCCGGTGCCCGGCATGGGCGCCGCGGTGGTCGATTCCGCGGGGCACCCGGTGCCACCCGGCACCGTCGGCGAACTCGTGCTGACGAAACCCTCGATCGGCCTCACCCGCGGCCTCTGGCATGACGACGCGCGCTATCTCGAGAGCTACTGGGAGGCCCTGCCGGGCCTCTGGCGTCACGGCGACTGGGCGGTGGTGGACGCCGACGGGCACTGGGCGATTCTCGGCCGCTCGGACGACACGCTGAAGGTGGCCGGCAAGCGTACCGGCCCTTCCGAGATCGAGGCTTTGCTGGCGGCCACCGGTTTGGTTGCCGAATCCGCGGTGATCGGGCTTCCGGACCCGGTGAAGGGCGAGGCGGTCTGCTGCGTCGTCATCCCGATGCCCGGGATCACCCTGGACGCGGCGGTGCGCGAGCGTCTGGTGGCGGCGGTGGTCGCCGGACTCGGCATCCCTTTCCGTCCCCGTGTGGTTATCGCCGTGGACGACCTGCCGAGAACGCGCAACATGAAGGTGATGCGCCGCGTCGTCCGAACGGCGTTCCTCGGCGCGCCGCCCGGCGATCTCTCCTCGCTCGTCAATCCCGAATCGGTGGCGGAACTGCACGGGAAAATCGCCGCCGCCGGTCTGTCGCCACCGTCCGGTGACGCGATGCCGCCCGCTTCCCCAACGAACCCGCCGTCCCGCAAGTCATGACCACGCCCGATACACCCGCCGCGGCGGCCGCCCGCCCCTTCCTACCGCTTGCCGGCATCCGTGTGCTCGATGTGACCAAGGTGCTGGCGGGGCCGATGTGCGGCCAATACCTGGGCGACCTCGGAGCCGATGTCATCAAGGTCGAGACGGTCGGGAGCGGCGACGACACGCGCTCATGGCCGCCGCATGTCGCCGGCGACGGCGCCGTGTTCCTCAGCGCCAACAGGAACAAGCGCAGCATCGCCCTCGACCTGAAGACGGCAGCGGGTCGCGACGTGCTGCTGCGTCTCGTGCGGCGGGCCGACGTATTCGTCGAGAGCTTCCGCAAAGGGGCGATGGAGCGGCTCGGCCTGGGCCCGGCGGCCATGCGCGCGGAAAATCCCCGCCTCATCTATGCGAGCATCTCGGGATTCGGCGGCAGCGGACCGCTCTCCAGCCTGCCCGGCTACGATGTGATGGTGCAGGCGTTCAGCGGTGTCATGAGCATCACCGGCGAAAAGGGCGGCGGCCCGGTGCGCAGCGCCTTCTCGCCGCTCGACCAGACGACCGGGATATGGGCCGCGCTCGGCATCGTCGCCGCATTGCACGAACGCGGGACGAGCGGCATCGGACGCACGCTCGAAGTGTCGCTGTTCGAGACCGCGATGGCCTTCCTTGGCTACACGGCACAGACCTACTGGGCCACCGGCCGCACGCCTCAGCCCTGCGGGTCGGGGCATGAATCGCTGTGCCCCTACCAGGCCTTCCGCGCGGCGGACGGCTACATCCTGGTCGCGGTCGGCAACGATAAGCTGTGGCGGGTACTCTGCGGCATCGCCGGCCTGCTGGACATCGTGGACGATCCGCGCTTCGCCACCAATGCGGCCCGCGTCGCGCATTTCGACGAAACCGTCGCGAGTGTCGGCGAAAAACTGGCCGCCCAGCCGGTCGCCTGGTGGGAGGAGCAGTTCACCCGCGCGGGCGTGCCGCACTCGCCGATCAACACGCTCGATAAGGTGCTGGCGATGCCACATACCGCGGCGCGCAATATCGTCCTCGACTACGAGGACGCCCACCATGGCGCCATGCACACGATGGCGATGCCGGTGATGGTGGACGGACTGACGCGCACGGTGCGCCGACCGCCCCCGGCGCTCGGCGAGCACACGATGGAGATCCTGCGCGAGCTCGGCGAGGACGAGACCGGCATCGACGCGCTGCTGCGCGCCGGGGCGGTTCAAGCCGCGCCGAAGTGCTGATGCCGCGGAGCGGATCGAGAAGAGGGGATTTATCGGACCGCTACGCGCTTGTCTCATGACTTTCCCCGGCGGCCGGGGATGATCGCTCACCATCGGCGGGTGACCACCCGCCCACCGACCCGCGCGCAGGGGACTACGTGATGGCCGGGACGAAGTGCAGGCCCTCCGCGCCCGTGCGGCCGGTGAATACCGCCCGCACCGGCATGTCGATCCGCAACGCGCATGCCGGCGGCGCGCGGACTTCCGTGATGAGGCGAACCCCGGGCGCGCCGGCGAAGGCGATGAGCCCGACCGTGTACGGCACCTTGCCGGCGAATTCGGGCGTGAAGGCGTGGTTGACCGCCGTCCAGGAGAACAGCGTGCCGTCCGGCCCGACCGGCTCCCAGTCGATGTCGGCGGCAAGGCAGTGCGGGCAGCGCGGCAGCGGGTACCAGTGGCGCCGGCCGCAGCTCCGGCACATGGGAAAGCACAGCCGGCGTTCCGCCACGTGCCGCCAGAACGGCGTGAATTCGGGCGATTCCGGGAGTGAGTGCACGTTTGTCACGATCCGCCTCCTAACGGCCCAGAAGCAGCACGCCGAAGTCGGGCATCGACAGTCCCGACACGAGGCCGATTTCGGCGTCCGGCACCTGGGCGGCACCGGCTTCATGGCGGAGCTGACGGACCGCTTCGATCACGTGCTCGATCCCAAGACGGTAGCTGTGCGCGAGGAACCCGCCATGGGTGTTGACCGGCAGCGCCCCGCCAGGGGCGATGTTGCCGTCCTCGATGAACGCACCCGCCTCTCGTTTCGGGCAGAGGCCCATGTCCTCGATCTGGAGTAGGCAGGAGATGGAGAAGCAGTCGTAGATTTCGGCGAAATCGACGTCCTTCGGACCGATGCCGGCGAGCGCGAAGGCCTGCCGCGCCGCCAGGGCGGCCCCGGGAATGACCGTGAGCGGCGATTCCTGGGTGAACGCCGAATCGCCGGTAACAGGCGGACGGGAGGCTTGCGGCAGTCGCGCGCGCGCTCCCGCGAGGTCATGACGAACGCGCCCGCCCCGTCCGTGATGAGGCAGCAATCCGCGGCGCGCAGCGGCTCCGCGATCATGCGCGACGCGAGGTATTCCTCGTGCGTAAGGGGCCGTGAGAGCTGGCTGTGCCCGTTCAGGATGGCGTGCTGGCGGTGCGCAATCACCAGTGCGCCGAGCTGGCGCTCGGTGAGGCCGTACTCGTGCATGTAGCGCCGCGCCCAAAGGGCGAAATAGATCGGCTGGGCGTTGAAGCCATAGGGTTTCTCGAACGCCTGCTTGGCCGGATAGAGATCGTGGAACGCATAGGGACCGCCGGCACGGCTGCCCCAATCGACGCCGAAATAGCCGACGACCACCTTGGCGCGGCCTGACGCGATCGCCTGTTCCGCAAGCATCGGCCCGCACATGATCCCGGCACCGCCCAGCGAGGCGGCGCCCGAGAAGCAGTTCGTGGCGCCAAGCTGGCCCGCGAGCCAGTCGGACGGGGCATCGGGCGGCATGATCAGGGAATCGGTGACGAACCCGTCCACCTCCCGCGGCCCGATACCGGCGTCGTCGA
>ERZ778020.3030-NODE-3030-length-11419-cov-3.440602_pt1 | contig 11419 bp, 17 predicted proteins | sample MGYA00375750_ERZ778020 | MGnify/ENA primary metagenome ERZ778020 (study PRJEB29350, sample SAMN05389818) | bioreactor metagenome | isolation source: Ammonium sulfate bioreactor | place: South Africa: University of Cape Town | collected 2014-03-17 ...
AAAACAAAAAACAACATGTTTAAATGGTATTTTTTATTCAAAAGAAATTCGATAATGAAATTTAAAATGGGAGTATATAGTTTTTTCTCTCCTTTTCAATGAAACAAACGAATAAAATTTCTATCGTAGAAAAAAAAATGGTAAAAACATAACTGACTTAAAAATGAACAAGCAGAAATACTCCTCGATCGAGTTGGTCTCCTCTCTCTCTCTCTCTTTGATATATGAATGAAGACGTTTGACGGAAGGAAGTATGGAATCGACGAACGAGCGTATGCGCATGTAGTTTTCATAGTGAAACGAGTGCCAATGAGCAACAGAAGCTTTATAAACAACACTGTTTTAAAAAAAACTGACATGATTTCCTTGGAAATAATGAAGCAAACGTTTTGCCTTTTCTGATCGTATATTTGATCAATAAAAATAAACATCTATTAATGCTTTCTTTTTTCGTCTTTAATTATTCATGAGTATAAAATGTACTTATTCGTATTTCGAACACAATTTTTAAATGTACAAAATTGAGAAAAGAAAAACATTGGTCTTGTTTTGCTGCTTTTTTTCAAAACTTTTAATTAAAACTAAGCGGTAACTGAAGAGCTTTTCAATAGATTGCCTATGAAAATAATTGCTATCAAATATTATTGGAAAAGTTTTCTTCTACTCTTAATACTCGGATCACTTACGTTAATTTGATCATGCTTATATTATGACTTTATTGATGACAACTCATCTATGTATGTATATATAGAAATTCGTTTCTATTGTTACGCATCATTTCTATGGTATCATAGTTGAATTAATTTTAAGTCTTTACTTTTTATTTTGTTCGATATAGATTGAGGTCAAAGAAACGAACTTTAACTAAATACGTATGTGCATTGTCAAGGTTAGATCTAATATTTATCAGAAAAAATCGCGATACAAAAACAAAACAATCACAATTATGAACTAACACAATCGGTCTGTTCATGATCACTAACAAGATTTGAGGTATCTTTCGATGTTTCATCCATATCAGTCATACGAATAAATTGTTTGGTTGAAAACGATTCGTCAAGTTCGAGAATCAACTGTGAAAATTGTATTAATTCAATGAATTTTTCATTAATATCAGGCATTGTCTGTAGATTATCCGAGATTTCCATTAGTTCTTTGTCTGTAATGTTTTTTGCTAATAATTTCTTTCGACCTGTCTGTACAAGTGAAGTAAAAAAATCGAGTTTTTCTCCAGTATCAAAACCATTTCCCGACCAAAATACTTCATCATTAGCATGTTGTCGTTCATTAAGAATTTGTAATGCTTGAAGACGTTGTTGTTCAATTTGATTGATTAAACGTTGAACATAATTATCAATACGTTGTCTCATATCATCATATTCCTGTGCTCGTTGATCCATTTCCAAACGTTTTTTATTTATTAAATTAATACGCGTCTCAAGTAAATCCAATTGAATTTTACTTTCACGATGAACATCTAACAGATGCGTTCGTCGACATGTATCACAGAGCATAAAATAGCAATGTTTACAGATTTTCAACATTTTCAATAGACAACATGTATGACATCGTGCTCGATATGTAGCATTTGTTTGTGTTGTTTGCTGATCAGTATTCAATTTTGTTGAGTCTAAAGCTTCGCAAAGTTGTTTGAGAACAGGATTAATAACTAACATTGATTCGAAATGTTCGAATGAACGGAAATTTAATTGATATTTACAATATGGACAAAAAATGAAATTAACTGGTGTCGATTGATTTGCATTAGTATTTTGTGCATAATCAATTAAACATGTACGACAAAATGAATGAGCACACGGAAGACAGCATGGCAATGTCATACGTGATAAACAAATGCCACACATAAGTATTTCATTGAGAAATTCATCTTTTAATTTCGATGATGATGATGATGACGACTGAGTTTCGGATATACTTTCGGTTGAATCCGATGAAGCATAATTACATGCCATGGTTTATATTCTATCTGAAGAAATATGAGATTTATTCGGACAAAGATTTTTTTTATTATTTGGAAGAACATATTCGATAAGAAAAGAAAGAAAAAAAAAGAAAAAAAGAAACTTCCTTTTCTTTCAATAAGTTAACGATTGGTTTTACCTTCATTTTAACTGCTCGTTTTACTTTTTTCATTCCGATTTCATGTCGAAACGATGAAAGAAGAAGAAAAAGGATACGAAGAAAGAAAAATAAAGAAGAAGAAGAAGAAAGAACAACAACAAATCAATGTTATGTGTAGATTTGTTCTTTTAATTCAGTGATATTTAATACATCAATGATCCAATCCGCTAGTAATATAACAACTCAACAAGAAAAAAAAGGAAGAAGGATATTCTTGTATTTCTTTTTTATTATGTCGAATATGTCTGCTGTTGTCTTCTGTATGATATTTATCAGCAGCAACGGCGGCGGTAGAAAAGGCAACCCAAGAGAAATGCATGTAAACTCGGTAATCAATCAATCAGTTCATTTAATAGGACAGAAAAAGAAACAAAAGAAAACTGTTGGTTATAAAGTCAAAAAAATTCTATTCTTTTACGGTTACAAACAGAAAAAAAAACTAAAGAGAGAGAGATATATAAGGAGAGAAAAAAGAAAATGTATATAGTGTATATAATTTTTTTTTCTTTTCTAAAATAACTAATTGTGCGAGCTTGATCATTGAACAATCGCACTCACTATGTTTCCTTTCGGCTGAGTGGATGATCTTCACCTTTCATTAACTTGTACATTAATTGACCCATTTTAGCTGGCGAATCACTGACATTAACATTGGCATCTTTTAAAGCTTGAATTTTGCTTTCAGCACCGCCGGATTTACCACTGATGATGGCACCAGCATGACCCATACGACGGCCAGGTGGAGCTGTTTGTCCGGCAATAAAAGCAACGACTGGTTTAGCGTTCGATCCGGTGTTATTCTTTTGAAGATATTCAGCAGCGGCTTCTTCAGCATTACCACCGATTTCACCGATAAGAATGATGCCTTGTGTGGCTTTATCTTTCAAGAAGATCTCCAAACAATCAATAAAATCTGTACCATTGAATGGATCGCCACCAATACCAACGCACAATGATTGACCAAGGCCAACTTGACTTGTTTGATGTACGGCTTCGTATGTCAATGTACCACTACGAGAAACAATACCGATTGGACCTGGTTTATGAATATGACCGGGCATAATACCGATTTTACATTGACCAGGAGCAATAACACCAGGACAGTTAGGTCCAACAAGACGTGATTTATTTTGTCGTACAAGTTGATGTTTAACTTTGACCATATCGTGTTGTGGAATACCTTCGGTAATGCAAACAATCAAACCAATACCAGCATCGATAGCTTCGAGAATAGCTTCGGCTGCACCTGGTGGTGGTACATAGATAACTGTTGCTGTTGCACCTGTTTCTTTCATTGCTTCGGCAACATTTTTAAATACGGGCAAGCCTAAATGTTTTGTACCGGCTTTTTTTGGACTAACACCACCGACTAATTTCGTTCCATATTCAAGTGCTTGTTGCGAATGAAATGTTCCTTGTTTACCGGTGAAACCTTGGCAGATGACACGTGTCTCACTGTTGATATAAAGATTTTTTCTTGTTGAATTATAGACTGATTGGTCATAATTTGTATGACATGCTTGTTGTTGATTCGATGCAAGTACGGCACTGGTTTGAATAAAACGACATGTTGGCGTCGAAATAATCGATGAGAGAAGTCGTTTCGATAACATTCTCAACAAGATTTTCTCTTTGTTTTTTTTTAAATCTAAAAATAAAATTATTCACAAACAACATTGAAGACTAGATGTGTCACGTTGCAGAAAAACAACATTTTCCGAGAAATTGAGAACAAAAAAAAAACGATTTCGTTTACAATTGTTTACGTCCGCCAGCTTTAGCATATTGAGACTGTTCGTCGGTTAATGGAACATACATAACATTCATATGATGTTGTTCATCGTATGTTCCATCGGCTTTTTTATCGTACGTAATCATTTCTTGACCAAAACCATTTCCAACAGGTGCAACAAGTCGTCCACCGATTTTCAACTGATTTATTAATTCGTAGGGTGTCGATATTGCTGCTGCACCGACATGAATGGCATCGTAAGGCGCTTCAGCATCGAAACCATATCGACCATCGGCTTTGTGAATTTCTAGAAGACCTTCATCGAACAATGCCTTGTGGTTTTTCTTGATATTATCAATGGAACGATCGACTAGTTCTTGAATATGTTCAATACCAATAGCTTTACCATTTGGTCGGACTAGATAAGCCATGCAAGCTGTTAAATATCCCGAACCTGAACCAACATCAAGAACTTTTGCTCCTTGAAAAGATTCCAAACATGTTTTTTTCTCCATCAATTATTCATCTAAACGGAATAATACCTGGCTGAAGTTTATCTTTGAGAACTTCTAAACCAAAAGCATGCATATGTGGTGCACTATTCATAATCATAGTTTCCTATTTTTGTTTCATTTCAGTTCAAATTCTTACCTAATTGTTACCTAAAATTTCGAATGAAACAGAAATATTTCGTCAAATCTACGAGCATTCGACTTACTGCATATCCAACTAAAACAAACGAATAACAAATTATAAAATCAATATGACAATTCAACAATTTCTGTTTACTTGATTTCGGACTATCATCGTATGCATCGGCAATTTTATTAGTAAAATCACCACGATCGACGTTTAACATTGCATTTTTGATTCGTTCATCTGTTATCAAGCCATTCTTAAATAAATTTTCGATTAATTCTTGATTTGATGAGCCTGATGACTGCCAAGCCATTTGTGTATGAAATTTTGATAATGATAAACCACGTAATGAGATTATAGAGATAGCTGTTACAATTGGAAAGAGTTTTGTCGAACAAAAACACGCAATCATAAAACGTTAATGTATCTGAAAAAATAACAAAAATAAAAATTATTGAATACTAATAGATATATTTGACCGCTTGAAACGTCTTAGTTACCAGGACTCAACTGAATCCCTATACGAATCTATGAGTAGTCTACTATCGAATAATTTATTTTGTTCTATGGATTATTTAATATTAATTAATTTTCTGAAAATCAATGTTTTTAATATTATTTTGCGAATGGTTAGTCGAATTAAAAATCTCCTCGAGCTAAACAAAAATTATTCGAATTGTAATGATTTTAATTAATTTTCTAAGATTAAATTTGCAAATATTATTCCCAAATAAATTCCAAATCTTCGAATAGTTTTCCGCCCTCAAACAAACTGTTTATGTTTTTTACATGTCGTATGTTCGATCCTCTTCTAAAAACATTAACCAGTCAGAAATGAGTTGACATTGTGGTACCCTCTATCGATTTCTATTTTCTTACCATTGATTCATTCATTCATATAAAACACAAGTCTATCCATCCAACGAAAAACTGCAGTCCGACAAATATTATTTTTTTTTTTTTGTGTTTTATTACATTAAATCAAAAGCGAAAAACGAACTTAATTTGATTCAATTTTTAGATTGAACTTTTTTTTTCATCAAAAAGAAAAAAATGACACAAGTTAAATGTTCTCAACTTCGTGGTAAAAAACCAGGTAAATAAATTTTATTTTTCAATCCTAAGAAGAAAAGAAAACAAAATCATGTTTTTTGTTTGTTTATTTGTTTGTTCGTAGACGAACTTTTAAAACAATTAAATGATTTACGTCAAGAATTGAATACATTACGTGTTGGTAAAGTAACTGGCAGTGGTGGTGCACAAAAATTAGGTAAAATTCGTAATGTACGTAAATCGATTGCACGTGTACTTATCGTTCGTAATCAAACGACCAAAGATAATTTAAGAAAATTATATCATGGCAAAAAATATAAACCAAAAGATTTACGTCAACGTAAAACACGTGCCATCCGTCGTCTATTGTCACCAAAAGAAAAATCGGTTCAATTGAAAAAACTTCAACGACGAAATTGGGCTTTTCCACAGCGTACATTTGCTGTTAAAGCTTAATTTATCAAAAAGAAAACACAAACAAATAAAACAAAACCGCATGTTTCTTGTTGTTGTTGTTGTTGTTTTTTTATATTCGAAAACTATTCGTTATTAAATAACTGAAAACGAATAAAATAAGAAGAAGATTAAAACCAAATTGAGACAAACAAACACTCTTTATGTGTGTTTTAGATATGCCAAAAAAGAAACAAGTGATTTTTCAGACTAGTATTCCAGGAAAATTTATTCCAAGAGATGATCCATTGCCAGGATCAGGTTCGACACGATTTGACTTCACAGATTCGTTTTTTTTAATCTATTCTGTTTTCTTTTTCTTCGATCTTTAGTTTTCCGTTCGAAAGCTAATGACAATCGATTTAATGCTCGAATGGCTGAACTATTCGCTTCATCATCCGATGTGCATACAAACGAACATCAACTTGTTTCAACTCCAATTTCTCAAGACACTCAAGTAACAAACGCAGAATCCGAAGTAACATCAATCGAATCAACAAATTTACATTCGAATTTACTTCATCGACGTATTGTTACGATGCTTGAAACGCTTAAAACAAGTACAAACGATGATGCACCAGCAACAACAACAACAACAACAACATCTCAATTTGAAAATAAATCTCAACCGATTACATTCGGCCAATTACGACAAGCAACGATCAACGATGAGAAATCGAATCCTCAGTCGACAATAATCGATCGAACGGACAAACATTTACAAACATGGAATACAGTTAAACGAGAAAGTTGTCCTGATTTAACTTCAACAATGAAAAAATCTCAAACAAATAAAGAACGATTGTATACTGCGCCATCGTTTGAACGAGTCCATCAAGAATCAAATATGAATTCGCAAACAAAAACCGAAAGTGAACAATCTCAGCAATCATCATTAACCGTCGATGAAATTCTCGCAATGTACTATTCGAAAGCAAATCAATCGATCAATCATGAATCTCATTTATCATCGCCGAACTATGCGAATACATCGACAGGATTCTATGCTCATTCAACACAAACACGATGGGCGACATCAGTCAATAATCTTCATAACATTCCGTCGAATTCAACGTCAGTACAACCACGAATAATTCTTCAGGAACAAAATCGAACTCGTCCACCGCCGCCGTCCTATTCATCAAGTATTTCGCAAAGTCATCGAACAATTTCAATACAAAATCAAGCTCAACATCAGATAAATCCTCATGTTCTGCCGCCAATTTTAGAACATCTCTATCCAAATACATATTCGCCATCACATCTACTCACTGACAATAGTCATTCGAATCCTTCGCCATCATTCGTCCCACCAATCGCCAATTCAGCAACAAATACGACTATCCGTCCACCACCTCCACGTTACGTTTCGCCGTCAACGGATTCCGATCGTTCGAGTACAATTTTATCAACGATTAATGATTCAACATCGTCTAGTCAACAAACGAAACCATCATCATCACCGCCACCAGCAACAAAAACAGGCTACGATCGAGAATTTTCTCGTTTACTCTACGGTAAAGATGCAATGAAAATTCGACGACAAAAACAAAAACGAAAAGCATTCAGTGATCCAGTTAAGTAAGTCGAAAAGTGAACGTTTCATGTCAATCGAATTTTGTTTTTCAAAACAAAAAAGGAAAAGTGTCGAAGAAGCCAGCCGATTCATGGAGAAAGCGAATCGTCGAGTAACAACACATTTGAACAGAACCGATACTTTAAAAGAAGAAGCAGAAGCAGACAATGATGATACAGGAAGTGACGACAGATCAAATGTCGAAAATAAAGATCAAGATTTACTTCCTCGACGTCGTTTTCAACGTCAATCGGAGTATGACACAACGAACAATCAAAAATCGAAATCGAATCATTTTCTTTTTCTTCAGTTTAATTGACAAAAATCGTGAATCAGCTCAAAAAGCAATCATTCCAGCAAATCCTTTACTAAAACGTCGTATACCTTCATTCTTACGTGTTTATTCTCAAGCACCATCGTCCAATGATATTCTTCTTCAATGGCATCTATTTAATCTTTCTGAACTCGAATCATTCTATGCTATGATGACACGATTATATAAAAATGAAAATCTAGCTCGTGTTCAACTCTATGAAATCTATCGAACAGCATTACTTTCAGCATTAACTGCAAAAACAATGCGAATCTCCACGACCAATAGTGATAATGAATCGATAACTACACCGTTATGACAGTTTTCAGTTTTTTTTTTATTTCCTAATGCTAAATAATTATTTTTGTGTTTTTTTACACATATATTAAAATCGATTAATTTCAATTAATTAATAATATTTTTTAGATTGAGAAATGAGTTTTCTTGTAAAACTTTTAAAAACTTATCCACATGTTCATGTACATGCTGATAAATTTGCGCTTGTCGAAGAGACTATTCGAGTTTTGATAAGTGACGGTCGAAAATTGTTGCATGTCGTTGCTGATTTCGATTTTACATTGACAATGTATGAAAAAAATGGTAAATCGTTACCATCAACATTCGGTGTCATAGAAAGAAGCGATGAAATTAAAGTAAAATCGAATTTGAAATGTGACAAAAAAAACGAAAATTTCATCAATGATTTAGTTGTCCGATGGTAGTTTACTTCGAGATCGAGCTGAAGAATTAAAAGCTAAATATCATCCAATTGAAATCGATGTTCACATGGATGTCAATGAAAAACTACCGCATATGATCGAATGGTGGAAATCGGCACATAATCTTTATCTTGAATCGAATCTCAATAAAACTTATATCAAACAACTTGTTCAACAGTCTGATATGGAATTAAAACGAGATGTTCAACAGTTTATCACGGATCTTTTACGTACTGAAACACCGATTTTGATTTTTTCGGCTGGTATTGGTGATATTATTGAATATTTTCTTGAAAAAGAAATTCCAGAATTCAAACATAATCATGAATCATCGCATATTGTCTCGAATTTCATTCAATACAATTCCGATGGCAAATTGATATCCTTCAGTGATAAATTAATTCATACGTTTAATAAGAACGAACATGAAATTCATGATACACCATATTTTCAATCGATATTAAATCGTCCGAATGTGATTCTACTCGGCGATTCACTCGGTGATATTGGTATGACTGGTGGAATGAAAAATTTAAAACAAACTCTCAAAATTGGCTTTTTAAATAATTCAACACCGGAAAAATTAGAAGTTTATAAAACCGTTTATGATATCGTTATTTGTGATGATCAATCATTTGACATTCCGAATGCTATTTTAAAAGAAATATAAAAGCGATTTATTGTTCTTGCTATTTTTTTTTTGAGGAAAAACAGGAAATTTAGCGGTGGATGTTTTTTTTTCAGATAAACGAATAATGGAACGAAAAATCAAGAAAGAAGTTTATCTAGCTGAAGACGAAGAAATTTTAATCGTCAAGAAAAAGAAACCATCGTCATTCGTTAAAAAACTGTAAAATAAATTGTCTTTTTCTTGTACAAATATTTATTTTGAATGTCTAGTTTAATACGATGGACAAGTGGAACTGTATTCATCATTCTTTCGTTGATTATCGGCGCTCCGTTCTTACTTCAATCGCATGGCGATGTTATTCTAACGAAATTATTTTTTCAAACATGGTCTCGATATTATCCTTGGATTGACATAACGAAATTAGAAGATTTCAGTTTGAATGGTGTTAATGTCTACGAACAAACCGAACCGAATGTTACTGTTGGCATTTGGTAATTAAATGCAAATGATACAGTTTTATTTGACAAATATGTTGTTGTTGTTGTTTCTTTTTATTGCGATAGGTATGTTGTACCGTCAAATGTAAAAGTTGATTCTAAATTATCAACTCTTGGTGAACATCTTAAAAGATATATTCATTCTGATGATAAGCCCATAATTATGTATTTACATGGACAGGATGGAACGAGGTAAACGAAAAGAAAAATTCATAGAAGAAAAAAACGAATTGTTCCATTGAAGAGCCACACATTACCGAGCAAATCATTATCGAATGATGACAAATTTCGGTAATCATATCATAGCTCTTGATTATCGAGGTTACGGTGATTCGACTGGTGTACCAACTGTTCAAGGTATCGTTCATGATGTTCTACATGTTTATAAAGTCATACGACAAGTTTGCCCGAAAAATCCGATTACAATCTGGGGACATTCAATGGGCACAGGTGTAGCTTCATGGACAGTTCGTTCTTTATTTGAAAATTCGACTAGTAAAATTCACACAAAAGTTTATTTCGAAATAATCTCAAATGATTTTAGATCTACAAAAACCATCAGGTTTAGTACTTGAAGCACCTTTTTATAATACATTACAAGCACTTGTTTCATATCCACTAACACGAGTGAGATTTTCTTCATATGAAAAATCGAAGAGATTCAATTGTGAAATGATTGTGATTTTTAGATTTTAAAAGTCAATCCATATTTCATGCAAGCAGCATTAGATTCTCTAAATATAGTCAAATTAGATTTTCCAAATAATGAAATGTAAAAATGAGATAATATGAATTTCGAGTTTTATCTTTTTTTTTTGTTTTAGCGTCACAATTCTCCCACTACCAATTGTTGTTATTCATTCGGAAGATGATGCAATCATCCCATATTTTCATGCTGAATTAGTAAATTTAATTATTTCATTGAAGTTTATTCATTAATGTTGAACTTCTTCTTCGTAGATTCAAGATTATGTTAAACAGCATCGAGACCAAAGTTTTCCTGAAGTTCGTTTTGTCACAGTTCCACGTTCGGCTGGTTGTGGACATAATCATATTTATTCGTATCCTAAATTTCAAGAAATAGTCAGGTAAATCTTTGTAATCAGTCGAGAACGCTATTAAATCGAACTATTTCGTTTTTAGTGATTTTTCATTTTTGAAAAATTCAGTAGCAGCTTGAATACAATCAATTCAATCAATCAAATTATGTTTTTCTGTCTTACAAATTTAATAGTTCACGTCTGATTTCTTTTTCGTACAACACAATTGATGTTTTTGTCATTTTTTTTTCTTAACAATAATGAACGACAAATGATTCTTTTTTACAGATAAGAAAAAAAACTTAAAGAACAATGGACGAATCCGATGTCAAAGTTGACATAACACGTTCGGGATCAAAACCAATGTAAGTCGACAATGATCCTCCAAAGCCTATTCGATTTTTCAATAGGTCAGTAGCGAAAAAAGTCGGTTTTACACTCATCGGTGCATATGTCATTGCATCGATTCTGATTCCAATTGTTCTTCTTATTTATCCAGCAATCGTCAAACATATTGTTTTTATGGATAAAAGTAAAGTTCTCTCAGTTTTTTTTGTTAAGATTAATTTGAAAATTTTCGAATTTAGTTAATTTCAATTCAAATTTAACTCTATTAGGATCATT
>ERZ778020.3031-NODE-3031-length-11418-cov-3.636892_pt1 | contig 11418 bp, 10 predicted proteins | sample MGYA00375750_ERZ778020 | MGnify/ENA primary metagenome ERZ778020 (study PRJEB29350, sample SAMN05389818) | bioreactor metagenome | isolation source: Ammonium sulfate bioreactor | place: South Africa: University of Cape Town | collected 2014-03-17 ...
AGCGGCTGCCATGCGGCTCGCCGTCCCCGGGCACCAGGATCAGGAACGCGACCCCCAGGGCGAGGCAGATCAGGCCGGGGAGCACGAAGGCGGCACGCCAGCCGAGGCTCGCGGCAATCAGCGCGGTGACGCCGGCCGCGGAAGCCGCTCCGAGATTGCCCCAGACCGCGTTGACGCCGAGGTCGCGTCCGAGCTGGCTGGCGTGGCTCACCAGCATCGTCGAGCCGACCGGATGATAGATCGCGGAGGCGACGCCGAGTACCAGGAGCCAGCCGGCGAAGGCGGCCGGCTGGCTCGCGGAGGCGACGCCGAGGCAGGACAGGCCATAGCCGACGAAGAAGACCGCGAGCATGTTCCGGCGGCCGAAGCGGTCCGAAAGCCAGCCCATCGGCAGCGAGCACAGGCCGAAGGCAACGAAGGCCCCGGTCGCGAGCCCGATCAGCTCGGCATAGCTCAGCCCGGTCTGCGCCGCGATCGCGATGACGGCAGTCGGGTAGATCAGCAGCACGAAGTGGTCGAGCGCATGGGCGGCATTGACGAAAAGAAGCGTTCGCTTGGACAGGGGTTCAGGTGACATGGCTCTGCTCGCGGTGGGGATACGCCTGTCTATCTTGACCCGTTGCGCGCCGTCGGGTCGTTATATGACGCGATCGGGCCAAAGGAGGATGCGGTGCGGGGGGAAAGCGACGCCTATCAGACGGTCCCGCGTGCGGTCGCGGTCATGCCGAAATCCTACGATGGCGGCGTCAGCACCGGCTGGCACAGCCATCCCCGTGCGCAATTGCTCTACGCGACCTCGGGTCTGACGCTGGTGACGGCCGAGGATGGCACCTGGATCCTGCCCGCCCGCCATGCCCTGTGGATCCCGCCCGGGCTTTTCCATGAGGTCAGGATGCACGGGCAGGTGACGATGTGCTCGGCCTATGTCACGCCGGAGGCCGTCGGAGTCCTGCCGACCGGTTGCCGGGTGTTGGAGGTGACCCCGCTCCTGGCTGCGGCACTGCCGGCGCTGGCGGCCGAGCCGATGCTCTACGAGGAGGACGGACGCGGCGGCCATCTCGCGGCGCTCGTCCTCGACGAGATCGCGCGGGCGCCGGAAACCTCGCTGACCTTGCCGCTGCCGCGCGACCCGCGCCTGCGGCGCGTTTGCGAAGCGCTGCTGCAGAACCCCGGCTCGCCGGTCGATCTCGACGGCTGGGCGCAGCGCGTGGGCGCGAGCCGGCGCACGCTGACCCGCGGCTTCCGGGCGGAGACCGGCATGAGCTTCGGTGACTGGCGGGCGCGGCTGCGCGTCGTGCGGGCGATGGCACTGGCGTCGGACGCCGCACCAGATCGCGCGGGCGGTCGGCTATGCCGACCTGCGCGCCTTGCGTGCGGTGGCGCGGCGCATCCTGGGCGGCGTGGACCTCGCCTGGTGACGCTTCGGCTGCGACAGCGGCAGGCCTCTCCGCCGGCCACCTGCAAAATGGCCTTTGGGCGCCACCTCGCGGCCGGATACGCTGGTATCGGCGAGAGGTTGAAGGATGGGGCAGGGCGCGAGTGAACAGCCGTCAGATCGAGGTCTTCGCCGCCGTCATGAAAGCCGGGACGGTGTCCCGGGCGGCGGAAATCCTGGGCGTCACCCAGCCCGGCGTCAGCCGCCTCGTCGCGGAGCTCGAGCGATCGCTCGGATTCGCCCTGTTCGATCGGGTGCGCAACCGCATCGTGCCGACACCCGAAGGGCGGACCTTCTTCGCCGAGGTCGAGGCCAATTTCCGGGGCATGGACAGGCTTCGCGCCAGCGCCGCCCGCATCCGCGACTACGGGGCCGGGCAGCTCAGGGTCGCGACCCTTTCGGCTTTGAGCTCGTCGATCGTCCCCAACGCCGTGCTGCGCTTCCGCAATCTGCGGCCGGATGCGACAGTCACCCTTATGGTGCTGCCGTCGCGCGACGTTCGCGACGGTGTCGCGTCCGGCATCTACGACATCGGCCTCGCCGCCGACGAGATCGACGTCACCGGGGTGGTCCACCAGGTCTTCGTCCAGCCGCGCGCGCTCTGCGCGATGCCGCTGGGCCATCCGCTTGCCGAGCGCGAGACCATCGGTCCGCACGACCTCTCCGGCATCGACTTCGTCGCCTATGTTCCGGAGGACCGGGCGCGGCAGCGCTTCGACATGATCCTGTCGGAGGCCGGCGCCGCACCGCCGCGCGTCGTCGTCGAGACGATCTATGCCGCGACGGTCTGCGCGCTCGTGGCCGAGGGGGTCGGCGTCGGCCTGGTCAGCCCCTACGCGATCGCGGGGCATGACCAGAGCCGCCTCGTGCTGCGGCCCTTCGAGCCGGCGGTGCAGAGCCGCAGCTTTCTCATCCTGCCGCCGGACAGGCCGAAATCCCAACTCGTGCGCGACTTCATCGACTGCCTGATGGCGGCGCGCTGAACCATAACGATCCGGCATCGAGCCATGCCGCGGGGATGATTGTCGTTTCGATGTTGGGCGCCCGAGTATCGGCCCGACAAGGGAAATCGACGATGCATGACCTGACACTCTGTGTTCACCACCCGGCCGTCGACGAGGAAGGCTATGCCTCGCTCGCCGTGCCGACGCACCGCGCCTCGACCATCGTCTATCCCGATGGCGCGAGCTTCATGGCGCGCAAATATCGCGGCTTCGACGGCTATACCTACGGGCTGCACGGCACCCCGACGACGCGCACGCTCGAAGCGCAACTGACCCAGTTGCACGATGGCATCCGCACCGTGCTGGTGCCGTCCGGGCAGGCGGCGGTCACCATCGTGATGCTGTCGGTGCTGATGCCCGGCGACAAAGTGCTGATCCCCGATCATGTCTATCCGCCGGTCCGCAGCTTCTGCGCCGATTATCTGGCCCCGCGCGGCATCGCCTATGGCGTCTACGACCCGCTGATCGGGGCCGGCATCGCCGATCTCGTCGACGAGACCGTCAAGCTGGTCTGGGTCGAGTCGCCCGGCTCGAACACGATGGAGGTGCAGGACGTGCCCGCCATCGTCGCGGCGGCGAAGGCGAAAGGCGCGCTCGTCGGCTGCGACAATACCTGGGCGACGCCGCTGATCTTCAAGCCGCTGCAGCACGGCGCTGATTTTGCCTGCGAGGCGCTGACCAAATATGTCGGCGGCCATTCCGATCTGCTGCTCGGCTCGATCACCGTCAGCGACATGGCACTGCGCCAGAAACTGAAGGAAACCTTGCGCGGCTTCGGCGTCGGCGTCTCGCCGGACGAATGCCAGCTCGCCTTGCGCGGCATCGAGACCATGGGCCTGCGTGTCGCCCATATGGGCGGGGTTTCCGAGGATTTCGCCCGCCGGCTCGTCGATCACCCCATGGTCGAGCGCGTCCTGCATCCGGCCCTGCCGTCCTGCCCCGGTCACGCGGTCTGGAAGCGTGACATGGGGCGCTCCTCGGGTCTGTTCAGCCTCGTGCTGCAGCCGGTCGACGACGACGCGATGAGCGCGGCGCTGAGCGCCTTGCGCGTCTTCGCGATCGGCGCCTCCTGGGGCGGTACGCGCAGCCTCGTCGCGCCGCAGGCGATCGCGCAGGACCGCAGTGCGACCGCCTGGACGGCGAAAGGCCCGCTCCTGCGCATCAGCATCGGGCTCGAGGAGCCGGATGAGCTCTGGGCCGATCTGAGCCGCCTGCTGTCGGTGCTTGGACAGGCATCCGCGACCAGAGCCGCCTGACGGCAAGCGGCAAGGAACCGCAGCGGCCAAGGACACGGCGCGGATACCGCGCCGTGCGGGGAGGATTTTGCCCGGAGACGGCAATCCAGACACAACGAGGAAGGGGAAGACATGATGAGATCGTTACGAGCCTTGGCCGCCTTGGCCTTCCTGGCCGCGCTGTGTGCGCCCGCGGCGGCGCAGACCAGCCCCACGCTGGCGAAGATCCGCGAGCGCGGTGAACTGATCTGCGGCAGCAGCCCCGGCGTCGCCGGCTTCTCGATCCAGGATGCGACCGGGCGCTGGAACGGCTTCGATACCGATATCTGCCGGGCGCTGGCAGCCGCGATCTTCGACGATCAGGACAAGATCAAGTTCATTCCGCTGAGCTCCAAGGACCGGCTCATCGCGCTGCAGGCGGGCGAGATCGATGTGCTGCCGCGCACCACGACCTGGACGCTCTCGCGCAACCTCAGCCAGGGCGTCACCTTCACGACCGTCAACTACTACGACGGCCAGGGCTTCATGGTGCCGAAGAAGCTCGGCGTGACCAGTGCGAGCAAGCTCGACGGCGCCTCGATCTGCGTGGCCCAGGGCACGACCAGCGAGCTCAACCTCGCCGACTATTTCCGGCGCAACCGGATGAAATACGAGGTCGCGGCGTTCGGCACGGCCGAGGAAGCGCTGAAGGCCTATGAATCCGGCCGCTGCGACGCCTACACGACGGACATCTCCTCGCTCTCCGCCGTTCGTCTCAAGCTTCAGGACATCGACAACCACGTCATCCTGCCCGACGTGATCTCGAAGGAGCCGCTCGGCCCCTGGGTGCGCACCGGCGACGAAGGCTGGTTCAACCTCGTGCGCTTCACCGTGCTCGCCCTCGTCAACGCCGAGGAGCTGGGCGTGACCAAGGCCAATGTCCGGGAGATGCTCAAATCCGACAATCCCGAGATCAAGCGCTTCCTCGGGCTGGAGGGAAAGTTCGGCGAGGCGCTCGGGCTGACGAATGACTGGACGGTGCGCATGATAGCCGCCGTCGGCAATTACGGCGAGAGCTTCGACCGGTATCTTGGCAAGGGCTCGCGCCTCGGCCTCGAGCGAGGTCCCAACGCGCTCTGGACGAATGGCGGCCTGCAATACGCGCCGCCTTTCCGCTGAAGCACCGCGCCGCACCGCCCGCCGGCATGAGCCGGCGGGCGACTTTCAGTCGATGCCGGCGCCGCCGCTCCCGGGCTCCGTCTCGACGAGATATTCGATGTGCCGGCGTCCGGACGCGCCGCTCCCGATCGCGACCGAGACGCCGAAGATGCGCTGGATCGCGTTCGGCGTCAGCACGGTGTCGGGCGGTCCCGCCGCCTGCAGCCGGCCCTCGTGCAGCAGCGCGATCTCGTCGCAGAACATCGCTGCGAGATTGAGGTCGTGCAGCGCCATGATGCAGGTGATGCCGAGCCGGCGTACCAGGCCGAGGATCGCGAGTTGGTGGCGGATGTCGAGGTGGTTGGTCGGCTCGTCGAGGATCAGCTCGCTCGGCTCCTGGGCGAGCGCGCGCGCGATATGGACCCGCTGGCGCTCGCCGCCGGACAGCGTGTGCCAGGGCTGGTCGTGGCGGTCCGCCAGGCCGACGCGCTCCAGCGCCTGGTTCACGGCCGCCTCGTCCTGGCCGTTCCAGGAGGCGAGCGCGGTCCGGTGCGGCGTGCGGCCGAGGCGGACCACGTCGCAGACGCAGAGCTGGATGTCGGTCGTCGCCTGTTGCTCGACGAAGGCGAGGCGCCGCGCCAGCCTGCGCCGGGGCACGCCGGCGATGTCCTGCCCGTCGAGCGTGACGACGCCGCTCGCGACGTTGCGCAGCCGGCAGAGCAGCCGCAGCAGGCTGGATTTGCCGGAGCCGTTCGGGCCGATCAGCCCGAGCACCCGCCCGGGGGCGGCCTGCAGCGTCACCCCGTCGACGATCATCCGGCCGGCGGCGCCCCAGCGCGCCTCTCGTGTGGCGAGCGTCATGCCGGCAGCCGTGCGCGATGGAGGATGATCGCGAAGACCGGCGCGCCGAACAGCGCGGTGACGACGCCGATCGGCAGGATCTGCTGCGGGATCAGCACGCGGGACAGGATGTCGGCGAGGATCATGAAGATCGCGCCGACGACGAGGCAGGCTGGCAGCAAGCGAGCATGGCCGGAGCCTACGAGGAAGCGCGCGGCATGGGGAATGATCAGCCCGACGAAGCCGACGGTGCCGACGATAGAGACCATGACCGCGGTCATCACCGCCGTCGTCGCGAAGAGCACGACCTTGACCCGCGTCACCGCGACGCCGAGGGAGGCGGCGGCATCGACGCCGAAGGCGAAGGCGTCCAGCACCTTGGCGTGCAGCATGCAGATGGCGAAGCCGAGGACGGCGACCGGCGCCGCGATCCACAGATCCGGCCAGCGCACGCCGCCAAAATTGCCGAGAAGCCAGAACATCACGCCCCTGGCCTGCTCGGCGCTGGCAAGCGTCGTCACGATCGTGGCGGTCGCCGCGTTGAAGATCTGAGAGGTGGCGACCCCGGCGAGGATGACGCGGTCGCTCGCTCCACCGGCCCCGGCCGCCAGCATTGCGACCACCGCCAGCGCTGCGCAGGAGCCGATGAAGGCGCCGGCCGACACCGTCAGCGTCGCTCCGCCGATCCCGACGCCGAGGATCAGCACCGCGACGGCACCCGTCGAGGCGCCGGCGGAGATGCCGAGGACGTAGGGTTCCGCCAGAGGGTTGCGCAGCAACGCTTGCAGGATGGCGCCCGAAAGTGCCAGCGCCCCGCCGCACAGCCCGGCCATCAGCGCCCGGCTGAGCCGATAGTCGAAAATGACGCCCTGCTCGATCGCGCCGACCGGGAAGTCGAGCGCGAAGAGTCCGTTCGCCAGCGCTTCCAGCGCGGTGCGGAGCGGAATCCGCATCTCGCCGATCGTGACCGCCAGCGCCACCGCGAGGATCAGCGCGATCAGCGCCGCCAGCGCGATGACGATGCGTGCCGGCCAGTTCGGCTCGTGGACGGCGTGGCTCACGGTGCGAGGCCGAAGCCGGCGATCGCCCGGGCGAGCGTCTCGATCCCGTCCACCGTGTCGAGGCCGGCGCGGGTCGCGCCGACATCCAGCACCACGATGCGGTTCTTCTTGACCGCGTCGAGCTTGCTCGCGACGGGGTCGGTCCGCAGGAACGCCAGCTTCTTCTCGATGTCGTCGGCCGGAAAGCGCCGGCGGTCCATCCTGACGGCGACGATCACCGCCGGGTTGGCGGCGGCGATGCCCTCCCAGCCGACGAGCGGCCATTCCTCATTGGTGGTGATGACGTTGCGCGCGCCGAGCTTCGACAGGATGTAGGCGGGCACGCCGTTGCGGCCAGCCATGAAGGCGTCGCCCTTGATGTCCTTGCTCGAGAACCAGACGACGACCGGCGCGTCTTTGGCCTTGAGATCGGCCACGGCCCGGACGGCCCTGGCCTCGCGCGCCTGGAGTTCGGCGATCAGGGCTTCCGCTCTGTCCGACACGTCGAAGATCTGGCCGAACTCGCGAATGTTGCGATAGACGAGCTCCATCGTGAACATCCGGGTGCGCACGCCGTCGCCGCCGCCGGAGTTGTCCTTGCCGACGCAGTCCGTCGGAGACACGTAGGTCGGCACCTTCACCTGCGCGAACTGGTCGCGCTTGCCGACGATGCCGTTGGGCCCGACATGCCATTCGAACATCGCGGTGACGAGGTCGGGCTGCCGGGCCAACACCGCCTCGAAGCTCGGGTCGTTGTCGGCCAGGCGCTTCACCTTGGCGTCGATCGCCTGATAGGGCTTGGCGACGGGCGAGAACCAGACCGCGGTACCGACGACCCGGTCGCCGAGGCCGAGCGCGTAGAGGATTTCCGTCTGCGTCTGGCCGATCGCGACGACGCGCTGCGGCGCGACATTGAAGGTGATGGTCTCGCGGCAGTTTTCCAGCGTCAGAGGGTATTTCGTCGGCGCCGCGGCGGCCGTGCCCGCGGCCAGCGCGCCGAGCAGCGCGGCGGCCGGGAGGCGAAGCAGGTGATGGAACGGGCGCGCAGCCGACATCGGCGTCATCCAAAATGTTACAATGTTGCATTTCCGATAGAATGCGCGGCGGGCAGCCGTCAAGCCGCGCCGAGCGGCCTGGGTTGTGGTCTTCGTGAACATGGATTTCATCGCTCCCCGAGATGACGGCCGGGGTCGCGCTGGGCATGTGGGGCGGAGTGCCGGCCACAAGGACCGCCATCGACTCACAGGCTCCGGAACACCCCGTCCGAAAGACGTCTTCGACGACCGGGGCAGGTCTCCTGGCTCGCGGGTCGGTGCCGGTTCCGCCCGGCCTTCCCGGCGCAGAGCGCCAGTGGACGATGGACGGAGAGCTCGCCGCTTACAGTTGCGGGGGCAGCTTCGGCTTCGGCGCATGGCGCCTCACCGAATTCCCTCTTAGCTCCGGGAGCAACCCGGAGAACCTCGATCGCGGCCAGCCTATCCAGCCGGGCCGCGCCGTCAAGGGCTGTGAGCCTCAGCCGGCCCGCAGCAGGAAGAGGCCGACATCGATGCTCCTGGCGCGGAAGCCGGCCTCGCAATAGCAGAGGTAGAATTCCCACAGCCGGCGAAACCCGTCGTCGAAGCCGAGCGGGGCGATCTCATTCCAGCGCTCGAGAAACCGGCGGCGCCATTCGCGCAGCGTCAGAGCATAGCTGTCGCCGAAGCGGAACGGCGCGTCCATGCGCAGCCCGGCCGCTTGAGCCTGCGCGTCGAGGGCCGCGACGGAGGGCAGGCAGCCCCCCGGAAAGATATAGCGCTGGATGAAGTCCGTCCCCGACTGGTAGCTCTCGAACAGGGCTTCGTCGATGGTGATCGCCTGCAGCACGATTCGGCCTCCGGGGCGTAGCGTGCTGTTCAGTCTGGCGAAGTAGCCCGGCCAGTAGGCGCGGCCGACCGCCTCGATCATCTCGATGGAAACGATGCGGTCGAACTGACCGGTGATGTCGCGGTAATCCTGCAGGCGCAGCTCCACCCGTTCGGCAAGGCCCGCCTCGGCGATCCGGCGCTGCGCGAAGGCGAGCTGGGCCGGCGAGAGCGTCACCGCCGTGACGCGGCAGCCTCGCTGCGCCAGCCGCTCGGCGAGGGCGCCCCAGCCGCAGCCGATCTCGAGCACGTGCTCGCCCCCCTTGAGGGCGAGCATCTCGATGATCCGGTCGAGCTTGTCCTGCTGGGCCGCCTCGAGGCTTTGCGTCGGCGCGGTGTAGAGCGCGGAGGAATAGGTCATGCTGGCGTCGAGCCAGTGGCCGTAGAACGCATTGCCGAGGTCGTAATGGGCCGGGATGTTGCGGCGGCTGCCGGCGCGGCTGTTGGCGTTGCGCCAGTGCCGCAGCCGGTTGAGGAGCCGCGCCGGCCAGGTTCCGGAGACGAGCGCGCGCAGCGTCGCATCGTTGCGGGCCCCCAGCTCGATCAGCGCGGTCAGGTCCGGGGTAGTGAAATCGCCGTCGCGATAGGCATGGGCCAGGCCGACATCGCCATCGAGCAGCAGGCGGCGCATGGCGCGCCAGCGCCGCAGCACCATCATGGCCTGCGGACCCGGCAGCGAGCCGCCGCTCGACAGCCGCTCGCCCTCCGGCGTGACGACATGCAGCCGGCCGATCGCGATGCGCGCCAGCAGCTGCCGCAGGAACCAGCGCGAGAGCCCGAGGCCGCTTGGCAGCGCAAGGGCGGCATCCTTTGCCGGCGCATGATCGGTTTCGGGTAATGTCATCGCTGCATCGATCCTTTCGGATGAGGTGCCGAGATCTGTGCCGGGCTAAACGGCTGCGCCGGCGGCGCGGGGTGCGGCCACCACGGAATCCGCTTCGCCAGGAGCCTTAGCGCATGCCAGTGGATGGCGGCCGTGACCTTCAGGGTCAGAAGCGGATGGGTCGCGAGCAGGCGCAGCAGCGTCGCATCGTCGAGCCTGCGGCGCGTGCCGCTCAGCACCGCCGCGATCAGGCGCCCACCGGCGTCGTGGCCGTCGATGGCGACGCAGACCTGCTCTCCGGGAGGCTCGACCCGGAAGGCGTAGCGCATCGAAAGTCCCATGAACGGCGAGACGTGAAAACGCTTCTGCGCCTCCTGCCGCAGCGGCCGCGCGCCGGACCCGGCCGGCGCGACATAGCTGTGCGTCTCGCCGAAGGTGTTGTGCACCTCGTAGACGGTCGCGCGCAGCTCCCCGTCGCTGGCGTAGCAGAAATAGGTGCTCAGCGGGTTGAAGGCATAGCCGAGGATGCGCGGCATGGTCAGCAGCCTGGCCGTGGCGCCGTCCCAGTCGATGCCGGCGGCCGCCAGGACTTCGGCGAGCTGCGCCTTCAGCGGCCGTCCGCTGCCGTCGCCGTAATCGGCGTCGCGGAAGGCGTAGAGATTGAAACGATTGCGCGAGAACAGGCGCGAGCCCCCGGCGATGGCGTCGATCTCGTCGAGATCGAGCAGCATCCAGAAGACGCGATAGGCCAGGGCGTGCGGCTTCGGACGGAAGCGATGATGCCGGACCCTGCCGACATAGAGGGCGGAGGCGATGCTCATGCCGCGAGCTCGCGCGGGGCGGACGCGGGGATGCGGCCCGATTCGTCCTGGACCCGCCAGGGCCGGCGGGGCGCGCCCAGCGCCTCGGCGACGGCGAGCCCGGACTGCAGGCCGTCCTCGTGGAAGCCCGCGCCGAAATAGGCGCCGCAGAACCAGATCCGGCGCCGTCCCTGCAGGCCCCAGAGCCGGTCCTGGGCGGCCAGCGCGGCCCGGTCGAAGATCGGGTGCTCGTAGATCTCCTCGTGCAGCACGCTTTCGTCGCGCAATGTCGGGGGCGGGTTGAGGGTGACGAACAGGGCTCGCTCGCACGACAGGCCCTGCAGCCGGTTCATCCAGTAGGTCACGGCGCAGGCAGCGTCCGGCCGGCTGCGGTCGCCAAGGTGGTTCCAGCTCGCCCAGGCGCGGCGTCGCTTCGGCATCAGGGCAGCATCGCCGTGCAGGACGGCGCGATTGCGGCTGTACCGGAAGGCGCCTAGCGCCTGGCTTTCCTGCGCGTCTGGGTCGGCCAGAATCGCCAGGGTGCGGTCGGCATGCGTGGCGAAGACGACCTGGTCGAAGCGCTCGCTCCAGCCTTTGCCGGCGACCACGACGCCATCGGCAGCACGGCGGACCTCGCGCGCGGCCGAGCCGAGCCGGATCTCGCCCGTGAACGCCTGCCGCAGCTTTTCGACATAGCGCGCGCTGCCGCCGGCGACGGTGCGCCAGACCGGCCGGTCCGTGAGCTGCAGCAGCCCGTGATTGTGGTGGAAGCGCAGAAAGGCTTCGGCCGGGTAGGACAGGATTTCGGAGCAGGGGGCGGACCAGATCGCCGCGGCCATCGGCAGCAGATGATCGTCGATGAAGGCGCGGCCGTAACCGCCGGCAGCGAGGTAGTCGCCGAGCGTCGCAGCCGTGGCGGCGCCGCCGAGCGCGTCGCGGGTGGCGCCGCGATAGAAGCGCGCGATGTCCTGCAGCATCGCCCAGAAGCGCGGTTTGGCGAGGTTGCGCGGTTGGGCGAACAATCCGCCGAGGCTTGTTCCGCTATATTCGAGCCGTCCTGCGTCGAGCGAGACGGCGAACGACATTTCGGTCGGCTGCGTCTCGACCGCGAGATGGTCGAGCAGGGCGACGAAGTTGGGATAGGTCCTCTCGTTGTAGACGATGAAGCCGGTATCGACCGCCATCTCTCCGCCGGCCTCGTCC
>ERZ778020.3033-NODE-3033-length-11413-cov-3.569466_pt1 | contig 11413 bp, 8 predicted proteins | sample MGYA00375750_ERZ778020 | MGnify/ENA primary metagenome ERZ778020 (study PRJEB29350, sample SAMN05389818) | bioreactor metagenome | isolation source: Ammonium sulfate bioreactor | place: South Africa: University of Cape Town | collected 2014-03-17 ...
CGATACATTGCTGGGAGCGATCGGCGTGTCCGGTGCGCCGGGCGGTGACAAGGATGAGAAGTGCGCGCGCGCCGGCATTGATGCGATCCGCGACAAACTCGACTTCTAAAATTCCAGAGTGACGCGCGGCCAGAGCCGCGCGTGCTCAGCGGAAGGCGAACGCGAGCAGTCGGGTTCTGCTATGGATCGCGAACGCGGCGCCGGAAAGAATGCCCGCAAGCGCGATGAACGAGGGCATCGCCAGCGTCGAAACACCGGTCAGGCCCTGGCCGATTGAGCAGCCGTAAGCCATCGCGCCGCCGATACCCATGAAGGCTGCGCCAGCAAGCGAGCGGCCGGTATGGGCGACGGAGGTGTAACCTTCGAACGCGAAGCGTCCCGTCAGCGTCGCGGTCGCGAGGCTTCCGACCAGAACGCCAACCACGAGCGCGATGCCGAAGTTCAGCGTCAGCCCGGTGGAGAGCATGGTGTACTGCACCGAATCCGCGATCGGCGACACGAAGGTCAGCGACGCAACTGGAATCGCGGCCCAGCCGGCAACCACCAGCAGACCGATGATGAGGCCCGCGGCGATCTGGCCGTAGGAACGGCGGAATTGCTTGTCCGAGAATGCGTAGATCAGCAGCGCGCCGCTTGCGATCAGTGCCGCGATCAGCCGCGCGGCAATATCGTCGAGGCCCATGGTGTTCAGCAGGGCAGGGACGGATACGGCGGTCGGCGCGGTCTTGGTCCAGTCGAGGAATGCGATGCGCGCGGGCGCGATCAGGCCCTTCAGCGTCATCTGCGCGGTGATGCCGATCACAGTAATCACAACGAGTGAGCGCAGGTTACCCTTGCCGAGCAGCACCAATGCGCGCGAGGCGCAGCCATTAGCGAGCACCATGCCGAGGCCGAACAGCAGGCCGCCGAAGAAGATCAGCGGCGCGGAAAACGATGGCTGCAGATAGATCGACGTGCCGATATTGACGAGCCCGGTACCGGCGAGAGCCTGCGTGCCAATGATCGCCACGGCGAGTGCGGTTGCGTAGCTGCGGATCTTGCGGGTGTCGTTTGAGGTCCAAAGGTCGCGCAGGCTGCTCATCAGGCAGAAGCCGCTAAGCAGGCCGACCACGCCAAACACGAGTCCGATCACAAAGCCGGAAACCACCGAGAGGTCGATCATGACGATCACGAGCCATTGTTGTGAGAAAGAGAACATCTTTCTATGCAGGATGGGCGGCAGGGTCCATAAGCCCATGAAATTAAAAATGGAATTGTATGTGATTATCGAAAAATAGAAGAATATACCACTAATCAAAAGCTTTATGAAAGGATGTCCTTCCGGCCTTCGGAGTTGAAAATCCTGCTTTTCGCCCAATGAGCCGAGCTTGGAATTTTCTATGCGTCTTCAGCGGCGTGACCTGCCAGCAGACTCTTTAATCTGTGAAATCGCAGCATCGGCTTTTTTCCGGAAATCCGGAACGTGCATAAATTCTCCCGCTTGTCTCCCCGCACGAGGACACTCGTGCCGCAAGTCAGGGACAGGGTTGCGATAGCTTAAACCATTTTTCGATGCAGGCCGGTGCAAGGCGAGACTTGTCTTCGCCATTGCAGACGCCTGCTTGCGACCTGTTTCCACCGTATCGATCAATCGAAAGGGAGTAGGGAATGACGAAAACCAAATTGCTGATGTCGGCGGCAGCCGTCGCGCTGTTGATGACCGGTGGCGTAGCAAGTGCACAGAGCCCCAATGCCGGGGCTGGTGGTGCCGCAGGCACGGGTGCCTCATCCGGAGCAAGCGGCGGCGCATCCATGGGAAGCGGTGGCAGTACGTCTGCACCGTCTGCGCGTGGTAGCGCGGAAGGCGGCGGGTCTGGAGCCACCGAGTCTCATGGCGCACCAAAGGGTGGCATGAGGGCGCAGGAGAACGCGCCAAAAGGTCATCCGAGGTCGGCGCAAGAGAATAAGACCGGTCAATCACCAAGCTCGCACAGCGCAACTGACAACAAGGGCGCAGCTAAAAACAACAATGCCGCGAACAGCGAGCATGAGCGGGTGAACAAGAACTCCGCTTCGGAGTCGAAGTCGGGTGCGGAGAGCAAGACGACCGGCAATGCGGCGACCGCAGCGAAGGGTGCGCCGCCTGTTGAGAAGCGCAGCCAGATCACTTCCGCCATCAAGCAGGAGAAGGTGACGGCGGTGACCAACGTGAACTTCAATGTCTCCGTCGGCACGCGTGTCCCGGCTTCGGTGCACTTCTATCCGGTCCCGGAGAGAGTGGTTGCAATCTACCCGGAATGGCGCGGCTACGAGTTCATTCTGGTCGGCGGTCGTTATGTGATTATCGAACCCGAAACCCACGAGATCGTCTACATTCTGAGCTGACGTTTGCGCGGGGGCTCGGTTCAACCGGGCCCTCCCGCCTACGTGGAATCGCGCTGAGTCATTTTTTCGGTCCGCCTCTCTCGAGGCCCGGCGCCGCGCAACAGTGCGACGTAAATTCCGCTTTTTGATAAAATGCAATCTGTTGCAGGTGACAGCATACCTAGTGACGCGATTGATTGTGAGCGGCACAAAAACTTGTACGCTGCATCGTAGCCATCAGTTTAGAACTCATGTAAGTTCCTAGCCGACTACTTCCTGGATATGCCGTGGGGTAGAAGCTGATGACGTTACGTCGTGTTCTTCTGGCAGTGGTGACTGTCGGAATTCTGGTTATCCTGGGCGGCTATGCGCTGATGTGGCGCCCCGCCATTGCGCCGGTTACCACCAGCGCCGCGGTCAACACGGACCGCAAAGCGATCGATCATGGAGCAGAACTTGCTTCGATCGGAAATTGCGCCGATTGCCATACATCCGAAAACGGGCCTGCCTATGCTGGCGGACGACCCATTCCCACACCTTTCGGCACGATCTACGCGAGTAATCTGACGCCCGATGGTGAGACAGGAATCGGTTCGTGGTCGGAGGAAGCGTTCAAGCGCGCCATGCGCGAGGGCGTGGATCGCGAAGGGCAGCAGCTTTATCCCGCATTTCCCTACGATCATTTCACGCATGCGACGGATGCGGACATCCACGCGATCTACGCTTTCCTGATGAGCAAGCCTGCGGTGCGCAATGTCGTGCCGGCGAACCAGCTCGATTTTCCGTTCAGCTTCCGCCCCATCGTTGCTGGCTGGAAACTTCTATTCTTGCACCGCGACGGGCTGGAGCCTGATTCCACTAAGAGCGCCGAGTGGAATCGCGGACGCTATCTGGTCGAGGGTCTTGGTCATTGCGGTTCATGCCACACGCCGCGCAACGCGCTCGGCGGCGAGAAGAAAGGCAGTGCCTATGCCGGCGGTGCTGCGGAAGGCTGGAATGCGCCGCCGCTGAACGCTTCGCTGGTGACGGCGCATAAGTGGACCGTCGATCAACTCGCCGAATATCTCTCCACGGGCTGGCACAGGCTCCACGGTGCGGCGGCCGGGCCGATGGCCGATGTGGCGAAGAATCTCGGTCGCGCTTCGCAGGACGATGTTCGCGCGATTGCGACTTACATCGCGAGTCTCTCGCCGGGCACTGAAAGCGCGAAGGCGGCGATCCCCGCCGGTGGCAAGGTCCTGAAGGATCAGCCCGCCGATGTGGTCGCGATCTACGATGGCGCCTGTGCTAGGTGCCACAACGACAGGCATGATGTCGGGCCGTCGCAGGCGATCTCGCTGTCCTACAGCACCGCCGTCCAGCAGCCGGAATCGGCCAACGCGGTTCGCGTGGTCATGCACGGCATCGAGGCCTACCGCACTGGCGGTGGACCCTACATGCCGGCATTCGCAGGCATTCTGACTGATAAGCAGATTGCCTCCGTCGTTCAGTATGTCCGCGCGCGCTACACCGACCAGCCGCAATGGACCGACGTGAATTCCCAGATCGCCAAAGCCAGGCAGGAAGGAGCCCAGCCATGAAGGTTTCGCTGCGCGTCAATGGCAAGTCGCAGGAGATCGACGTCGCCGATCCCGCGACGCCGCTTCTTTATGTTCTGCGCGACAATCTCGAACTGCACGGCCCGCGCTTCGGCTGCGGGCTCGGACAATGCGGCGCCTGCATGGTTCACATCGACGGGCGCGCGACGTTTTCCTGCGTGCTGCCGGTCACGGCCGTCGGCGACCGCGAGGTCACGACGCTGGAAGGCCTGATGAAGGATGGCAAGCCCGGTAAGCTGCAGCAAGCTTTCATCGATGAGGAAGCGGCGCAGTGCGGCTATTGCATCTCCGGCATGGTGATGCAGGCGCAGGCGCTCCTGAACAAGAAGCCTAATCCGACGGATGAAGAGATTCGCCGCCACATGGAGCCCAACCTCTGCCGTTGCGGCACCCACGCGGCCATCATGCGCGCGATCAAGCGCGCCGCTGTTGCTTGAGGAGGCTGTCATGAATGTGCATTTGAAGCCTTCCCGTCGTGACATTCTGAAGGGCACCGGCGCGCTGGTCGTTGCCTTCTCGCTTGCACCACCCTCCGAGGCGTTCGCGCTGGCACCGAACGAAGCAGCGACGGCCAAGCCTGTCGCGCTCGATCAGGTCGATACGTTCCTCGCCGTCGACGACAAGGGCATGGTCACGGTCTATTCGGGCAAGGTCGATCTCGGCACCGGCATACGGATCGGCATACAGCAGATCGTCGCCGAAGAACTCGATGTGCCGCTTGCCAACGTCACGACCATCGAAGGCGATACGACGCTCACGCCCGATCAGGGCCCGACCTTTGGCAGCCTTTCGATCCAGGCTGGCGGCATGCAGATCAGGCAGGCAGCGGCGACGGCACGCAGCGCGCTGCTCGACCAGGCCGCGCAACGGCTCGGTGCCGCGAAGGAGGACCTTGTCGTCGCCGATGGCGTCATCTGGGCGAAATCCGGAGGCGGGCGCGTCGCGTACGCCGAACTGATCGGCGGCAAGACTTTCATGCTGAAGGTCGATCCTGCGGCCCCAGCCAAGAATCCCGCCGATTACAAGATCGTCGGCAAGCCGATTCCACGCCGCGACATTCCCGAGAAACTCACCGGAAAATTCACCTACATGCAGGATTTCCGCGTACCGGGCATGGTGCACGGAAGCGTAGTCCGCCCGCCGGCAATCGGCGCGACGCTGCAAAGCGTGGATGAAAACTCGGTGAAGGACATTCCGGGCCTCATCAAGGTCGTGCGCGACGGAAACTTCCTCGCCGTGGTGACGGAGACGGAGTGGGCGGCGGTGCGCGCCGCGCGCGAGATCAAGGCGACATGGTCGAAGTCCGAAACGCTGCCGGATCAGGCGAAGCTCTGGGAGCATGTCCGCTCGACCAAGATCGTGAGCGACGACGTGACCAGCAACATCGGCGACAGCGCCGCGGCGATGGCGGCGGACGGCAAGAAGATCAAGGCGTCCTACGATTTCGCCATTCATACCCACGGCTCGATCGGTCCGTCCTGCGCGGTGGCCGAATTCAAGGACGGCAAACTGACCTGCTGGTCGGCGTCGCAGGCGACGCACAATCTGCGCAAGCAGCTCGCCATGATGATGAAGATGCCGGACGTGGACGTGCGCTGCATCTATGTCGACGGCGCGGGTTGTTACGGCCGCAACGGCCATGAGGATGCCGCGGCCGACGCGACTCTGCTTGCGAAGATCATGGAAAAGCCGGTGCGCGTGCAGTGGTCGCGCGCCGACGAGCACGGCTGGGACCCGAAGGGGCCACCGACCCTGATCGATTTGCGGGCGAACATCGATGCGTCCGGGAATGTCACCGCCTGGGAAAGCGAGTTCTTCATTCCGCAGGGCGCGGCCGGCATGGTCGATCTCGTGGCCGCGACATTGAGCGACCGTCCCGTCGTCGGCAAACTGGCGCCCGGCGGCATCGTGAACGATTCCGCGATCGGCTATAAATTCCCGAACATCAAGACCGTCTGCCACCGCCTTGAGACGACGCCGTTCCGTCCGTCCTGGATCAGGGCGCCTGGCCGCATGCAGAACACCTTCGCCAACGAGGCATTCTTCGACGAGATCGCGGCGGCATTGAAGGCGGATCCGCTGGAGTTGCGCGTCAAGTATACCGATCCGGCCGACAAGCGCGGCCTCGAAGTGCTCGAGCGGCTCGCGAAAGTCGCGAAGTGGGAGAAGCGTCCGTCGCCCCGTAACGACATCAAGGGCGACGTGGTGAGCGGGCGCGGCGTCAGTTACGTGAAATACGAGCTGGTGCGCACCTATGTCGGTCTGGTGGCCGATGTCGAAGTGGATCGCACCTCCGGCGATGTCCGCGTCAAGAAGGTCTATGTGGTTCATGACTGCGGACAGATCATCAATCCGAACGGCGTGCGTGCGCAGATCGAAGGCAACGTCATCCAGACCGTCAGCCGTACACTGAAGGAGGAGATCACCTTCGACCGTGGCATGATCACGAGCCTCGACTGGGCGAGTTATCCGATCTTGCGCTTCTCTGAATTGCCGGAGCTCGTGATCGAGCTGATCGACCGGCCGACGGAAAAGCCATGGGGCGTCGGCGAGCCGACGTCCGCTCTCGTTTCATCGGCGATTTCCAACGCGATTTTCGACGCGACCGGCGCGCGCATGCGCTCCGTGCCGTTCAAGCCCGAGAAGGTCAGGGCGGCGTTGCGCTCGACCTGATACTGCGATCGAGCGAACCCGCGCGGGCAGCCATTACCGCGCGGACCGCTTCGGCCCGTATGTGCTGTACGGTTCTCAGCGAATGTATATAACGGCCTGTATCCGGTTACGGCGGTCCGGTGATGTCATCGGCCGCGACCTCGATCAGGAATGCAATGGGCGCAATCACCTCTCTTACTTCGCTCGACGATGCGCTGAAGCGTTTGCTTGAAGGGCTTGAGGCCGTCCCTGCGCGTGAGCTGACGATCGACGAGGTTCTCGGCAGGATTTCTGCCGGGCTCACGGCGTCGGGTGAACTGCCCGTCGACACTGTTGCGATGATCGACGGCTGGGCCGCGCGCTCACTCGACATCGTCGGCGCGTCCTCTTATTCGCCGGCATTTCTGGTCGAACCACCCGTCTGGATCGAGTGCGGACAATCGCTCCCTGTAGGAAGCGACTGCGTGGTCGAGCCACAATCGGTCCATCACGAGAACGGAATTTTTCAGGTCGTCGCCGAGGCGCGGCCAGGGCAGGGCGTGCGCCGCACAGGGGATGAGATCGCAGCGGGGGCGTCCGTTATCAGATGTGGCCAAATGATACGGCCGCTCGACGTCCTGATTGCAACTCAACTGGGGCTGCGTTCGTTATCCGTGCGGATGCCGCGCCTGCAACTCGTCAATATGTCGGGCGGAAGCGGTCAATCTTCCACGGCGCAGTATATTGCCGATCTTGCAGCGGAGGCTGGCGCGTTGGTGACGCGAACGGAGTCTGCTTCGCGCACGGCATCGACGATTGCTTCGCTGCTGAGTGCAGCGGATGCCGATCTGATCGTGACCATCGGCGGCACCGGCGCGGGAAAAACGGATGCGACGGTCGAAACCCTTCAGGATGCCGGTGTTGTCACCGTCACCCACGGCATTGCCGTGTTGCCGGGGCGAACGGCCGCGGTCGGCCGTCGGGGGCCTGTGCCGATCATCGCGCTGCCGGGAATGCTGGAAGATGCTTTGGCGGTCTGGTGGACATTGGTCCTGCCGGTGCTCGACCGCTTGACGATGCGGCAACGCCCAACGATGGCCCGGCCGATCGCGCGGAAGATCGCGTCCGCGCCTGGCATCGCCGATATTGTTTTGCTTGCACGCGAGGACGAAGCGTGGCTGCCGCTGTCGGTCGGGGAACTTCCGCTGCAGGCTCTTGCGCGCGCGGATGCATGGATGCTGGTGGCGGGCAACAGCGAAGGATTTCCCGCTGGGGCGCTTTGCCCTGCCTATCCGCTCGGCTAAGACCTATATAGTCGATATGCAGCATAACGATTTCCGCAAAACGAGGTATGCGCCGTGAGCGTTGACCAGGAACAGTTCCTCACAGTGTTGTCCCGCGAGGATGCGCTGGCCCGTTTTGAGGCGGCTGTTTTTCCGCGCCGTCCGGTGACGGAGCAACGCACGTTGGCCGACGCCATTGGTTGTGCACTCGCGCACGATGTCGTCGCGCCGATCGACGTGCCGCCGTTCGATCGCTCGAATGTCGACGGCTTTGCCGTTCGTTCTTCTGATCTGAAGGATGCGACAGGCAATCGGCCTGTTCGCCTCGCGCTGAGCGATGAGGTGATCGCTTGTGGCGTCGCGCCGCAACTGCTCGTCATCTCCGGCACCGCGACGTCGATCGCGACCGGTGGTCCGGTGCCGCGCGGTGCAGATGCCATTGTGATGATCGAACACACCCAGCCTGCGGACGAAGGCGCGATCCAAATCGACCGCACCGCATCGCCTGGGCAGTACGTTTCCTATGCGGGCTCGGACATCGCGCGCGGCGAAGTGCTGTTGCGCGCGGGAACGATGATCGGATCGCGCGAGATCGGCATGCTCGCGGCGTGCGGCATTCCGCATATCTCCGTGGTGCGCAAGCCGAAGGTGGCGGTTTTGTCGACCGGCGACGAACTCGTCGCGCCGGGACAAAGCCTGCGGCCGGCGGCGATCTACGACACCAACGGTCCGATCGTTTCGGCTGCGGTAAACGAGAACGGCGGTGTCGCGTGGTTCGCCGGCTCATTTCCCGACGATGAAGCCAAGCTCGAAGCGGGCATGCGCGCGGCTCTTGCCAACAGCGACATGCTCGTGCTCTCGGGTGGCACCTCGAAAGGCTCCGGCGACGTCTCGCATCGCATTGTGTCGCGGCTCGGCAAACCCGGCGTCATCGCGCACGGCGTCGCGTTGAAGCCGGGCAAGCCGCTGTGTCTGGCGGTGTGTGACGGCAAGCCGGTGGTGATCCTGCCGGGCTTTCCGACCTCTGCGATGTTCACCTTCCACGACATGATCGTGCCGGTGCTGCGGCGCATGGCGGGGCTTCCGCCGCGCGCGGACGCCAAGGTGCAGGCGCGCGTGCCGGTGCGGATCGCATCCGAGCTTGGCCGCACCGAGTTCGTGATGGTGTCGCTGGTGGAAGGCGACGACGGATTAATCGCCTATCCCTCGGGCAAGGGCTCCGGCGCGATCACCGCCTTCGCGCAGGCTGATGGTTTCCTGCGCATCGATGCGCTCGCGGATCAGATGGCCGCTGGCACCGAGGCCGAAGTGACGCTGTTAACGCCGCATGTCCGCGTGCCGGACCTCGTGATTATCGGCAGCCATTGCACGGGCCTCGATATCGTCACGGCGCCGTTGGCGCGTGCCGATCTGTCGGTGCGCTCAATCTCCGTAGGCAGTCTTGGCGGCCTTGCTGCGGCGAGCCGCGGCGAATGCGACATGGCGCCAATCCATCTGCTGGATGAAAAGACCGACGTCTACAACGCGCCGTTTCTCAAGCCCGGTCTCGAACTGGTGCCGGGCTATCGCCGCATGCAGGGCATCGTCTTTCGGCGCGGCGATACACGCTTCGAGGGGCTCGATGCCAAGGGCGCGGTGAAAGCCGCGCTCGCCGACCCGACATGCATGATGGTCAACCGCAATCAGGGGGCGGGAACGCGCATCCTGATCGACCGACTGCTCGGCGGCGGTCGGCCCGAAGGCTACTGGAATCAGCCGAAATCGCACAACGCCGTTGCGGCAGCTGTCGCGCAGCATCGTGCCGACTGGGGCATGACCATCGCGCCTGTCGCGTATGCTGCCGGGCTTGGCTTCATCCCGTTCGCGGAGGAGCATTACGACTTCGCGCTCGTCACAGCGCGGAAGAATCGACCCGGCGTGGCGGCGTTTCTGGAATCGCTGCGCTCTCAAGAGACGAGGGCCGCGCTCGAGCAGGCAGGTTTCCGGCCGGTCTAAAGCAGAACGGCACCATCGGGAGAGCCCGATGGTGCCGTGTTGCATGAACCGATCTGAAGGAAGCTTTAAGCGTTCGGATCGTTGGCGTTTGGATAGAACAGTTGTTCGCCGTTGATCTTGTAGTCGGCAATGCTCTTCTGACCTTCCGGCGAGACCAGCCAGTCGATGAACTGCTGTCCGAGTTCGGCCTTTACGTTCGGGTGTTTCGCTGGATTGACCAGCATCACGCCGTATTGGTTGAACAGCCGCTTGTCGCCTTCGACCGCGATGACGAGATCGCCACGGTTCTTGAACGACAGCCAGGTGCCGCGATCGGAAATCACGTAAGCATTCGCAGCTGACGCGGTGTTGAGCGCTGCGCCCATGCCTTGGCCGATGTCCTTGTACCAGGGGCCTTTGTCCTTCGCGATGTCGATGCCCGCGGTGGTCCAGAGCTTCAGCTCGGCGATGTGCGTGCCGGAGCGGTCGCCGCGCGAGATGAACGGCGCGCCTTTTTCCTTGATCGTCTTCAGTGCGGTGACGATGTCCTTGGTGCCCTTGATGCCAGCGGGATCGCTCTTGGGGCCGATCAGCACGAAGTCGTTATACATCACCGGATAGCGCTTGGTGCTCTGTCCCTCGGCGAGGAATTTTTCTTCCGCTGATTTGGCGTGTACGAAGACGACATCGGCATCACCGCGACGGCCGGTGTCGAGCGCCTGTCCAGTGCCCTGCGCGATGACTTTGACGTCGATGCCGGTCTTTTGTTTGAACGCCGGTAGCAGGTGCCCGAACAGGCCGGAATCCTGCGTCGATGTCGTCGATGCGACGACGATCGATTTGTCCTGTGCCGAAGCGGGCATCACGGATAGAATGCCGACAAACGCCAACGCGGCAAGCGTATGCAGTCGTTTCATGTGCTTTCCTTTCCTAGATCAGAAGTTCGCCGGCGATGAAACGCTGTCCATCGCCGGTTTTCGGGGCATCGAAGAAGTCCGTGGCTGATCCCGTTTCGACGATGCGGCCGTGATTGAGAAACACGATGTCGCCCGCCAGGCGGCGTGCCTCGCCGAGATCATGTGTTGACATCACGATCTTGATGTTCTTCGCCGAGATCGTCGCAAGAACATCCTCGATAGCCTTGGTGGAATAGGGATCGAGCGCCGCCGTTGGTTCGTCGAGAAACAGCACTTCCGGACTGCGGGCGAGCGCGCGGGCCAGAGCAAGCCGCTGCTGTTCGCCGCCTGAGAGTTTGCGCGCAGGCCGCTCGCCTAGTCCGGACAGTCCGACCATCGCCAGAAGCTCCTCCGTGCGCTGTTTCCAGAGGTCGCGTTCGATGTTCACGCTCGCCAGCGCATATTCGATGTTGGCGGTAGCGGTTCGCCGCAGCATGGCCGGACGTTGAAATACAATCGCGCGGCGCTGCGGCGCGACTCGTTCCTGGCCGCCCCAGGTCACGCTTCCGCTGGAAGGTTGCAGAAGCCCCATCGCGACGCGCAGTAGCGTGGTTTTGCCGGACCCGTTCGGGCCGATCAGTACCGTCGGCGCGCCGGAGGAGAATCTTAGCGTAACATCCGTGAGGAT
>ERZ778020.3043-NODE-3043-length-11387-cov-3.343893_pt1 | contig 11387 bp, 13 predicted proteins | sample MGYA00375750_ERZ778020 | MGnify/ENA primary metagenome ERZ778020 (study PRJEB29350, sample SAMN05389818) | bioreactor metagenome | isolation source: Ammonium sulfate bioreactor | place: South Africa: University of Cape Town | collected 2014-03-17 ...
CTTTTCTTTGAGTAGAATACATAATAATCATTGAGAGAATGATTGTATTTCTGTGTCTAGATTTCCTCAGGATGAAATAACTTACAGTATTGATCAACAATTTCTTATCGGTCGAGCTTTACTCATTTCCCCGAATCTCAAATCTGTAATAATCAAAATAGAAGAATTCTCTTAGACTTGTTCGTTTTTTTTCTTCTCAGGGAACCGATCTCGTTCATGCTTATATTCCATCTGATGTTTGGTATGAATTTCCGTCCGGTATTAAACTATCAACTACAGGCGGCACATTCGTTGATTTCGATACACCGATAACAAAATTCAATGTTCATATTCGTGGTGGTTTCATTATTCCAATGAAAATACCCGGTGAAAATTTAATACTTGCCCGTGCCAATCCATTTACTCTTCTTGTTGCACCATCTCAATTGGGCACAGCTCATGGTAATCTATTTTGGGATGATGGAGATTCGATTGAATTTCAAGAATATAATTATCTCGAATTTTCTCTGGAAAATAATCTCATTACAATCGAACTATTAACTAGAAATTCGACCGTATCAACAATGAATTTAGAATTAATTAAAATACTCGACGTCAAACAACAAGTTCAACAAGTCAAAATTAACGGTGAAATTTATACAAAATTTTTATATAATATTTTCGATCAAGTAAAACAAAACTAAAAATAATATCTTCGAGTTTTCTTCTTTTTTGTTCTCTCTGTTCGTATTTTAATAGATTCTACTTATCTACGAACTTGATCTAAATATGATCTCAACATCAAATCAAACTATACAATGGATATATTAACAAGCAAGAAAAAAAAAGAACACTCAAAAAAAAACACACACACACGCACACGCTCGTAGCCGATAGTCTTTCCTTCTTTTTTTTTTCTTAACGAAATAAATATAAAAAACAGAGAAAACCAACGAGAATAAATCGTTTTAGACGTATATTAATTGATGAATTGCATCGATCGGATGCGCATAAACAAAGTGAATCAGTATGATGTTTCTTATGTTGATAGCATGTTTCCGCTTTTTTAATTTGATAACGAAGAATTTTATGGCAATCACGTCGAACATACCTCGATGCTGTCAATTGATCATCACCTGCTATACTATCATTTTCTCTTGTCCACATTTTCAAACAATAATCATCACATAAACGTATGGATATATTTGGATGTGGAAAGTTTGTTGCATCTTCACATGCTCGAATTTCTCGTGAATCGCATATGAAACATTCGACTTGCCGACGACAAGATGCTGGATCAGCGCGAAGATTTGAATTTTTAACAATAAATAATAGATAAAATTGTATGAATATCGAGATTTGCATGATAAGCAGCTTTTTAAGATCATAATAATGGCTTATCCATCTAAAATTAGACCGTAATCGTCTAAATGTAATATTTAACAAAAAAAAAACGCAAGTCAAAGCACGAAGGAAAAGCAAATAATATTTATCGTATTTCCGGTGTATGCATATAAACTACTGACAGGTCTTCATCTCTCTCGATAACAATAATTTCATCTGTCAAGAGAATTCTCATGTCAATTGTCGAAATGATTGCGAATAATATCGTTGAAGTTAAAAAAAAGGGAAGAAGAAGAAGAAGAATGACAAGTTCGCGTCGAACAACTTAAGTAAACGAGAAAGAATGCCTAAAACCGAAGGACAAACTGGAGAAAAACAATAGCCGACAATAAATGTACGCTTGTTCTAACAAAAGAAGTTCTTGTGAAGAATTAGCGAGAAGAAAAAGAAAAAAAAGAATCGAGTTTTTTTTCAGTTAACGAACAGCGTTTGCATGATGGTAAAAACTATAGAAGAAGAAGAAGAAAGAAAGAAAGAAAGAAAGGAAAAAGACAACAAGTTACATAGACGATAGAACAGAATTGAAGAAGGAAGAGAAGAGAAAATAAGGCGAGCTCTAAATCTAACCCACAATATAACGGTAATAGCTAAAGCAATAGCTGATTCCTTTTTTTTTCCTAACCACCCCCATACATACAAAGATGTTGCCGTTCTATGATGAGACGGATTTCCTGCGTTTCTTCTCTATCTATTCTTACATGCTTTCATGCTTCGAATCAATTGATACTAATGTGTATATTGGAATTTCATCATCCGTGCATATGTATTAACAAATCTCTTTCTTGTTGATAACTTTGTCAAACTTATTAAAGATCGATCGGCATTCTGTCATCATTGATAAACTCAAGTGAAAGTTCGTTTCATTGATTCCTTAGAGGTTGACAAGTACTGACAATTAAGTTAATGTCACATAGCGTCAATAATATACATTCGGTGTCGGCTTTTTTTTTGTTTACAACCGTTTATTGAATTCGGATTACAAATGAGACACATAGATGTCGTTTTCTTTTTCCTCTTTTAGTTTGTTCTGATTGTTCGTGTTCGTGCTTGAGTATTTGAATGATCAAGATCAGGCTGAATACGTGCTCGTCGATAATAAATGAAATACATTCGATCTTTGAAAACTTTTCGAAATAATCTACTTGTTAATGTATTAATGAAGAAACTTTTTGTAAAATTAAAATAGAATATAAAACTCGAAATTTGTAATATTAATGATTCAACTGCTTTACGATAACTGTCTTTCGTTAAGCCTGTCGAAAGAACTGTGTAAGCATAATAACCCGACCGAATATTAAGCAAAACTGAACTACATAATACTTGCATGAGAGTAATTGTTATTAATTGTGAATCCGTGCGTGATCTAGGCGGTTGATTAGTTGCTGATTGTTGTTGTTTGGTTTGAATAAGACGTTGATGACTTTTATGAATATTATAATACGTCAATAAACCAAAGATTAACATTAATCCTTGAGGGACAAAACTTGTCCAGACAATACTGTATAATGAAAGAAGATAAGCATATGTACCAGCTAATGGCGAACATGTTGGTCGAAGATCGTAGAATACAAATTGATGAGATGTTGTGATTGTATAGAGAATAATCGGTATGCATGTCATTCGATAGGCAACTTTAAGTTGACTAAATGAACGAAGTTTTGTACTTGTTGATGTTGATAGATATCGGTCGATTGAAGCTAGAACAAGATAACCTGTTGAGAAACATGGCAAAACCCATGTTAAGAATACACGTAACCGACACCAGGCAAGATTCGTATTTTGTAATGTACTTCCGTATTGTTCCGTTGATAATTTAGTAAAAAGACCGAAATTAATATAACAGAAATCGAACACAGCTGACATGAGAAAATACCAACCACATGAATTTCGTCTCAATTGTTTAGCCGTAAATGTAATAAAATTACAGAGACAACCTACGTTTCCAATGACCAGAATGACATACGGAACATAGTAGGATATATACAATGTAATATATTGAATAGTTACGATGCTCATTTTTGTTTCTTTCTTTTTTTTAGGACTAATGTAAAGAACTATGAGATAGCTCACTTTTTATAGTCAAGATGAAAAGAATAGGGTTCATTTAATGAATAGATAATCAAATTAATTATAGTAAAAATCTTTCTTAATGAACACCTCCGCTCTGAACTAGAACATTTGTCTCACCCCCCGTTCTCCCGACTGTTTTTTACTGTAAATACATCTCGATAAAGTGCACATCTTCCAATTAGATAACATTCTGACCTGAAGATAGAAAAAAAAGGATAAGAAAAAAGTAATGCATGACATTTCCAAGAGATAATTTCACTGAACGGCAATTTATTATATATAAAGAATGAAAGTGATAATGAATTAATTGATAGATTCACTCGAACAAAATTCGGAAAAAAATACAGAAGTTATAGTTAAAATCAATTGATCAATCAGTTATACGTATAGAGTAGAAAAAGTAATGTCGATGAATATTCCTCGATGTATTAATTGAATACTTGTGAAGATAAGATATACTTCCTTTTACTCTATACACTAATTAGATTGGATTCTGCGAGTGTTGAAATATAGTGTCTATCACCACCTTACTGTCTATGAACTACGTACATAGAGATCGAGACATCTATCAAATGAACAACACCTTCTCTAGGGAGGTTTTACTGTATTATGTTAATCGAAAAAAAAACAATTATCTTCTACTCGATAGAAAATATTCTGAATAGTACCGCCATCTTTCATTTTCTTACTAGTAGAGCTATCATTGATTGTTACTATTTGTTTTGTTTTTGTATTTTCTTTTATTTTATTATTAGAGTTGAATATATGCCGCCGACGATCGGTATACTCGGTGGAGGTATCGCTGGTCTTAGTTCAGCGTATTATCTCGCACGAAAATTAGCTCTTTCAAAATATCCTCAGGCACGTATTTTATTATTTGAACGAACGCCACGTTTCGGTGGTTGGATACGAACTGAACAACTCGGTGAAAAATATGAATCACATCTGTTCGAAAGTGCTGCACGAACATTACGTTTACAAACTGGTTTATCGGCAACAAATTCACATTCAGCCGTTAATACATTGAAATTACTTGAGGATTTGAATATTTTCAATGAACAATTTTGTCCAATTGAAAAAAATTCACCTGTCAACAAGAATCGTTTGATTTTTTATAAGAATAATTTGATTAATCTCAATGATTTATCGGTCTATTTCGGTGGTAAACCATTAAGTTATCCACCGATTGTCTATGGTTTATACGAATATTTTTCTGACAAACGACGATTACGAGTTCAAGATGAAACAGTCAAATCATTTCTCTATCGACGTTTTGGAGATTTCTTAAGTGAAGATATCGTTGAATATCTTGTTGATCCATTGTTAAAAGGAGTTTATGCTGGTAATGTTGATAGTTTAAGTGCACGAAGTATTATGAAGAAATTCTTTGAACTTGAACAACGACATGGTTCGATAATTAAGGGTGTACTGAAAAATCGTAAAGAAAAACGAAAAGATGATTCAATTCATCATTTATTTAAAGATTTAAACCTTAAAGATTATGAAAAATTATTTCAAAAATATTCAATTTATTATTTAAAATCAATTAGAAACCTATCCAAATGTTGAATTAATTCGTAATCAAACAATTCAACAAATTCATTTTCAAGAGAATCAACTCGAATTAACAACTCGATCGAATGAAAAATATCAATTAGATCATTTGATCAGTGCTGTACCATCATTTGAATTAGCTAAATATATTCAACATGATACTCTGCGCTCATGTTTAAATCGAATACCATTTGTTAATATGATTGTTGTCAATCTACTCTATCGAAAACAAGACATCTATCCGAAAGAAGCATTTGGTTATTTGATTCCATCACGTGAGAATTCGCATTTACTCGGTGTTCTGTTCGATACGTGTGTTCGATATCAAACAGATAAACATAAACATGGTTCACAATTGACAGTGATGTTGGGCGGTGCTTGGTACGATCAACTTCGTTTAGGACAATTTACCGATGAACAATTGTTGCAAATTGTTAGCAATGAATTGAAGAAACACATGAATTTAGATGAACAACCAGCAGTTTATTCGATTAATAGAATGAATAAAGCAATACCGGTAAAATCAAATAAGAAAAATTGAATTTAAAAGTTTTAATTTCTTTTTGAAGAATTATATTGTTGGTCATGAAGATAATCTCGATGATATTTATGCTATTATTCAACGAGAAAAACTACCATTGACACTTGTAGGCAATTCATATCGTGGTATAGGAGTAAATGATGTGATCTATGACTCGAGAGTTGAAATGGAATATCTCAATTTAGATCAAACTTTTCAAAAATAAAACTTCTATTTGTTTTAGATATATAAAAGAACAAGATGTTTTTTTCATTCGTCATTTTATGTTTGACTATTGTTGGTAGTTTAACTATCGATTGTCCGAATACACCATCGAAATGGTGTGAAACAGAAGACATTGCTCGAGCTTGTGGAGTTGTTGAACAATGTCGAACGTATGTTTGGCAAACTCATGATGAATCAAATGATCGAGTCAATTTTTCGATCTATTACGAAACACTTTGTCCTGATTGTCGACAATTTATTACAACACAAGTTTGGAATGCTTACCAATCGATTGTCGATATTGTTAATATTACTTTTGTTCCATATGGTAATGCTAAAGAATTATATCGACCTGAAACCAAACTCTATCAATACTACTGTCAACATGGTGTCGAAGAATGCTATGGAAATTTAATTCATGTACGTCGATTTTAATTTTCAAAAGAAGGAATTCATTTCAAATTTTCTAGGCTTGTGTTATTCATCTTTATCCTGAGATCGAACAACACATGGTAAAAATCATCTAAAACAAAACTGAGATTTCTATTCTTCAAGTTCGCTTTTTTTTTGTGTAGCCATTTATCTATTGTACAGAATCGACCGATGGTGAAATGGAAACAGTCGCTAGTCAATGTGCTCAAAAGACAGAAATTGACTATGATCAAGTTACAGCTTGTACACACAGTCGATTAGGCAATCAATTACAACATGCTTATGCTGTTGAAACAGAAAATCTCAAACCTGAACATCAATATGTTCCATGGATTACACTCAATGGTGTCCATACAGAAGATTTGCAACAACAAGCCGAAAAAGATCTCATTGGTTTAGTTTGTCAATCTTACAAAGGAACGAATCCACCTGTTCAATGTGTGAAGAAATTGTGATCTGATCGTTTTCGTTTTTTGATAAACTTTTGCATGTTTAGTTAGATAACAAAACATAGAAACGATTTCGTTTTCTTCGAAATAAAAGCTATTTTTATTGCTATTCACGCATCGATGAAACCATTGACTTTTCTTTAGCAATAGTATTTGTTCAGAAAAAGATTTTACTGGCAAATTATAATTACACAGAATCGAATCCACGAGTTCAAGGCGTGAAGAGCTTGTGCTGTAGTCGTTTTTTTTTCTTTGATAAGCCTTTTCACATTTAGAGTTAGATAAGAAGAAAAAAAACTACTTCATTCTTGTTTCTTCAAATAAAAATTACTTGTGCTATTATCAATTCAACAATGAAACTCTTGGCTATACTCGTTTTGTGTATCTACAGCTGGAATATTGAAGCTGCAAGTGATAAAGTCGATGTTGCACTTTACTATGAAACACTTTGTCCATATTGTAAACAATTTATTACTGGACAACTTGTTCGAGCTTACGTAACAATTCCTGATATTATCAATATCACAATTGTTCCCTATGGTAATGCACATGAAACATACGATTCATCGACACAAACTTATCAATTTACATGTCAACATGGTCCTGAAGAATGTGTCGGCAATCTTATTCATGTAAGAATAAGAAGATTTCTTTTTTTTTTTTTGTAAAAGAAAGATTCGATTTTTTATATAGTCATGTGTTTTGAATTTCTATCCAGCAGTTGAACAATACATTGTAAGACATATTTGAAAGATAAAATACGTATTGAATAGTGTTTTTTTTCTTCTTCTTTTTCTAGGGATTTGTCAATTGTACAGAAGCTGCGAGCGGTGATATGAAAACAATTTCACAACGATGTGCTGAAAAAACACAAGTCGATTATTCGAAAATCGATGCTTGTACAAGTGGCAGTGTTGGAAATCAATTACAACATTTAAATGCTTTGAAAACCGACAGTCTTCAACCACCACATAAATACGTTCCATGGATTGTCGTCAATGGACAACATACAGATGAAATTCAAGATGAAGCACAAAAAGATTTAGTTAAATTTGTTTGTAAAACATATAAAGTAAAGTCTTATCTCTTTACACAGAAGAAAAAAGGTTTATAATTCTATTTGTTTTTAATTTTAGGGCCCCAATCCACCTGCTGCTTGCCAGAAATTTTTTTAAAAACTTTATCTTTTTTTGTTCGATTTAAAAATAAACATAATTTCAAACGAAAAAGATAGATAGATAACTATTTTGCTCTGTCACTTACTGATAAAATTGTAACCTTTATAAAATACTAAGAACGTCGTTCGTTTTGTCTCTAATATTTCATCATGCACACATCGTTGATACTTGCAATTGTTGCTTTCGTTAGTTTTCATCAGACAATTTCAGCTGATGATCGAGTAAACTTCACTCTCTATTACGAAACACTTTGTCCCGATTGTCGACAATTTGTTTCGACACAAGTTTGGAAGGCTTACCATTCAATTCTTAATATTACCAATTTCGCTGTTGTACCATATGGTAATGCTCGTGAAACATACGATTCATCAAGTCAACAATATGTTTTCACTTGTCAACATGGAGCACAAGAATGTTTGGGAAATATTATTCATGTAGGAATCTCATCAATAAGCATTCAATTAAAAACCAAACAATTTCAATCTATTCTAGTCATGCATGCTCAACTACTATCCAGATGTGAATCAATTTATGGTGAGTGAGAGAATCAATTCGTTAATCTACATTATATTGTCTTTTAGCCATTTGTTTATTGTACTGAATCAACTGAAGGCGATGTTCAAACTGTTGCAACTCAATGTGCTGAACAAAGTAAAATGGATTTCAGTACAATTATGAATTGTACAAGAAATCCATTGGGTAATAAATTACAACATGATAATGCAGTTAAAACGGAAAATCTTCAACCACAACATCAATATGTTCCATGGGTAACAGTCAATGGTGAACATACAGAACATATCGAACAAGAAGCTGAACGAGATCTTGTTCGACTTATTTGCAAAACATATAAAGTAAATTGAATTCTTACTTTTGTATAAAAAAATCAAATTTTGTAATTTTATTTTTAGGGTTCAAGTCCACCATCAGCTTGCAATGCATATGCATAAATAGTTTCTTTTTCTGTCATGATACCTATTCACATTTGAATAAATGTCATTTGATTGAGATAAGATTTCGAGTATAAATAACATTTTTCTTCTTCGTTTTTTCATTCATTGAATAAAATGCATGGTTACAATCAATATCTAACCTACGTTCTACTCACACTTGTTTTCATTTCATCATGGGTAGATATCAATGGTATCTATGCTGAATTACCTCAGATTATTTTAACCCAACCTGAACGATGGAAATTAGGTGCATATTTAGCATTGATAACAAATCTTGGCAATTTCGCACCATTAACACTCGTACTCATCAAATGTTTCTGTCGGAAATGTCAAATCAATCCTATTCCTATCAACTATACCGTCATACTAATCGGTATGATCTCTTGTTTTCTCTTGATTTTCTTTTGGTCACATACAAGCATCGTTGCTAATCAACCACGAAGTACAGCTCTATTTATTCTTGCTTTTTTTCTTTCATTATTGGATTGTACATCGTCGGTATCGTTTGCTGATTATGTTCATCGATTTCGAAAAGAATTTACCAGTACACTTTTTCTCGGGGAAAGTCTAACAGCAATTCTACCAAGTTTATTAGCAATTGCACAAGGCGATGGACAATTGACTTGTATTCCATCTACGAATAATGGAACGAATACAAGCGAAGCAGTTTATCAAACTGCAAGATTTTCCGTGTCGATTTATTTTCTATGTTTATTTATTCTTCTAACGATTTCATTTATTTCATTGATTCTTTTACAATGCACATCGATTGCTCGACAAGCTCGTTCAGAAATATCATCGATAATAGATACCGATAATGATAATGAACCCAAACAACCATTGACTCAATTCTCGTATCTGCTTCTTTCATTTATCTGTGTTTATACAAATTCGATTATATTCGGTTTACTGCTTTCAATAGCAACTTACGTTCTCATGCCATATGGACATCGAATCTTTTATCTAGGAACGATTCTCTCCCCGTGGATGTTAACATTTGTGTGGATTATTGGGATCATTAAACCTTTGATAGGCAAACGTTATGTTCTTGCTTTTGTTCTTCTCGGTTCGATTACATTCGGTTTGGAATTATTCGTTTCGTTTCAAAGTCCTTGTCCGCCTTGGGTCGGAACGACTAAAGGCAGTATTTTGATTTTAATCATCTGGTTATGTACGTATATCTTCTTAGGTTATCCTCGTTTAGTTATTGCAAATTATGTACGAATACATTCATCGAATGGCATGTTTTGGTATGGTGTACAAGTACAAATAGGTGCACTTATCGGTTCGATCATTGCCTATTTACTCGTTGAAACATTTGGTCTTTTTCGAGAACGAATTCCTTGTGAAGAATTGATTTGTTAAAGAATAATAAAAAAATATCTAGTGACATCATATTTATTTATCTATCGAATCGATCGTGTTTTCTCTTTATTTCATATAACGAATCAGAAAATGAATATTCTCGGTGCGATATTTCCTCTTGAAAGTTTTATCGATTTAAATAATCTCGAACAATCAATATCTGATCATTTGAAAACATCGTTGAGATGCTGATCAATGTTTTCGTTCATTATTATTTCAAGCAGCAATTTCCTATGCTCGTATCGGCAAACGAGTTCATTTCTACAGTCCATTATCAATACAAACACTACCATCATTAGTTCATAGTCTAATTCCAAAATCATTATCCAATGCCAATTTACATTTAATTCAATTTCATTATTTACCAAAATTGAAAGAAGTTCATAAGCATTTAATTCATTCTCAATGTGATATTATTATTATCGATGGTTATCTTGAATATCCATTATGTAAACAAGAAGATCATTTTCGAATTATATCAGCTTGTGCTTTACTCAAAGATACATATGATTATTTGAAACGAGAATGGAAAAAGAACGATTTGATTTTGTTATGTTCTTGTACATGTTCGGAATCGATTGTTGACAAACGTGGTTTATTCGATTTAACAATTCCAATTGAAATGCTCGAAGATGGTGATTATCAAACGAATTTAAATAGAAATAATATTTCTTGTGCTTTTACATTTCGATTTAATCAAAATGAAATCATGCCTCTACGAGTGACTATTCAACAAAAGAACTAATATCTATTGTTAAAAACCGATAAAATTATTTTTCTTTAAGTAATCTCAATTTTGTATTTTATGTAATTGTGAGGATATGAAATAAAAGAAACGAAGAAATTGCCTTTTTTCCTTTTCTACTTTTGTCTTTGTGCATATCAGTTAAAATCATAGCAGATGCATACATTCGCATCTCTATCATCTAATGACTCATTGGATATTTTCCATCATATATAAGTATGTGAAAGATGAATATTTTTAAAGACCAGATTATTGTATCGTTAGAAAACAATCACGTTCTATAACAAGAAAGAGAAAAAAGTGCATATATTTGATAAATTCAATTTACTCTTGAGAAACTGAATTATTTTTCAAAAATATGAACACGGAAAAATCTTCAAACGAAACCGTCGATCAACTTTGCCGTATTAATGCACAAAGAGTCCAGAATATCTCGTTAGTATGGCTTGATAGCAGCATCAATGAAAATACACTTGATTGTCAAAATTTAGTCACACAATTTCGACGAGCAAT
>ERZ778020.3046-NODE-3046-length-11377-cov-3.832273_pt1 | contig 11377 bp, 9 predicted proteins | sample MGYA00375750_ERZ778020 | MGnify/ENA primary metagenome ERZ778020 (study PRJEB29350, sample SAMN05389818) | bioreactor metagenome | isolation source: Ammonium sulfate bioreactor | place: South Africa: University of Cape Town | collected 2014-03-17 ...
TGATAACAGCTGCGCGAGATGGATCGAGTTCGTTTTTTTTATTGAGTTTTAAAATGAAATCGTTTGTTTTTCAGTTAAAGTTTGGGATCATCGATGGTTTATTTTGTTTGCTTATGTTGGTCATCAGGATCGAATTTTGTCTTTGAATAAACATCCGTTTGGTCCGTATTTTATTTCGAGTAGTCAAGATCGAACGATTCGAGTGTGGAGTTTAGAATACGGAGATGTTGTTGATGTGTATGTTCAATTCCAATTCGAAGAATTTCAATTCCTAGCAAAACTCGTTTTAGTATTAAAGTTTCTGAACCGATTTCGTATATAAATACGACGAGAAATTACGAGAAATTTCTCGTTCTATCGTCGAAATGTTTGCAATTATGGTGTCTCAAACAGTATTGCGATTTTTTGACACTCGTCGGGTTTGTTTGTTTGTTTGGAGTGAAAATAAAAATCGAATTTAATTTATTTGATTAGGTCATCGGTTTTGAAAATAACTTGTACAACACATCCGGATTATCCGATTCGATCGGTACTTTTATGCAAAGATTCAACAATTCGAATCGTCGCATGTGAGACGGGCAATGTCCTGACAAGTCTCGTTCTGGATTTGAATTTCAAAGCAACAACATGCGCCTACGCTGTTGGCGAGAGTAGAATTCGATTATTTTGTTTTCATAGCATTTTTTTGTTGTTATGTTCTTTGCAGATACACTTTTCGTTTCCAATGGTTCGACGTTACTCAAAGCGGATACATCATTAAATCCGTGCAAAATCGTTCAACAATTCGAAATGTCCAATTGTTTGTTTTGTTCAATTTGAATTTTCGAAAGGAAATCAATCGAATATTTAGATACGATCAATTGCTTGTTGATCTACGAATATGTGGCGAAAAGTTCAATGGATGAAACGCCAATGTTGAAGTCGCTTGTGACGAAACCGAGTAGTGAATTGATTCATCTCGCTATCAAAGGTTTCAGTCGAACGTTGTTAATCGCCGGATTAAGCAACGGCCTAGTCGCAGTTCTCAAATGGAATACGGGAGAAATCGATTTCTCTCTCGATGTTCGTTTGACGAAATTCATCAATCGAAAAAATTCATATTTCGGGATTTTAGATGCATTCAGCTCGGCCTGTCGTCGATATGATTGCTCATACAGCTGCTGATCAAATCATCACCTGTGGTGTTGGTTAGCATTTCTCATTTTTTTTTGATAATTCGAAAATAAGAAACTTTTTTCCTCAAGATTTAATCGTTCGTATTTGGCGAGTGTTTCCCTATGCCAGTGAATCGCTCTCTGTTGTACGATCGATTTTTTGTGCGTTACCACCTGTACACTTAGCAGTCATAAGAAATTCGTTAGCTGTAGCTTTTCATGATGAATCAACATTGTCACATTCGTTAATGGTTTACAATCTAGAAGATAATCGTGAGAATATTTTTTGAATTTTATTGATTCGGCTAAAGAAAATTTGTGTTTTGCAGAACGATTTGATCATTTACCGGAAAATGATCATTGCGATAAGATATCGTCGATCAGTGGCTGTCCGAAGCTGAATCTTGTTGCAACGGGAAGTTTAGACGGAACAATACGAATTTGGAATGGAAAAAACCAATTGATCAGGTTGAATTTCACTTCTTTGAAAATTTTCTTTCTCGAACCAACATTTTCAGAATGATTGTTATTCACGATGCAATTCATTCGTTACATTTCTGCAATGATTCCGGTGATTTAATTGTCGGCATTGGCGATCATTTGTATAAAATGTTACATACGACTTGTACGCACAATCTTGTCGCGTAGTTTTTGTTTTTTTTGAAGCTCTTTTGTTTTCGAAGATCTACCAAAAGCGATTGTATTCAAAACGATATCCATGCTGTTCAAACCGACAATTCCCGAGATAAAAGAAAGCGAAGAGACGGACAACACGCAATTAATTCGAATGTCATCGGCGGATATTATTCGACTGAAACGAGCTCATAAAGCAGAACAAATGTTTGAGACGAGAGTTTTTTTTGTGTTTTTAATCGAAGAATTTTTGTTTGATATAGATCAGCGGATTTTGCACCGGAAAATCAAGAGATTATTCAAACGCATACGCAAATTGCTGAACAGACTAAGGCGAAAAATCAAGTAGAGAAGGAAAACAAAGTGAAATATTTGATTTTTTTATGTTTTTGATTGAAGGAATTGGAGAAATTGGAAAAACGAGATTTAGAAATCGCTCAAATCGCCGAAGGCAAAATCCAACGAACAAAAAAATACAAGATTTCATCGAAAGTTCGAAAAGATGCATTTAATGAATACATGAAAATCTATCTAAAAGAACCGAAAAAAGGCGTAAATAAATATTCGTTTCAATAAATTCATCATCGTTTCAATCGAACTCTTTTAGTTACTCGACGACGATCTGTATAAACTAGCTGAACCTGAATTATTCGATCCAATACCAGCGAGTAAGACTGTTCGAACGAAAAAAATGAACAATAAATCTTGGCTTTTTCTTTCTGTAAAACTAAGAACCCGATCCGTATACAATCGAAAAGGATGACGGATTTTTTCCTTCGTTAAAAGAAGCGAATTTCGATCCATTATCAAACCTTTACAAAACACGTGAAGAGAAACTCATCGAACTTCAAGAACATTATCAAACTCAACCACCATTTCTCAATGATAGTATTTTTGAAATCAAACAACAACAAGAAAAATACGAATTGAAAAAGTTATTGAACCAAAATCTTGAGAAAATCACACTGCCATCGGAACGGCCTCATTACGGACCGGGAGCAATCGTTCCGAATTCAGTTTTAGTAGGAAAATCGAATCGAAAAAAAGCTTTGAATTGATTCCGAGGATTGATTTAGGCGAAATTACTCTGGCCAAATCGACAACCGAAACAACTTGCCCAAGAACAATGGGTCCCACCGACGCTGTCTCAAGAACAAATACAAGCTTTGGATAAGAATACACCAGCTGTAAGCGAAGAATTACATTGAGATTGTTGTTGTTTGTGAATTTGATTTCTTTTCGAAAAAAAATAGGATCTAGCAGAAAAAACTCGAGAAGCCGAACATCTTTTACCAGTTGTAAGAATCACACATTCACATTCTTTTGAATCCTCAATTCACGTTTTTGCTTTGATATTTTATTAATTGAATAGTTGCTAATTTTTGTGATGATTGATGTAGGATGAAGAAGCTGAATGGAAGGAATTAATGCAATCGGCAATGAAGAAAAAAGTTGTTACTAATGAAGACGAAGAATTAACTAATCCATTAGATAAACGAAAAGGCAAAAATCAAAGTGATTTTATGAAACAATTAACTGACATTGCTCAGCAAGTTGTCGAACAAGCGCCATCGCCTCCTCAAATCATCGAACTTCCAACTGAAGAAACAGCCAAAGTTCAAGTTGAGCGCGATTTGTCAAGTATGTCGCAAGCAGGCAGTCGATTAGCTCGTCCGACACCTCTTCGACGTCCACCTGCTCCAGTTAAACCAGTTGCTACTCCATCTAAACCAGCTCGAATACCTGTCAAAGTTATTCCGATACCAACCGTAGCGAGTGATTCCACGCAAACAATTGAAACCGTTCGAGAAAAAACTCCCAAACAATTTTCTTCGGCATTTCTACGTTTTATTGATAAATTGAAAGAATTGAATTGGTTTGAAGAACAATATCCAATGGTTAAAATTGAAGTCAGTTGAATCTTTGAAAGCTCGATTGAGTTTTTGGCTTTTTTTCTCTCGCAGACTTTTCTCGACAATTGTGACGAACAAAGTTTCCCCGTTGATGTCTTCCAACGTTTGGATTTCATTTCCAATCTCGACAATCGTCTTCTCGTTTTACAAGAACTTGAAAATTTCTATCGAATCAATTCAATTTCCGATCAAACACGCGACAATCTCATCGACAAAGTTCTCTTTCAATTAACTAAATTTCGTCCTCCCAACTACGACATTCACGATATCGAATTCATTTCGATTTACTTTCGTTTACTCATTCAATTCAATAAAATGACCATGGATGTCGTTGCAGAATTTATCTATTGGTATCTCGAAGGCGGCGATCGTCTTCGGTAAACAAAAAAATCTCGATTAGAAAAACGAATTTTTTTTCTTCTATTATTTTTGTAGACCAACAGTGAAACATTCGTTCGAACAATGCGGTTTAGACGATGCATTCGGTCATTTCTATACCGAAATGGATTCATGGAAACTATGGGAATTAGACGCTAGTCAATCTCGTCGAACAGGCATCAAAACTCTCGCATACGAATGGCTTCGTCAATGGGCTCGTTCATTCCGAACTCAACTCGAAGAACTTCAGATGCGACTGAAAACAGGCGATATACATGTACAAATAAGCAATGCAACATCTCGAGCATTGAACGGCGACACATCCTTAGCAGTATGTGTGTTATTTTTTTCGATTTTATATGTAAAATTATTTAGACAAAATCATCGTCGAACGGAAAGAATGTGACAGTGACATTGGATATGTTTCCGAAGATCAACACGAGCAATGTGTCGTTTATTGAAGTGATTAATTATTTCGTTGAAATAACACAAGAACAAATGGGAGATCGAAGTGAACCGAAAGAAAAACCGGAGAATAACACGATTCTTGTCTTGCCGAAGATCAATAAGTAAACAAATCGAAGTTTTGATTTTCGAGTTTCGAGTTTTTTTGTAGGCCGGCAGCTTTGGTACGATTGGGAGAATCACATACGGATTTTCATCGACCGATCAAACGACATCGTAAAGTCGATGTTTTCTTTATGAAAAATGTTTCATCGTTTTTGTTTTCGTAGCATTTATCCTCCCAGCCGAACATCGATTCGAACCGGGTGAACTCAATCTTGGTCGTTGCGTCAACTATCCTGTTCGAAAATTGTGTCTCGATCCATTTCGTCGTCAAATATTTACTGAAGATATCGAATTCGAAAACGATGAACCTTATTTACTCACGCTCAAACTCGCACCAAAATATTTCCTACCATCACTTTCACAAGTGACCAAAACTTGACAATCATTTTCTATTCAATCGATTCATAAATAAATAAAAGAACAGTCTCTATTTTCGAATGACAGCTAGCGACACCTTTGAAAACAAAATATGAATGGTTTGCCGAACTATTTGGTCTCTAATGTACCTAGTACTCAAAGCGAACGTTTGTTCGTCGTTTTTATTATCCTAAATACGAGTTAAAAGAGTTTTCTTTGCGAAATGTTTCGTGCATTAGTTAATTCGAGCGCAACAGCTCATAATGCCGGTCGTTTATTATTCGTACAAGTAAATCAATCGATTGCTTTCGAAGCATTTTTTTTTCTAAGAATAAATAAAAATAAACAACTTTGTTGACAACAGGTTCGAAATTCAGCAGCAGCTGCAGCATCGAAAGCCAGCGCACCTGATGCAGCTAAGGTGAAAAAGGAATCGAAACCGAAATTCAAAACATTTTCGATCTATCGATGGGTACCGAAAAGAATTTGTTTTCTTCTAGTAGAATTATTTGTTTTTGCCCTTAGAATCCCGAAGAACCCGACAAAAAGCCGTTTCTACAAGATTATAAAGTCGATTTAAACGAGTAGGACAATCAATTCAATTGATAGTAGTCGAAATTGAATGTTAATTTAGCTGTGGTCCTATGATTCTCGATGCTTTGATCAAAATCAAGAATGAGCAAGATACGACTTTGACTTTCCGTCGTTCATGTCGTGAAGGTATCTGCGGAAGTTGCTCAATGAACATCAACGGTCGAAATACACTCGCTTGTATTTGGTACGAGACAATTTTTCTATGAAATAGATCTTTCATTTGTTTGATTTTCGTTTAGCAACATCGATGATACGGATAAACCAACAAAAATCTACCCACTTCCTCATATGTACGTCATCAAGGATCTCGTTCCTGTACGTTAAAAGCAATGATTTCGAATAAAAAGCACATATTTCTTTGATTGTCTAGGATTTTACCAATTTTTATATGCAATATAAAATGATTGAGCCTTATTTAAAACGTAAAACACCAACAAACATCGGAGATAAACAATTATTTCAAAGTGAAGCTGATCGTAAAAAATTGGTTCGTAGATAAAAAAAAAATGAATTGAAAACACTCAATTGAACTTCGAAATTGTAGGATGGCATGTACGAATGTATTCTTTGCGCTTGTTGTTCGACATCATGTCCAAGTTATTGGTGGAATGCTGATAAATATCTTGGACCTGCTGTACTTATGCAAGCTTACAAGTAAAATATTCGATTTTTAGCGAGATTCGAGTTTGAAATTTTATTTGAAATATTCAGATGGATTGTTGACTCACGTGATGAATACACAAAAGAACGTTTAGAACAATTTCATGATGCGTTCACACTCTTTCGTTGCCATACAATTATGAATTGTACCAAAGCTTGTCCAAAAGTATGATGAAATCGATCTGCTAGTTCAACTCTTTGCTTCTTTTTCTCTAGGGTTTAAATCCTGGCAAAGCTATTGGTGAATTAAAAGGCTTAGTTGCCAATATTGCAACAGCACCATCGAAAAATTCAGCAACAGTTGGCGTTCAATATCAATAAAAACCAAGCTTATTCAAAACTAGACTTTCTTATATTTAAAAAGTTTATCTTAACAAAAAACAAACATAAAGAGAAATTTAAATATGCATATAAAAAACTGTTTTTTTCTTTTCTTTTGGATCTGTATGTAGCGTATGTCCCATTAGTTATTGCCTCTTTTTTTTTCTTTTCATGAAAAAACTAAACAGAAATAAATCCGTACCAAAACTCAACACTTACTAGACTGGTAACAGAACGCTTATTTTTTTCTTATTCTTCAAAGTTATTTCACAACACGCGGCTAATATTCCTTAAGTAAGGTATAATGACGCGTCAACCATGATGAGTCAGTGAATCGATAAAAGTATATAAACGAGCAATTGCGCTGTTTGAATTCGCATAAACACATCGAAAATGTATCAACAATACGCATCAAATTCAGTTGCACCACAGCATAATTGTCAAAATGAAATGAATGAAGCCTATGAACTTGGCTCGGCCATGGCTCATGAAAAATTATCTACCGAAGACAAACAACTTCTTGATGAAATGGCCGATGATACAGTCATTGTCGTGCCTGGCACATACGATCATATTCATCAGGTTTTAGCAAGTTTAAAAATTCCGTTTAAAACTGTTCAACAAGGTGAATTAATAACATATCCATTACGTCCTCAAGATCAAACAGTTTACATTAATTGTGCGAATGCATTTCCCGAGGAGGCTGCTCGTCGTTTAAGAAAATTCGTTGACGATGGTGGTCAATTAATTACGACCGATTGGGCCTTGAAAAATGTTCTTGAAATAGCTTTTGGTGAAGTAAGTTCACGTTTATTATCAAATAGAATCAAAAATTTAATATTTTCGCTGTTTTTTCTAATAGTTTGTCCGACATAATGGTCTTACAACACGCGATGAAGTCGTTGGCATTCAAGTTAATGATCCAACGAATCCAATCGTTGCTGGATTTCTTCCTGCAGCTCAACACGCCGATCCACAATGGTGGCTCGAATCATCGTCCTATCCGATTGACATTGTCGATCAACAACGTGTTCGTGTTTTGATTAAATCGAATGAATTAGATACGAAATATAAATCCCATGCCGTTTTAATCACATTCGATTGTGGTAAAGGAAATGTTATTCATATGATTTCGCATTTCTACTTACAACGTTCGGAAACACGTACCGAACGACATAAAATGTCATCGGAACAATTCGCTATGGACATGAATGTATCCGAAGAATTGCAATCGAGAGCAAAAGCAAGTAAAAATCTCAATTACGCTCAAGTGCAATCAACGGCAACGTCATCGGCATTCATCTATAATCAATTAGCCGACCGACTTCGAAAGAATAGATCATAATTCGAACTTCTATCTCTCTTTACATTTAGCGATTGCATCTTATTCTTTTTCTATATTGATAAATAAATAACAAAACGATGAATCACTATGTCTCGTCACACACATCTGACAAAACTATTTACCTTGTTCTTTGGTCTGTTCTTGACAGAGGATTAAGCAACATTTCGTATGTCATTCACTGTCAGTGATTTGAATTATGTCGAAAGACGAATAGGAGAAGACTCGAACATATGTCTAAACTATAAAGAATAAAAAAAAACGACGAGAGAAATCCTCAAGCCAAATAAAAATAAGATTGTAATCAATTCGAATACATCGCAATGGATAATGATGATTCGGATTTTGTTCAAGAAAATGTTCGTAAAAGTATCGATGATCAATGGATAGTTTTATTAGTTCTAAGCATTTTTATATTTGTTGTATCGATAATTGCAATGGGTGTTTTGTTCTTCTGTTGGCGTCGATATCAACAACAACAACAACAGCAAACAATTCATTCGGATAATCGAACAGTGAGTTTAACTAATCCACCAACTGGAAAAAGACAAATACCTGTTCGGTTCGATGAACGACAAGATCAAGCTTATGAAACTCAAGTAGACAGTTCTTGTTTTTTTCTTTGAAAATTGATGAGTTATTTTGCTTTGATCAATAGCAAATGGATGTCTTCGTTTCATCGAATGACAATGACGGAACCTATCCGACCTTTTCCGATCCCGAAAATATTCAACGAGTTCATCAATTTTATGAAAAGTAAATTCAATATAAATTTTATTCAATAACTAATTCGATTAAAAATTTTAGAACAACAAAAGCATATTTTTAATCAAACGCAATCATAATTTACATTTCATTTCAAATTCGAAAAGAGTTCTTTTTCTTTTGTTCAAATAAATTTGCTTAATACATGTTTAAAATCGACTGAACTCCAAATTTTTAAAAGATCTTTTTTCATTATCTTCGTATCATCTAATGTTTCTTTAATTGGTGATGCGCAATTTGAATCAGATTTAATTGCATCAGCTAACCATTTAAAACCTTCATCGATACCTTTTTTTTCCATGACAGATGATGGTTGTAAATGCCATCTTCTGTTCGTTCGATCGAGTTTTGTTAAATTTAATTTTTCTTTCATTTCATCCAATGTACAACAATTAGGTAGATCTTGTTTGTTAGCAAAAATAAGAACAGGTAGCTCTTTCAATTCATCTTCATTTATCATTTGGTATAATTCGTCACTTGCTTCACTTAATCTCTCACGATCATTTGAATCAATAACAAAGATGATTGCTGATGTATTCTGATAATAATGTCGCCATAATGGTCGGATCTTACCACGACCGCCAACATCCCATGTTGTTAGTTGTAGATTACCATATGCTACTGTTTCGACATTGAAACCAATTGTTGGAATTGTTGTAACAATTTCACCGAGTTTTAACATGTAAAGTATTGAAGTTTTGCCAGCTGCATCAAGACCAAACATAAGAATTCTGAGTTCATCATGCTTGGAAAAATAAGAAGTAAATTTGCCTGCTATTGATCCCATTTTACGCGTGGATATGCTTCGTCTAATTTAATTTTCTCTCGTTGACGAGTAAATAAAGTTCTCGTAACACAAAGTATAGAAGAAAAAAAACGTTGCTTTTCGGTAGAAAATTATGCTCGAATACGTTAAATATGACAGACAGTTTTTATTTATTTCTCCTTCCACGTCAACACGGTCAACGTGTCAGAAATTGCACAATAACTACGTAATACAGACGACATGCGCTCGCATTATTTATCACTTATGAATCACCCTCAAGTACATCCAATCGGTCCTCCGTAAAAGAAACCACAATCACAAAAACACTAAATGCAAATGTTCAATACATCCAACAAAGATCAATAATAAAAGATTGTTGAATTCAACAACTATTAACAAAGCCCTCTAGCTGGTGTTAATACAAAAGAGTCGTTTATATGTTTTACACAATGTTTTTACAATAGTTCTCCATCGAGTTGAACAACTGCCAATCAACACGAAGAGACCCGTCAAACAGACAGATAGGAAGAAAGGCATAGCATATGTGTTTGTTAAAATCAAACGAGACAGAGAGAGAGAGAGAAAAGCGAGAGAAAATAATGTCGAAAGTGATTTTGGAAACAACACAAATGAAAATAGCCCAGACGCTTTGTTGCATTCTCGATTCCATTACTTGCTTACTAAACAAGGCAATGCCTGAAACGAAGGATGTAGTAAAGACGAGAGAAAGAGAAGAAGAAGAAGAAGGAAAAAAGAGTGAAAAAAGCTTTTTTTTATTGATGAACAAAGGAAACTTTATCTTTTGCGTCTCGTAGCAGAACCCTTCTCTGCTACAGACAATTCTTTTTTTTTGCTACAATTTGTAACCGTCTACAGTCAAAACAACTCAATAAGAAACGAAGGAAAAAAAGAGGAAAAAAGAAAGAGGAAGAGAAAAAACGTAGAAAAGCTGCCAAGAGAAAGGAAAAGAAGCGAACAAAAAAAGAGTTCTATTCCGTTGCTTTTCCCATCACAATCATCACTAGCTCTATAGCTTGCACTAGAATTAGACTAACGACATGTGTTTCTTGAGGATGAGTATACGAGTTGAAAGAGAAGATAGTGCTGACAGCAGTAACAGCAAGTGTTTGAGAGGAGAAAAGAAGCGAACAACGCAACAGTAACTGGTATAGCAAGGAAAAGCAATCATAATCGTAATGAAATACTCTTCTTCTCGTTTTTTTCATCATTGTCGTCGTCTTTTCAGGCCCGTTGCATTATAAGCACAGTTGGCATGCCGAAAAATCTAAGAATGATGAATAAGAAAATAGTTATAAAAACGAGATAAATTTTCTCGATTTCTAAACGACGACTAAATGTTCAAGTGAGTTCATTTCACATGCGCATTTTCTTATTTTTCATCTCGACAATATACAAAATACAACAGAAGAAGAAGAAGAAGAAGAAGAAGAAGAAGAAAACGATATTTTATCTTGAATCATTTGTATTATTTTGTCGTTTTCATTTAATGATGTCGACGATAGAGTATTTTATATGCTTGGTCGTTAATATTATTCCCAAACGTTCGTCTCAATATATTTCTTTTCCTTCTTGTCTTCCTCTCTTGCATTAATATTATTAGATCTGTACAAGATTTTCTTTATTATGCTAGTTTATCGAGTTCTTCTTCTTTTTTCGTCGTCGTCGTCGTCGTCGTTGTCGTCATCATCTAGTTTCTGTTGCTATCAGCATCGTCAGATATATATTTTTTTTCATCTATCAACATCTATTAAAGTGTGTGTCATGCATAGCGAGATGCTTCCATGCATCACCATTTGACATTAATCGAGATGCTGTTTGCCATTTGGAGATGTTTTCTTTTTAGCATAAAAATACGTAAGAATCTTTCATCTTAACGGTTTACAAATTAGCTGTTGGTCCATAT
>ERZ778020.3047-NODE-3047-length-11374-cov-3.987720_pt1 | contig 11374 bp, 9 predicted proteins | sample MGYA00375750_ERZ778020 | MGnify/ENA primary metagenome ERZ778020 (study PRJEB29350, sample SAMN05389818) | bioreactor metagenome | isolation source: Ammonium sulfate bioreactor | place: South Africa: University of Cape Town | collected 2014-03-17 ...
GTCGGACGCCGCCCCTAACGCCCATGACGATGTTCGCGGACAAGCCGAAAACGGAGGCGCCGCGGCCGGCCCGCAGGCCTCCGACGAGGTGAAGGACATCCGCTCCGGCGAACAGGTTCCGGCCGACGCCACCACCTGGACGCCGCCCGACGCGGACCTGCACCCCCGGGTGATCCCTATGCCGGCGTGATCCCCACCCCCGGCTGAGCCCGCAGGATGATCACCAGTTGTGTGGGTTTTGTTGCGTTTTCCGCAACGAAAGACACAGACCAGGTGATCATCCCTCAGCGCTGGCCGGTGATCCGGGTGGTCGTGGCGAGCCACGCCCGAAGGCGGGCGACCTTGAACCGGAGTTCCCCGCGAACCTCGATCCGGCCGACACGCGCGAGCTGGCGGCTCACCGCCAGCGCCGCGATGCCGATCACGCCTGCGCCCGCGAGGAGCGCCGCCCGCGCCCCGCCCCACTCCGCCAACAGGCCGACGACCGGCCCACCGACCGCGGCCGTGCCCAGCGTGACCAGCATGTAGACGCCGAGCACGCGGCCGCGTACCTGGTCAGTGCACGCGAGCTGTATCGACGTATTGGTGGTGATGAGGAACGGCATCCCGACGGCCCCGATCGCCACGAAAGCGAGCGCGACCGTCACCACGCCCGGCATGAACGCCGCGAGCAACTGCCCGAGTGCGAGACCGCCAGCCAGCGCCACCAGGTGGCGAAGGCGTGATCCCGGCCACCGGGCCGAGAGCAGTGCGCCGATCAGTGAGCCGATGGCCAACGCGATCGTCAGGAAGCCGTATCCGCCGGCGGACAGCTTCAAGTCCTTGGCGAACGCCGTGAGCACGACGGCGAAGTTCGTGGTGAAGAACGCGCAGATGCCGGCCAGCAGGATCGGATAGAACAGCACGGGCCGGCGGCCGATCTCGCTCAAGGCACCCCGCAATTGCCCGCGGGCGCGCCCCAGTCGTGGCGATCGGATCAGGTCCGCGGAGTGGATGCGGAAGAACGCGGCGAGCACGATCACGTACCAGCCGCCGGTGGCGACGAAGGCCCATCCCGTACCCACGGCGGTGATCAGTCCGGCGCTCACGGCCGGGCCGGCCAGCGCGCCGAGCTGGAACACGGCCGAGTTCACGCTGACCGCGTTGCGCAATCGCCCCGGGCCGACGATCTCGTGCACGAAGGCCGATCGGGTCGGGTTGTCGAAGCACGCCGCGGTGCCGGTGAAGAAGGCGATGGCCAGCACGTGCCACAGCCGCACCGTGTCCGTCAGGCACAGCACCCCGAGAACCGACGCGCACAGCCCTAGCGTGGACACCGTCGCCAGCAGAACATGCCGCTTGTCGAAGCGGTCGGCAACCAGCCCGGCAGACATCCCGAAGATCAGCGTCGGAACGAACTGCATCGCGGTGGCCACGCCGACGGCGAATGCGTTGTGGGTGAGCTGCAGGACGAGCCAGTCCTGCGCGACCCGCTGCGTCCACAGACCGGAGGTCGATGCCGCCTGGCCGAACACGAACCAGCGGAAGTTCCGGTTGTCCAGCGACGCGAAGATGCCCTCGCGGCTGGGCGTGGTGGTCGTGGACGGGGGAGCGGCGGGTTCGGAAGGTGACGGTGTCGAGCGGTCGGACCTGGGGGCGGTGGTGGTCACATAACTTCCGGACGGATGGGACGGGCAGCGGGTCAACTTAGCAGATGAGCGCTACCCCCATTATCACCGGCCCGCACGTGCGCCATCACAGCGCCGCGCCGACCGCGCCACCGCCCAGCCGCCGTGCGCCGACTACGCGACAGACCGCTTATGACGGCGCGTGCCCGCTCCGTTGGCCGTGCCCCGGTCCGCTGGCTTGACACCGCGTTTCGGTGCCGGTCCGCGGCTCGCGTGCTGGTTCTGGGCCGAACGGTCCGCCTTCCAGCGCGGGGCGTGGTCGGCGGATTCGGCGCGATGCGCGCGCTTGTCGTACTTCGGTGCCCGGTCCCGATCCGTGCGCGGCCTGTCGCGATCCGCGCGCGGCCGATCCCGATCAAAGCGCGGCCGATCCCGATCAAAGCGCTGCCGGTCCTGCTGCCGCGGTCGCGCCTCAACAGTGTCGGTGACCGTCGATCCGTCGTCGTCGATCATCGTGGCGAGCAGTGCGGCGGCGATCTCCTCGACCGGCAAACCCGTCCGGTCCGCTGCCGCGCGGAGGGCGCCGCGGTAGTTCTGCAGGTTGCCGGCGGTGTGCCGGTCGAGCGCGGCGGCGAGCGAGACCATGGCTCGATGCCGGTGCACCTCGGCGGCCGACGGAACGTCCACTTCGTCCAGGCGCCGGCCGGTCGCCCGTTCGATCAACTTCAGCCGCGACAGCTCCTTCGGCGTGAAGAACGTCAGCGCCTCACCGGTCCGGCCGGCCCGCCCGGTGCGCCCGACCCGGTGCGTGTAGGTCTCCGGATCGCCGGGCGCGTCGAAGTTCACCACCAGGCCGATGCGTTCGACATCCATGCCCCGGGCCGCCACATCGGTGGCGACGAGCACGTCGATCTGCCCCGCGCGGAGCCGCCCAATGGTGCGCTCGCGTTCGTTCTGCGTCACGTCGCCGCTGATCACGGCCGCGTTGACGCCGGCGCCGATCAGCGCGACGCCGAGTTCCTCACAGGCCGACCGGGTGCGCACGAACACCACGGCGGCTTCCGCGCTGGTGACGGCGAGCACCCGCTGCAGCGCCACCGCCTTGTCCCGATAGGGCAGCACGACGAACGACTGCCGGATGGCGGCGACCGGTGTCGCCGACGCCGCAACGCTCACGTCGACGGGCTGGCGCAGGTGCTGCGCCGCGACGCGCCGGATCTCCTTGGGCATCGTCGCCGAGAAGAGCGCGGTCTGGCGGTCGGCCGGCGTCGCCTCGAGGATGCGATCGACATCTTCGGCGAAACCCATCCGTAGCATCTCGTCGGCCTCGTCGAGCACCGCGAAACGGACCGCGCCGAGCGCCAGCGCCCTGCGTTCGATCAGGTCGATCACCCGCCCCGGCGTGCCGACCACCACCTGGGCGCCTCGCTTGAGCGCCCCGATTTGCTTCCCGAAGGGTGCACCGCCGTAGATGGCGATGGTCTCCACCTCCGGCAGGTGCGCGGCGAATCCGCCGATCGCGGCCGCGACCTGCACGGCGAGCTCCCGGGTGGGCACGAGCACCAGCGCCTGCACCTCGCGGCGTGCCGGGTCGATCGACGCGAGGAGCGGCAGGCCGAACGCGGCGGTCTTGCCGGTTCCCGTCTGCGCGACGCCGATCACGTCGCGTTCCGACATCAGCGCGGGGATCGCGGCCGCCTGGATGTCCGTCGCCGAGTGATATCCGAGACCCCGCAGCGCACGCAGCAGCGGTGTCGGCAGACCGAGCTCGGAGAAGGCCGTGCGGTCTCCGGAAGGTACTTTCTGCGTTTCACTGCGAAGATCGTCATACCCGGTGGACGACGCGCTGCGCGCGTGTCCGGACGAGGGGGGATCGACCGGGGACGAACCGGGGCCGAAAGAAACAGGCGCAGATGAGACAGGCAGGGATGAAACGGGCAGGGACTCGGGGATAGACACAGCGGAAGACACAGTGCACCAATCATTGACAATCGCCGGATACGGACTCGCCGTCGGCGACCGCACATGTCGTCTGGACCGCACCGAGGGCCGCACACATCAGGAAGGACGTGCGACTCGGGTCACGACAACCGCTCCATACTACCGGATGGATCGCGATCATCGCGCGGCGGCTCGCGGGCGGCGTCGCCGGTGCGCACCCCGCCGGGCTCGACGTTGGCGCGGGCGGGCGAGGATGCGCCACGTAAGATCGGACGGGCGCCGTGTCGCCGAGCGGCAGTGCCCGCACCGACCCGCTCGCCTCGTCGCCGTGCCAACCGCCAGAACGCCACCCGTCAGAACCCAACCCGTCCAAGGGCAACAAGAAGGAACGCCGTGCTTCGCGATCACACCGCCGGATCCCTGCGCCCCGAGCATGCGGGCGAAACCGTGACACTCACCGGGTGGGTGGCGCGGCGGCGGGATCACGGCGGGGTGATCTTCGTCGACCTGCGCGATGCCTCCGGGCTGGTGCAGATCGTGTTCCGCGAGGGTGAGATGGCCGCGCGCGCGCACCGGTTGCGCAGTGAGTTCTGCCTGCAGGTGGTCGGCGCTGTCGAGGTCCGCCCCGAGGGCAACGAGAACCCCGACCTGCCGACCGGCGCCATCGAGGTCACCGTCACCGACTTCACTGTCTTCTCGGAGGCGGCACCGCTGCCGTTCCAGATCGAGGCCGACGACCAGCCGGGCGAGGAAGCGCGCCTGAAGTACCGGTACCTGGACCTGCGTCGCAGGGGGCCGGCGGCCGCGCTCCGGCTGCGCTCTCAAGTGAACCGGGCGGCGCGTGCGGTGCTCGATGCGCACGACTTCGTGGAGATCGAGACGCCGACGCTCACCCGGTCCACGCCGGAGGGCGCCCGGGACTTCTTGGTGCCCGCTCGATTGAAACCCGGTTCGTGGTACGCACTTCCGCAGTCGCCGCAGCTGTTCAAGCAGCTGCTGATGGTGGCCGGGATGGAGCGCTACTACCAGATCGCGCGCTGCTACCGGGACGAGGATTTCCGAGCGGACCGGCAGCCCGAGTTCACCCAGCTCGACGTCGAGATGTCGTTCGTCACGCAGGACGACGTGATCGCCGTCGCCGAGGACGTCCTCACGGCGCTGTGGAACCTCGTCGGCTACCCGATCCCGACGCCGATCCCGCGGATCAGCTACCGCGAGGCCATGGACCGGTACGGATCCGACAAGCCGGACCTGCGTTTCGATCTCGAGATCACGGAGATGACGTCGTTCTTCGCCGAGACTCCGTTCCGGGTCTTCCAAGCCCCCTATGTGGGCGCCGTGGTGCAGCCCGACGGGGCCGCCACACCGCGCCGCGGCTTCGACGCCTGGCAGGAGTGGGCGAAACAGCGCGGCGCGAAAGGCCTTGCCTACGTGACTGTATCGGACGACGGGACGCTCGCCGGGCCGGTCGCCAAGAACATCTCGGAGACGGAGCGGGCCGGGTTGGCCGCCGCGACCGGGGCGAAGCCGGGCGACGCCGTCTTCTTCGCTGCCGGGCCGCGCAAGGCATCCCAGGAACTGCTCGGCGCGACCCGGCTGGAGATCGGCCGCCGTGGCGGGTTGATCGACGAGTCCGCCTGGTCGTTCGTGTGGGTGGTGGACGCGCCGCTGTTCGAGTTGACCTCCGAGACCGACGATGTCGCAGTGGGTTCCGGCGCGTGGACCGCCGTGCACCATGCCTTCACCTCGCCCAAGCCGGAGTTCCTGGACACCTTCGACACCGACCCCGGCTCGGCGCTCGCCTATGCGCACGACATCGTCTGCAACGGCAACGAGATCGGTGGCGGCTCCATCCGTATCCACAGCCGCGAGGTGCAGCAACGGGCGTTCAAGGTCATGGGCCTATCCGAGGCCGAGGCCCAGGAGAAGTTCGGATTCCTGCTCGATGCGTTCAGCTTCGGTCCGCCGCCGCACGGCGGGATCGCCTTCGGCTGGGACCGCATCGTCATGCTGCTCGCCGGCGCCGAGTCCATACGCGAGGTGATCGCTTTCCCCAAGTCCGGCGGCGGCTACGACCCGCTCACCGGTGCCCCGGCGCCGATCACGGCCGCCCAGCGCAAGGAGGCCGGCGTCGACGCCAAGCCGCCCGCGGCGCCGCCCGCCGTCTGATCCGCGAGCGGGCGCGCGGGCTGTTCCGCCGTCTTTCCCCCGTCCCTCCCGCTCCTTACTCCCCGCCTTGGGTGTCCCAGGTGGTGCCCCAGCGCCACGGCACATACACGAGCGGGCGATCGGGGCCGGATGGCGTGTTCAGCCAGTGGGCTCAGCTGACGCCGAGCAGCCGTAGACCTGCGGCGACCGCCGCCGCGGCAAGCACCACGACAACGAACGGGGCCTTGCGCCAGGCGAGGACCCCGCCGACCGCGACGCCGGCCGGCCTCGCCCAACCCGCGAAGCCGCCCGCGTCGAACACCGTCGCGGTGACCACGAGCGCCACCAGCAGGATCACCGACGCGGCGGTGAGCAGCAGCGACGTCCGCTCGGACAGTGTCAGCCGGGACTTCAGCCCGACACCGGCGATCCGGAATCCGAACGTGCCCACGCCGAGCAGCACGCCCCACACCACGATCTGCGTCATGGCAGCACGCTCCCCGCGGTATCGCCCGTGCCGGCCGGACCATCGTCGTGGTCACCGTCGCCGGCTGTGCGTTCGGCGACACGGCCGACCTCTTCGATGACGTAGTCCCCGGCGTCGCGCGAAGGCTCGTCATAGGCGGTTCGGCGCCGGCGGGACAGGCCGATCAGCACCAGCGGCAGTGCAGCCAGGGACAGCAGCACCGGCAGGCCACTCGGCAGGAGCGGCGTCGCGGCAACCGCGATCACGGCGCCCACCAGCGCGGCGAAGCGGGTGGTGCGGTCCTTCAGGGACGGCATCACCAGCGCCAGTAGCACGGCCGGGAACGCCGCGTCCATGCCGAAGGCGTTGGTGTCCTTGACGACGGTGCCGCCGAACGCCCCCGCGATCACACCGATGTTCCAGCAGACGAACAGCGACACACCGCAGCCCCAGAACGCGGCGCGGCGGCGGGCGGGCTCGTGCTGGGCCAGGGCGAACGCCGTCGACTCGTCGATGATCAACTGACTGCCGACCAGCCGGCGCAGCCAGCCGTGGCCGATCACCTCGCCGATCGACAGGGCGAAGGGGAGGTGTCGCGCGTTCACCAGGAGCCCGGCGGCGAAGGCCGCGATCGGGCTCCCGCCGGCGGCGATGATCGCGACGAACAGGAACTGCGACGCGCCGGCGAAGACCACCACCGAGAGCAGCATCGGCAGCCAGATCGGCAGGCCGACCGACACCGTGATCGCGCCGAACGACACGCCGACGATGCCGTCCGCAAGGCACACGAGCGCGATGTCGCGGCTCAGTTCGGGGCCGAGCCGGCTCCGGGCACGAGCCCACAACGAACGCACCTACCCGATCCTGGTGCCTGACGCGTCGATCACCAAATCGGTTGCGGCGCGGCGCACCTCGGCCCGGCATTCGCGCTGTGAGCATGCACTGTGGGCATGCACTGCGGTCACGCATCGCGCACCGCCACACACCAGGCCGCGCGCCGGCGCGCACCCGTCCCGACCGACCGGGAACAATGGCCGTGTGAGCGATGGCCTGTTCGACGCACCGACCGCCGGCCGTGTCCGCCAGGGTTCGCGCGGCATCACCGACGGCGAGAACGGATATGACGCCGTTCGCCCCGACGCCCCCGTCGACGCGAATGCGCCGTTGGCCGTGCGCATGCGGCCGTGCACCCTCGACGAGGTGGTCGGGCAACAGGCGCTCCTCGGCCCCGGTGCCCCGCTACGCCGACTCGTCGAGGGCGGGGGCGCCTCGTCGGTCCTGCTCTACGGGCCGCCCGGTACCGGGAAGACCACAATCGCGATGCTGGTCGCCGGTGCCGTCGGCCGCCGGTTCGCGCAGCTCTCGGCGCTGTCTGCCGGTGTGGCGCAGGTGCGCGAGGTGATCACCGCCGCGCGGCACACGTTGCGCACCACCGGCGAGCAGACGGTGCTCTTCATCGACGAGATCCACCGCTTCTCCCGCACCCAGCAGGACTCGCTGCTCGGTGCCGTCGAAGACCGCACCGTGATCCTCATCGGGGCCACCACGGAGAACCCGTTCTTCTCCGTGGTCTCGCCGCTGCTATCGAGATCGCTTGTCCTGCAACTCACCCCGCTCTCCGATGACGACGTGACCGAGCTCCTGCGCCGGGCGCTGGCCGACGAGCGCGGACTCGCCGGCCGGTACACGCTGGACGACGAGGCGCTCGCGCACCTCGTTGCACTCGCCGGTGGAGACGCGAGGCGGGCGCTGACCGCCCTGGAGGCGGCCGCGGATGCTGCGTCCGAGACAGAGGCTGCCGATGTACCGGATGAGCCCATAGAGCCGGTGCAGCCGGTTCCGATCGGCCTCGCGGAGGTTGAGGCGGCGGTGAACCGCGCGGCGGTGCGCTACGACCGCGCCGGCGACCAGCACTACGACGTGATCAGCGCGTTCATCAAATCGATCCGCGGCTCGGACGTGGATGCGGCCCTGCACTACCTGGCGCGAATGATCGAGGCGGGGGAGGACCCGCGCTTCATCGCCCGACGACTCATGGTGCACGCCTCGGAGGACATCGGCATGGCCGATCCGACGGCATTGCCGCTCGCGGTGGCCGCCGCCCAGGTGGTGCAGCTGGTAGGTCTCCCGGAGGCTCGGCTGGCACTCGCCCAGGCGACCATTCACCTTGCGGCGGCCCCGAAGTCGAACGCCGTCATCTCCGCCATCGACGCCGCGCTGGGCGACGTGCGGGCGGGGAAGGCGGGCGTGGTGCCGCCGCCGCTCCGCGACGGGCACTATGCCGGTGCGAAGCGCCTGGGCCACGCGCAGCAGTACATCTACCCACACAGCCTGCCGGAAGGCGTTGCGGCGCAACAGTATCCGCCGGACGAGCTGGTCGGCGTCGACTACTACACGCCGACATCACGCGGGGCGGAGCGGCCCCTCGCCGAGCGGCTGCCGAAGCTTCGGCGCGCGATCCGCGGGGCGGGGGAGGCGCACCGCGCCGAACCGGGCCTGGATCGATAACCGGCCGAGGGCCGAACCGTCCGCCGGGTTCGCTGCAGAGTGTCCGTTCGGCCGCTCAAACGGTCGATAAACTAACGCATGACCGGCAGCCCTCTCGACAGCTACCTTGCGGCAGCGGAACGACCCTGGCCACACACGGCACTCAAGGCGATCATCACCGCGATACGCGCCGGCGCCGCCTTCGATGAGGCGATCGAGTGGGGCCAGCCCTACTTCTCGCGCAGCGGGCACGCGGTGGTCAAGCTCCATGCTGCCCGCGACTGGATCAACCTGTTCTACTATCGCGGCGCCGAACTCCCCGACCCCGGTGGACTGCTCGTCGGGGAAGGCTCCAGCGGCATGCGCCGCCAGCGCGTCCACCGCGGCGATCCAGACCTCCCGCTGGCTGAGATTCAACGGCCGCGATCCTCGCGGGCGATTGAGCGACGCGACCATTTCGCCGGCTGAACCGTGCCCCACCGGTCGGCGGCCTACACGAGCCACACGGCGACGTCGGCGGGTAGGGCGCCGTCGTCCGTCAGCGGCGTCGACGCGAGGATCACCTCACCGGGCGGCAGGGGAACCTCGTGACCGCTCATGTTGATCATGACGGTGACGTCGCCGTTGCGGAACGCGACGACCCGGCCGCCGGGATGGGTGAGCCACTCCAGCGTGCCGGACCCGAGCGCATAGTTGCGCCGCAGCGCGAGCGCGTCGCGGTACAGCGCCAAGGTGGAGTCCGGGTCGCCGATCTGCCGGTCGCGGGCGAGCGCGCGGAACGATTCCGGTTGCGGCAGCCAGCTTCTGCCGGTCGGCGAGAAGCCCAAGGCGGGTTCGTCCGCCGCCCAAGGAATCGGTACCCGGCAGCCGTCCCGGCCGCGCCTAGTGTGCCGCGACCGCAGCCAGGTGGGATCCTGCCGTACGTCGTCCGGCAGCGTCGTGTGCTCCGGCAGGCCGAGTTCCTCGCCCTGATACAGGTACGCCGAGCCTGGCAGGCCGAGCATCACCAGCGTCGCCGCCCGGCCGCGCTTGCTGCCCAGCGCCGCATCGGGCTGCGGATCGCCGAGGCCGATGCCCTGCTGTGGCTTGGGCTGCTCGGCATCGGCGAGCCCGAACCGGCTGGGGTGGCGAACCACGTCATGGTTGGACAGCACCCAGGTGGTCGGCGCACCCACTCGGTTGTTGAGTTGCAGGGACCGCGTGACGACATCCTGGAGAATCGGTGCGTACCAAGGGGTTTCGAGGAACGTGAAGTTGAACGCCTGGTGCATCTCATCCGCGCGGACGTAGTTCGCGAGCCGGGAGAGCGGCTGCACCCAGGCCTCGGCGACCAGGATGCGGTCGGGCCCGTACTCGCCCACCACCTTCCGCCAGCGCCGGTAGATCTCGTGCACCTCGTTCTGATCCCACATCGGACCCATCTGCCCGTCGGTCGGGGTCGGCTCGGCGCCGGCGCCGTCCAGGTGGGCACGGGCTTCCTTCGCGGTGGGCGGCTCGAAGCCCATCGCGCCGATGCGCGGATCGACGTGGTGATCGGGCAGCCCGGGCGCCTTGGCGAGTCCGTGTGCCACGTCCACCCGGAAGCCGTCCACGCTCCGGTCGAGCCAGAACCGCAGCACTGACTCGAACTCCTCCCGGACCTCCTCGCTGCCCCAGTTGAAGTCGGGCTGCTCGGGGGCGAAGAGGTGCAGATACCACTGGCCCGGTGTGCCGTCGGCACCGACCGTGCGCGTCCAGGCCGGCCCGCCGAACACCGATTCCCAGTCGTTCGGCGGCTCGGACCCGTTCGGCCCCTTGCCATCCCGGAACACGTAGCGGTCGCGCTGCGGCGAGCCGGGCGCGGCGGCCAGGGCATCGACGAACCACGGATGCGCGATCGACGAGTGGTTCGGCACGAGATCGACGATCACCTTGAGGCCCAGTTCGTGAGCCCGCCCCAGCAGCGCGTCGAAATCGGCCAGCGTGCCGAACAGCGGATCGACCAGGCGGTAGTCGGCGACGTCATAGCCGGCATCGGCCTGCGGCGACACGTAGAACGGCGACAGCCAGACCGCATCGACTCCGAGATCGGCCAGCGCCGGTAGATGCGCGGTGATCCCCGGCAGGTCCCCGATGCCGTCGCCATCGCTGTCCGCGAACGACCGCGGATAGATCTGGTAGACGACGGCGTGGCGCCACCACTCGTCGGCCGCCGGGCGAAGCGGGGCTGCGGCGGTGGGTCCGGTCGCGAGCCGGCGCGCGTCGCTGCGGTCTGCCATTCGATCTCCTATGACGGCGTAACAGGTCGGCCGTGCTGGGCGGCCACGGACGACCTTAGCGGCGTACCGTCTGGTTATGGGCAGGTGGCACGTTCTCCGCAAACCTACGGTGCCCATCCTGCTGCTCGCCAGCGTGATGCATGTGGTGCGCCGCAACGTGTTCGACTTCCTGTTGTTCTTCGGCACGGCGGTGCTGATCGTGGTGGACTCGCGCCGGATCACCGGGCGAGCCTCGGAACCCGAGGTGCCGGCCGCGGTGCGGCACCGTTGGCTGGCGGCGGCAGCCGTCGCGCTGTTCGCGGCGATCATCGCGCTGCTGCCCATCGCCGGTGGCATGGTGCGGATCGTGGTGAGCGCCTGTGGTCTGGCCGCGCTCGCATTGGTGCTGGTCCGGCCGGCCGCCGCACCGACCCCGGTGGCGGCGGGGGACGCTCCGGGCCGGCTCCGCGGGTGGTGGGTGTGGGCGA
>ERZ778020.3050-NODE-3050-length-11355-cov-7.031858_pt1 | contig 11355 bp, 13 predicted proteins | sample MGYA00375750_ERZ778020 | MGnify/ENA primary metagenome ERZ778020 (study PRJEB29350, sample SAMN05389818) | bioreactor metagenome | isolation source: Ammonium sulfate bioreactor | place: South Africa: University of Cape Town | collected 2014-03-17 ...
AGACGCCCATGCTCTTGGTCATCCCCGGCTCGGACGTCAGCCGCCACGCAGCGCTGATGGACCGGGCCTTCCGCTTCCGCCACGCGGTGTTCGTCGGGGAGAAGGGCTGGGAGGACCTGCGCCAGCCTGACGGGCTCGAGCGCGACAGGTTCGACGACGGCCACGCGGTCCACCAGCTCTGCATGCGCGGCGACGAAATCGTCGGCTATCAGAGACTGCTGCCGACGACGCGGCCGCACCTGCTCACGGACGTGCTGGGAGACCTCTGCCGTCGTCGCCCGCCGCGAGGACCGCGCGTGTTCGAGTGGACGCGCTTCTGCGTCGCAAAGGGACACCGTGAGATGCGTCCGTGCGGCGAGAGCCCTTTCCTCGAGCTCGCGCAAGGGGTCGTGGAGTGGGGTATGGCGAGCAAGGTCGACACCGTCACGGTCGCGATCGACTGGCGGCTGATGGTGATCGCGATGCAGCTCCGCTTCTTCGTCCGGCCGCTCGGCTTCCCGAAGCGCATCGGCCGCGACGAGGTGGTCGCGCTGCGCATGTCCTTCAACCGCGAGACGCTCGACGCAATCCAGGCCGCGCGCGGCACGGGCGCGCCGGTCCTCGCGGTTGCCGCCTGACTAAACGACACGAACGGAGGAGTCGCCCGTGATCCGGACTGCCGACACAAAGATCGTGGCCCACGAGCTCCACGCCCGCTACGACCACCTCAGGGCCGTCACGCTGATCGGCAGGACGATGCAGAAGGCGCTGTTCGCCGGCCGCTCGGACGAGGTCGTGTTCTGGGCGCTCGTGCACGCGCACTACTGCGGAGGCGAGCTCTGCGAATCCACCGAGGAGCAGCTGAGTTATTTCGCGGCGTTCATCCTGCCCGATCCCTCCGAGGTGAACTAGTCGCAACGGACGCGAATGACGGGGCCGCCCTTCTTGGAGCTTTTGCCTTTTATTGGCTCGCTCGAAGTCCCGGTGAGACTTCTTCGGCGACTGGGTCGATAGCGTTCAACGGCTGGTTGGACTGTATGTACTTACCGAGCTTCAACGTTCAATGCGACGGGCCCCTCCAGGCTGAATCCCATCTCATAGCTGACGCGTTCGCCCTGCGAGACGTAGTCCCAGTCGGCGAAATTTGTCTTCGATACGAAAACCTCGAGCCCATCGCTGTCTGATCGAATGAAGCCGAAGGAGGCATTCTTGGCATACAGCAGGCCATAGAATTTCTTGTGCGTTTCATCATCATTTCGGATGATTCCGCGCACCGCGCGTTTCTGCTGGAAGGTCACTCTGGCACCTTTTAGCTCCGCGAAGAGCTTCAGGCCGTCCGAGCCCCGGCCGACGATGCATAGTTGTCGTGCATGCCAGAACCGCGCTTCGTACTTGCGATCGCCTCGGCTGTAAGAACTGTTCAGGTGATAAGCGATGGCCTCCGCGTTCGCGTTGGCAACTGCCGAAGACGTTTCGAGGAGCGTGCGCGCCAAATCAAAGTGCAGGCGTTGGCTCCCGGGATTGACGGTCAGCGTCGACCTGAGGACAGCTGACGCCTCATCGAAATCATGATTTGCTCGGTATATTCGCGCGAGCCGCAGCGCGACCAGCTCGCTTCGTGAGTTCTTGTCGAACGCCCTCCTAAGGGCAGTTAAGGCACGTTGTTCATTGTGGAGCGCATCGCTGAGGTTGGCCTCCTCGGTGAGAAGTCGATCGTCAGCAGGAAATCGTTGCAGCCCCTGCCGCAACGCGTCCTCGGCTTCGCGGACCGCATTGCCGAGGTGCTCTTCGGCCAACTCGGACTCGTTGACTTTTAAGTTTTCGATCGCGTCGCGAACGCGCGACGTGCCGACCTTAGCTAGGGTGTGGAACGGGAATGAGCTCTTCCCAGATTTGGCAAGGCTGCTGGCCTGTTCCTCAGCGCGGCGTCGCCAGCTCTCTCGCTCCTCCAAGTCGTTCGCGATGGTTGAGCGCTTGAATGACAGCTCGGCCATAGAGTGCTTTATGGCAGCGTTCCGCGGCTCCTTTTCGGATGCCAGAGTCAGAAACCTCTCTGCCCGATTAAGTGCCCCAACGTCACCGGCGAGGCGCATCTCGTAGATGCCCCACTGGTGATAGATGACAGCGAGATCGCCGAACGAACTGATAGCTTCCTCGTAAATCGCGGCGCCCATCCCACGCTCGGCAAAAACATTCGCAAGTGTCGAAGCGCGCAGAAGGTGAAATAGCACTTCGTTGTCGTACGAGTAGGATGGATTCAGCTTTCCAATAATTCTCAAGAGGTGTTCATGCTTTTGCGCAACGCTCGGAAGAGCCGCCATGTACACGGTCTCGGCGATGAAAGGGTGTCGCGATCTATAAGCACGATCCTGCGTCCGGGGGTCATTGAAAAGCTCGACGACACGCTCGAGAGGCTTGAAGAAGCGCTCCCTGAAATCGTTGAAACCAATGCCGTGAAGCCTGGAGATAAGGCCCGCGCGGACAGGTGGCCCGAAGCGATTTAGCGCACATATGTCCCTGTAGAGCAGCTGGGCATCCAATGGCACGACGCTCTTGTACTCGTCTTCGATGATAGTGCGGAATGAAGCGTTTTCAGTTGCTTCGTGGAGGGCAACCAATAGCTGGCGCCCATACACCTCTTTCAGCTTCTCCGCTTGTTGTTCCCGGTTTGGCAACGTAGCGAGATGGCCGAGCGCTCCTGCCTTGTCGAGTAGGTCTAGCAGCTGGTGTATCTCAGTTACGCTTAGATAGCCGACGTCATATTCTTCGCTCAGATGCTCTTGGAGGTCCTCGCAGCGGACGTTCCACTCATTAACGCGCGCAGACCCTATTACGACCAGCTGCCATCCGCGTTTGGTCGCTGCGTTCAACAAAGCGTCGACCTTTGCGTGGCCGTCAGTGATGTCGTCGATGAACAGGAATAGCGGTTGATTGATTAGACCGAACATCTCTTCAAACAACTCGACGTCGATGTCATCGCCGTTTGTGATCCGCATTACCAACTTATCGTGCTTGGTGGCGGCGTCCCAAGCGATGCGCTTTGAAACGATGGTCTTTCCGGATCCGGCGTGTCCTTTCAGCAGACAAAGGCGCGGCCCGCGAATAACAGCAGTCGAAAGAATCTGCTCCTGAAGGACGTCTTGGCTCACGCGTCGCTTCACATCCAGATCGTGAGTCAGGGGAAACCATCCGAGATCGGCGCCCCGGTAAAACCTCTTGGGATCGGTCTCCTCGATCACGGCAGACGCCGACACGTGCTCGCATCGTGTCGCCAGATACGTCTTAAGACGATCAGTCTCGGTCGTGTCGGCTCTTGCAATGAACCGAGTAAAGGTCGTGTGCATCACCGCGACAGGCGCAAGAGCTAGGACGCGAGAACTCTCGGTTATCTTTCGATCAATGGTCTGCAGAAACTCATCGAACCTCGCACTTATTGTCTTGATCCGCCTTTCCGCCCAATAATCAGCCTCCGTCTTGAGAATACCCGGGCGAACGATGTAATGACGCGGATGTCCATCACCCTCCTTTCGTATTTCTTCGATTAAGGTCCTTAAGTTGTAGTCGGCGAGGGCATAGCCGGCGAAGATAATCGTCTTCGTTCGCGCCCATTCTAGGAATTGGGCAAACTGACCGGACCGACCAGTCTTATGGTTGATGATCTGCTCGGTGCTTGCCACCAGCGGCGGATCAATTTCCTGATAGCGCGTGATACAACCGTGGAGCTTGACATATAGAACAGTATCCGGACCGATCTTGTCGTTCGCGCCATCACCGTCACGGGTGTTCGGAATCAGTACTTGCTTTGCGTGCTGATTGCTTTCGTACGCCTTTTCGATCAGAAGATCGTAATTTGTTGTCGCGAGCCCAGCCCAGACCAATTTTGGGATTATCAAGTGGTGTGCCGCGGGCTCGAACCCGAACAAGAGTCTGTGCAAGAAGTCCTGGACCTCTCTCGTACTGCGCGCGGAACAGCTAAAATCATATACGGTCGCAAAATTTGCGTCTTCATACTCTGGGCTCAGGAATTCGTCGCACAACAGCTTGGCGAGGCCTTTGGAGTCTGGAATGTTCGCCGACCCTTTCTTGGCCCCTAGCGAAGCGCCCGCCCCCAAAAAAATAACCGCTCGCTTCGAGCGAACCGCGTCGATCAATCCCGAATCAAGCTCAAGCACTCCAAATTCCCCCTCGGTTGCTTGGCCGAGGAGTTTGCACAGGCTCCGAAGACTCTCAAGCACACTTCTTGACGTCTCTGTCTGTTGAAGATGCGAGGTCGCGGCGTCACCTGCGAGGACTGAACAGACACGGAGATCGTTACTTTGAGTGCACGCCCGCGTCGGGACCGCTTGTTCAAACGTCGGTCGGGTTGACGACGATCGACGCGCTCGAGGCTGTCGGCGGGTTGGCGGCGACGCCGGTCGAGGTCGGGAAGTCCCCTGGCCCGCTCGGGCTCTCCTGGCACACCGCCGACTGGTCGCCGGTGAAGCACGACGCGTCGTAGCCCGCGCCGCGGATAAGGTAGCTGCACGCGCTGACGCCGTTGCCGTCCTTCACGTTGCGCGCGTTGCAGTCGCCGCTCGCGGCGTAGTCCGCGAGCTTGCCGTTCTTGCCGCAGCCGAACTGGCAGGCCATCAGGATCGCCGACTGGTCGATCGTGGCGCAGCGGCCGCCCGAGCAGACCTGCTGCCCGACCAGCGAGGTGAGGCCGTTCTTCTGCGCCTGCGACCAGGAGTTCTGCTCGTACTGCGTCCAGGCCACCGTCTGCGCCTGCGGGTTGGAGAGGAAGCTTTGCGCGCTGCCGCTGTAGTAGCGCTCGAACGTGCCGGGGCAGAATTGGAACGCCCCGAGGCAGCCGGCCTGGTTGACGGAGCCGAAATTCCCCTCGCTGCTCGACACCTTGGCGGCGAAGTCGGCGCAGTTCGCGGGGATGCCCGCCGACGTCAGGCTCGCGGCCGACTCGCCCGCGAGCGCGAGCGTCGCCGACAGGCAGAGCGCGACGCCTGCGTTGAACAAAACCGATTTGACGGCGCGGCTCATGGCTTGCCCGCCCCCACCTCGAACTTGAAGTCGCCGTTGACCAGGGTCTTGCCGTCGGCGCTGAGGAGGAAGGGGTGCTCGGCGAACGCCGCAGCCGGCCCCGTCTTCGACAGGCCGGCGAAGCGCGGGTCGTCCGGCGGGATGACCTGGTGCATCATGTCGTCGACGAGCACCGTGCGGCGGCCACCCGGCCCGATGCGCACGAGGCGCGTCGGGCAGGTGCTCGACGAGCAGTCGTCGTTCCAGACCTGCGAGACGAGGAGGTCGCCCTTAGCGCTGCGCAGCTCGTACTCGTGGATCGTCGCGCCGTCGGGACCGCCCGCGAGCGCGTCGTCCGCCCAGACCTTGTCGGGGTCGTGCTCCACGTTCCGGTAGGTGGTCTTGTAGGCGAAGGCGGCGTCGGCGGCGCAAGCCGGGGCGACGGCGCCGGCGGTAAGGAGTGCAGCCGCCAGCAGCGGGATGGCGTGGTTTCGCATGGGCGGTCTCCTTCTCACTGCGGACCCGCGGCGGGCGCGAGCGGCGCAAGCGGTATGGCGAGCGAGCAGCCGTCCACCGCCTTGTGGTTCACGATCATCCCGGTCCTCAGCGTCCGGGTCTGCACGTCGTAGGACGCATACGCGGCGGACGCGGCCGGGTCGGGCGGCGCGCCGGGGGCGAGCTCGAGGAAGCAGGCGCGGCCTCCGTCCATGGTGCGGACCTGCAGTCCCTCGTACACCGCGATGCGCAGCGGGCAGAGCTTCACCGTCGCGCGCGCGTCGGGCGCGACCGACTTCACCGTGCAGCCGATCGCGGTGTCGAGGACGGTGAGGACGACGGAGCGCCGGCTGCTCCAGACCACGAAGTGCGACTCGGTGACGGGTGCGTTGCCGCCGGCGAAGCGGCGGTCGCCGCGCGCGCGGTAGCCTTCGTTGTTCCGCTCGATTGCCTCTTTCCAGATGTCGGCGTAGGTGGCGGTCGCAGGGGAGGGGCGCTGCAGGTCGGCGTAGGACATCGGCCGCCAGGCGCCCGGGTCGGGCGTCACCGATTGCGCGAGAGATCGAACGTCCGACATAGCGAGCCCAGCCAGCAAGAACGAGGCGAGCGCCGCCTTCCGAGCAAACGCCCGCGCTACCTTACAACATCTAATATACTGTCTCAACCCAGACCGCGTCCGCATGGCACAGGCCGCTACTCGTAGCGGTCGCGGCCCGGGACCCACCACCAGAAGTCCTTCGGCGAGCGCTCGCGGTTGCGCCACGGCACCGCGGTGCGCGGCGGGTACGCCGGCTGCATGTTCCACACGTCCGCGTAGTAGTAGAAGTTCGCCGTCTCGCGCCGCACGCGGCGGCCGCCCGCGTCGAGGAAGTCGGTGGCGCAGTGCACGACGGGGCCGCTGTAGCGGGTCACGCGCGCCGTCTGCGCGTCGAGCGCGCCGGGCTTGCAGCCGAACAGCCAGACCGACGCGGGGTACGCGCGGTCGGGCGGAGCCGAGGCGAGCAGGCGGCGGTACGCCGCGTTCGCCTCGGGCTGGGTCGGGTAGGGGAAGCGCTCGGTCAGGATGGGCGCGAAGGTCGAGCGGTCGGGGGCGTACTCGAGGCGGCCGGGCTTCACCTGCGCCGGCGCGTACATCGGCTCCGGCAGGGGCGGCCCGGGGTCGGCTGCCGGCGGGCGCGGCCCCGCGCAGGCGCAGAGCGACAGCGCCAAGGGAACGAAGAGGGCGAGGGCTGCGCGGCTCATCGCGTCGCCTCGCTGCGCGCGGGGGACGGTGCCGGGTGGCTGGCGCGCCAGTCCCACGGCATCTGGAAGGTGCTGGACCAGAGGCCGCGGTAGGCCTTGCGCGCGTCCTGCTCCGCCAGCGCGTAGGCGCGGATGGCCGGGTCCGCGTCGGTGCCGGGCTTGGCGACGGCGACGCCGGCGCGCAGCATGTCCGCTGCGAGGTCGGGGTGGCCCGCTGTCGCGCAGCGGACGAGGCGCTCGCCTGCCTCCTCGCGCAGAGTCGCGCAGGCGAGCCACGCGTTGAGCGTCGCGGTGACGAGCCACGCTGTCGCCATCGTCCCGCACGGCCACGGCTGGCGGCCGAGGCGCGCCGTCTGGCCCGGCGCGCAGGTGTCGATGCCGTAGAGCTGGTAGGCCTGGCCCGTCTCGATGTCGCGGAAGCGCTGGCCGTCGACGACCTCGACGCGCAGCGGCGGCGACTGCGGCGGGATCTTCGGGGCGTAGATGCCGGCGTCGCGCTCGGCCGGCTGAGACGGGGCAACGCCGCCGCCCATCGCGCCCAGGAGGAGGGCTGCCGCCAGCACGCAGTCACGCCGCCGCATCATCGCGGGCGCCGAGGTCGAGCTTGTGGAAGACGCTGGCGATGATGTCGGTCGTGTAGACGGTCTCGCCGTCCTTTTTGTACGACCCGTCGGCGATCCGGCACTCCGCGTAGACGGGATCCCCCTTCGCGACGTTGGCGATGACCCAGGCGGCGGCCTTCTCGTTGAGGATGCTGACGGTGACCCAGTCCGTCTCCTCGTGGCGCTCGCCCTTGCCGTCGGTCCACGCCCGGTCGGTGGCGATGTTGACCTTGGCCGACTTGTTGAAGGCCTTCGGCGCCTGGCCGACGAAGCCGCGGACGATGAAAAGGTTTGTGGTTCGCATGCTCACTCCTCTGGTTGGCAGTGGTGGCTCAAGGCTTTTTCGCCGCATCCGGCGGGGCTGCTGGCTCGGCGCCCGATTGCTCCTGACGCAGCGCGCGCAGGATGATCGCGTTCGGGTCGGGCACGTCGGCGAAGGCCCAGAAGCCGGCCTTGGCGCGCTGGGCGACGAGCTGCGCGACGAAGTAGGGCGTATGGACCGGCTGGCCGTCGGGCTTCAGCGCGGCGAAGGCGAAGCCCGTCGAGATCAGCGCCGTGCCGAGGTCGATGCGCGAGCCTGCGGCGGCACCCTTGGTCGGACTCGCGAGGCAGAAGACGAAGACGGTCCGGAGCCGGCGCGACTCGGCCGCGTCGTAGCACTGCGGGCGCAGGTCGCGGGCGAGTGCCGCGAGCATTGCGAGCGAGGCCTCACCGCAGTCGCGCTTGAGGCCGTGGGCGTTGGTGAAGTCGGTGCCCCTGAGGCAGGCCTGCACGCCGTAGAGGCGGTAGGTGACGCCCGAAGACGACCAGCTGTCGCCGGTCAGGTAGACGGCGTCGTCCGGAATCGGAAACCAGGGCGACGCCCCTTGCGAGGCCGCCGGCGCGGCGAAGAGGACCGCCGCGAGGATTGCCGCCGAGGCCGTCGCGCGCGCCACCCTAGTAGCCCTGCAGCGAGAAGTAGAAGCGCTGGACCCCGTTCGCGGTGCTGATGTCCACGAAGTAGGGGTCGGTGCGGCGCTCCCGCGGCGTCGCCGGATAGGTTGTGGTGCAGCCGCCGTCGCCGCCCCCGCAGGCGTTTTGCGGCTTGGACAGGTCGGCGCAGAGCTCGCCATCCGGCGAGGGCGTCACCGCGCCGCCCGCGGTGCCCGTGGCGGCCGTCAGCCCGGCCGGGCAGGCCTGGTAGGGCTCGTAGCCCGGCCCGCTCGCGTGGCCCTCCGAACACGACGGCCAGCCGCCGCCGTGCGCGAGCCGGTGAAACAGCTCCTGCATCACGGGAACGCAGTAGGGGATGCCGGACCAGCCCGGGCTGCTCGCCGCCGCGCACAGCAGGACCTTGCAGCCGAACGACGCGTCCTGCGCCGCGGCCGGCGGGGCGGCGGCGGGCGCGAGGCCGAGGCAAAGCGCGGCCGACAAGACTGCGAAGCGGTTCATCCATCCCTCCCGATCGAACTGGGGACGTCGGGCAACAAGCTGTTGCCAAGGTAACAACATCTAATATATTGTCTATTGAAAAGTGGAGGCTGGCATGCGCGTGGGGGTGGCTGCAATCGGGTTGGGCGTTCTCGCCGTCTGCGCCGGCGCGCGGGCGCAGGACTTGCCGAAGCAGCCGCGCCTCGCAGCCGTCGACGCCTCGGGCCGCGTCGTGCCTCTCGACGCACCCGGGCTTGTGGCCGCTCCGGCGGCGGCAGGACCGTGCCCGACCGCGAGCGCGATGGCGCCCGGCGACGCGAGGGCGCTTGTCGCGCGGATCGCCGGGGAGGAGGGGTTCTACCCCGACCTCGTCCAGGCGGTGGCCAAGAGCGAGAGCCACTACGACTCCGTCGCGCTCTCCGACAAGGGCGCCTTCGGGCTGATGCAGCTGCTTCCGCAGACCGCCGACCGCTTCAAGGTCGACCTGTGCGACCCGGCCGGCAACGTCCGCGGCGGCGTCCGATTCCTGCGCAGCCTTCTCGACAAGTACAAGAACCCGTTCTTCGTCCTCGCCGCCTACAACGCCGGCGAGGACGCGGTCGCGAAAAGCCGCGGCGTGCCGCCCTATCCCGAGACCGTCCGCTTCGTCGCCCAGGTCGTCAACGACGTCTACGGCTGGCCCGGCCCGGGCGCGCCGGAGCGCGGCGCCGCCGGCACGCTCGCGGCCGCGCAGCCCGACGTGGTCGAGGTCAGGCCCAAGGACGAGCTTCCTCGCCCGGCCTCAAGCAAACCGCCAGGAAAAGGGGAGTGGAGCGATGGCTTCGTCATGCACGTCGACTGAGAGGGAGGACTTAATGAAGCGACTGGTTTCGCGCGGGCCGGCAGCGCTCGCACTGCTGGCGATGAGCGCGGTCGACGCCGCGGCGCAGTCCGGCGGGACGCTCCAGCCCGTGCAGTCGACGCTGACGCAGCTCGTGCAGGCGCTGACCGGGCCGATCGCGACGGCGCTCGCGACGCTGGCCGTGATCGCCTGCGGCCTGTTCGCGTGGTCGGGCCGGCTGACCTGGGGCATCGCCGGCAGCGTCATCTTCGGCATCGTGCTGGTGTTCGGGTCGGCGCAGATCGTCCAGTTCTTCCAGTCGGCGGTCGGCCAATGACAGGGGAGGAGCTCGACGACCCTCTCATCACGCCGCTGGTCAAGGCGCTGACGCGCGCGCCGACGCTGATGGGGGTGCCGTACATGTACTTCATGTTCAACGGCGTCGTGTCGAGCGTCTGCTTCCTCGTCACCCACAACCTGCTGATGCTGCTGGTCGCCATCCCGCTGCACCTGTTCGGCTACGTCATGACGCTGAGGGACGACAGGATCTTCGAGATCCTGTTCGTGCGCTCGACGAAGTGCCCGCCGCGCACGCGCGCCTTCTGGGGCGCCGACAGCTACTCCCCGTGAGGCGGCGATGGTCGCGCGCGCGCTCCTCGACGAACTGACCTACGGCGCCGTCTCCCGGCGGGAGCGGCCGGTCGCGTCGCACATCCCCTACACGCGACACGTCGACGACAACATCGTCAAGACGCGCGACGGCCTCGTCCTCACTGTGCTCAAGCTCGACGGCTACTCGTTCGAGACCTCCGACATGAGCGAGGTCAACGCGAGGCTCCTCGGCCGCAACGACATCGTGCGGACGCTCGCCAACTCCCGCTTCGCGCTCGCGTCTCACATCGTGCGCCGCGAGGTGCAGCCGCGCATCGCCTCGACCTTCGACAACGCGCTCTGCCGCGAGATCGACGAGCGCTACGACGCCGCGCTGTCGAAGCGGCGGATGTTCGTCAACGACATCTACCTCACCATCGTGCGCCGCCCGCTGCAGGGGCAGGCGGGGACCTTCGACGCGCTGATGACGAAGGCGCTGGGCCGCAGGGACGCGGCGGGCGAGTCGGTCGCCATGCAGACCGCGCTCAACGAGCTCAGGGACGCGGCGACCGCCGTGCGCGAAAACCTCGCCGCCTACGGCGCGCGCCAGCTCGGCGTGGTGCGCCGCGACGGAGTGTGGTTCTCCGAGCCGCTGGAGTTCCTCGTGCAGATCGTGGACGGCGGCCTGCCGCGCCCGATGCACCTGCCGCGCATGAACCTCGCCGACGCGCTGTCGCTGAAGCGCATCTTCTTCGGCCGCAACGCCATCGAGGTCCGCGGCGCGGGGCCAGAGGACACGCGCTTCGCGGCGATGATCTCGATCCGCGAGTACCCGGCGCAGAGCGGCCCCGGCTCGTTCGACAACCTGCTGCGCGTCCCGCACGAGTTCATCGCGACGCAGACCTTCGCCATCGTCGACCGGCCGGTCGCCGCAAAGCAGATCGATCGCGTGTCGCGGCAGGTCGACATGTCCGACGAGGCGGGCTCGATCGTCGCCGAGCACCTCGACGAGGCGCGGGACGAGTTGCTCGCCTCGGAGGCGATCTACGGCGAGCACCACATGACCGTGATGTGCCTCGGCCGCGACCTGGCGGAAGTCGGGGCCGCGGTGACCGCCGCCGGCGCCGCGCTGACGGACCGCTCGGTGATCTGGGTGCGCGAGGACCTGAACTGCGAGCCGGCGTTCTGGGCGCAGCTGCCCGG
>ERZ778020.3061-NODE-3061-length-11313-cov-3.665926_pt1 | contig 11313 bp, 10 predicted proteins | sample MGYA00375750_ERZ778020 | MGnify/ENA primary metagenome ERZ778020 (study PRJEB29350, sample SAMN05389818) | bioreactor metagenome | isolation source: Ammonium sulfate bioreactor | place: South Africa: University of Cape Town | collected 2014-03-17 ...
ATCAAGCTAAAGCTTTGCACGACGAATTGAAAACAAATAATCCGAATTACATAAAAAATAAAGTAAATCTAAACAAAAACAATTCAATCTCTTAGAATTTGTTTTCATATTTTCAAGGAATTAGTCAATCAAATCATTGCAATGTATCTCGCATCGGATAATTTCTCATTAGCGGAAGAATATTTCAAACAAATAAAAGAACCAAATCTAGAAAATTTCCGTGGACTCATGAATGGATACAGTCAAGCGAAGAATTACGAGGCGATTTTACAGTTATATGATCAATTGAAATCTCAACGAAAGATTCAAGTTGATGTACCGATCTATGTCACTGTGCTAACAGCCTGCAAACAATTGAATAATTCGACGAAAATCCAAGAGATTCGAGATGATTTAACCAAACAAAATCTTTGGTTAAATCATCCGGATATCGAAAAATTCCTTTCAAATTAGTTATTTTTCATTCTCGTTGATTTTTTTTTCTATTCATTGTTTTTCAGATAGAAATGAGTTCGAATCGAATTGCTAACGATGACGAATATTTTCGTTCGTATGATCAATATCAAGTTCATGAATTAATGTTACGTGATCGTCCGCGTGTTAGTGCATATTACGATGCCATGATGAATAATAAACATTTGTTCGAGAATAAAGTTGTTCTCGATGTTGGATCAGGAACGGGTATTTTGAGTATGTTTGCAGCTAAAGCCGGTGCTAAACGTGTCTATGCAGTTGATGCTTGCCCGAAAATTTGTCAATTAGCTAAGGAATTAATTGAATGCAATGGTTTACAAGATCACGTCACCATCGTCAATAAACGTTTAGAAGAAATCGAGAAATTCGATGAAAATATCGATATTATTATCAGTGAATGGATGGGTAGGAAGAAAAACAGCAGCTGTTTAAATATTTGATTTTCTTTCGTCGATAGGTTTTTATTTATTTCATGAAAGTATGCTTGAATCAGTTATCTACGCTCGTGATCGTTTTCTTACGAAAAAAGATAACGATCCGGAAACATTACAAATCTTTCCGTCACATGCTTATCTAGTTCGTTTTGTTTAATTTTTTTGTTTATTTATTCAATATTTTCTTCGCATATAGTATTGCGCACCATTTGTCGATCAAAATCATCGTATTAATTTAAATTCCATGTGGACAAACTATTTCGATCTCAATCTAACTCCAATTCTACCGCATATACCGAATTCCGATTTACAACAATGCGTCATCGATGTTATCGAACCATCACAACTCGTTCATGATAGTCAATTAGTTCAATCGATTGATCTTCGAACCGTTGAAATCGAAGATTTACAATCGATGCAAGCATCGTGTCAATTCGAAATTGACAATACTTGTATCATATCAGGCTTTTGCTTTTGGTTTGATTGTTATTTTTCATCAATGGAAAAATCGACGAGTATACGTTTGACAACAAGTCCATCGGCACCAGCTACTCATTGGAAACAAACACTAGTTTTTCTACCTGAAGATATTTATCCATTGAAAGGTGATTCAGTTCCCGTCGAGATTAAATTGAAACAATCGAAAGAAAATCAACGACATTATAATTTAAGCATAGCAATTCAAGAAGATAATCAAATGGATACATCCGAGGAAAGTGAAGGCGATGATGAAGAGGAAGAAGAAGAAGAACATCCGATACCGTGTTCATGTGAACGACAGAGATGCAAATTGATTAAATTGATTATGGATAAACATGATGAAAGAGAAGAAGAAGAAGAAAATCTTGAATAATAGTTGTTTCATTCGATTTTTTTCCTGTTGTTATTGCAAAGAACAGTCGGTTAACAAGTTTTTGTTATTTTCTAGATAAATGGACGTTCATTCGAAACGTTCTCGACATAATAAATCTAGTAAACAACCTCGAAAACTTCGTCCGATTATATCCGGTGAGCTTCCGCCTATTTATCCACGCGGTTCAGATAGTTTAGCCAATCTCTCATCGGGCAGTGGCGATCCCGATCGATTGAATAACATTATCGATGATATTACATCCGAAACCGATGAAGCACGTGCAGGACCACCATCGAAATTGATCATAAAATCGCCGAGATCGAATCTCGTCGAACCTGAGTCACCGCCTGTCATTGACAATCATTCGTCTCTTCATACATTGCCAAAGTCGATTGATCTCTGCCGTGATCAGTTGATCTCGTCAACGGCACGATCAGCCCGAACAAAGAAAGGCAAAGATAAGAAACTCCAACAATTACGAGATCAAAAACATTTTTCACCAAATCGTAACAGTGGTCATTTTTATGATGATCGAACCGATTCATCGAATCGTCGACGTTCGATAGGCGATCTTCGTCGACAAGAATTAACTAACACTATGGAATACTATCGAAATTGTCTTGAATCAGCACAAAATTCGTGCAATATCAATATGAATGATGATCCGACGAATGTCGATCGTCGAAAACAATATATGACAGCGATTTGGCTTGAATTAAAACGATATTTCAATGGTGTAAATCCATCGGATGAGAATGGCATCGAAACCGAACAACGTCTTATCGAACATCAACGAAGACAGGCACTCGATGAGTTTCATTCGGAATTCCTTCAATGCGATTTCGAAGGATCCTATCATCCACAAGATGATCCTGTTATTAAACGTTATCTTCTCAGTGAAATGCATCTCAATTATTGCAATCATGTTGATCAATCATTGAGAATCTTATTTTCGAAATGGGATCATATTTTATCTTTATTTCCATCGTCGATAGCTTTAGAACAATACGACAAACGATTCGACTCCAAAACGCAAAAAGGTCAAATGTTCTATGAAAAACTAACTGTTTTTCAAGCTTGGTTTAATTTAAACTCAGAAATCAATCGTTTAATTAGTGTACTCGGTCGAATCATGGCTTGTACATCATGTGAAGAATGGCCGAACGTTCCAGTTTCATCAATAATTAGACAACAACACGATTCAACAACTAAAAGTCCATCACGTCCGCCAACACCTTCGTCGACAACATCGGGCGGTGATTCTCGTGATACATTTGCTAGTTCACCATCGAATTCATCCTATTATCTTGCAACAACTAATCAAATTCAATTGAAACAACAATATTCATCATCATCATCACGTATTTCCACGCCAGATATAACCATCAAACGACAACATACGATTGCATCTATACCAAGTATGGATAATATTCATCAATATCTAACACCAACATCACTATTAACCGAGTATTATTATCGGTATATTGACGATCAATTGACACATGCACGTATCGAATTAATTGCAAGTATATTTCGTTTGAAACATGGTCCTTTATTGCAACGTTTGAGATATACATTGAGAAAAGATCAAACAACAAGTACGACAGCAACAATCGATTCTGTGTATAAAAATCATCCATTATTACCAATGAATCTTGTGCCACAAGATTATCTCATTGATGCTAAACCAGATAAATTAATTGATGAATTTTTAACTCTACATAAACAATTACAACAATTAAAAAATCCTAATCTCGGTAGGACAAGAAGAATATCGTATTTTAACGTTTCTATTTTTCCTATTTTTTCTATTAGCAAATAAAAAGAAGAAAAAGAATCCATCGAATTCAGCTGACAGTGTTACTAATATTCTCAATCGTTTCGATCAAAATCCAACGTTAACATCAAGTACATTTCCTCCAGCATCAGCTCCAACTTTAGTCCTCAAACTTCTCTGTCACGATCGAAGTATCATGAAACGGCAATCCTATTTTCTCGACTATCTCGATCCCATACAATTTCCTCATCTACCCGGTTCAACACTTTTTCCTGATCCATGTACATTCCTCGATAATCTTCCAACGAACTCCTATTCACAATTAACCAATGAAGAAACTATTCTTATCACGAAAATGCTCATTATTTGCTACCGTCTCTATGATAAACATGCATGGAATGAAAGTGGTAAATTTTCTGATAAGTTCGAATTATTTCGTTTGCCAACACTTTATCCACAATATGTTTTTCTTGTTCAAATACCATTTGATCTTATGATTGCATGGTTGAAATATCATCATGATAGACGAATGGATCAAACACAAACGACTGGTGCTCTTCTTCTTCTTATTGATGAATGTAAAATTCTTATTCATAGTACAACACTAATTCGACAATATGTTCAAACGATGATTATCGATGTGTTCGAAAAAAGTGAATTGAAATTAATCGAAAATGATCTAACACAATTCGATAATAAAATTGTTGGAATTATTCAAGAAATACTTGGTTATATTGAACGATATATCGATATTTCGTTACGTTCGAATCTATTTCAAAATTGTATGACTTCGATCTTGTTCTTCAAATTCAAAACACCAATCAATGGAAATCATTGAAACGATACGCGACAATGATGAATATTGAAGAAGATCTTGGCGAGCAATTCTTGAAAATGTACTCGAATATTATCAAACATTTTCATGATTATATCGATGTGTTTCATTCGAAGAATAATATCGATGAAATCAATCATATTAAAAAGAAAATTCATCGAAAATATCAAAAGAAATTAGCGATGGATCTTCTTCGTGAAGCCAAAGCCATCTATGAAGATTGTGCATTGACAATCAATATTTTCCTACAGAAACCTGTTTGTCAACGATTTTTATTGATACTTAAAACAGCTGGTTTCGGTATGATTAAATTCGCCACTGATCATCATCAATCGACAATTGGCTCGAAAACTTTGCCGAAAGATTCAACAACACAATGCGTTCTCTTCGCACCTGCTGAGTATTTCAATGATAATCAAGTGAAATTACAATTAATTCGAACGCTTTCATCATCGTTTCGACTTAATCAAACGAATTCATCAACCAACGATCCCGTCGATGAACAAACAACAGCTCAACAATCGCCAACATCATCATCAATGCAACAAACAACAAACGAAATTACATCGACATCGGTCTACATTCTTTGCGTACCGATTTCTACGGAACTTGCATCGAAATGGCGTGGCGTCACACATATAATACCGATGAATAAAAATCTCATTCCTGTTTCACCATTGAATTCAACATGGAAAACAACAACGATCTTTCTTCTAACACAACAACCGGAAAATCTGCTGAAATTCGAAGAATTATTTCGCGAACGTCTTTCGAAAACTAATGTACAACAAAATGATTTGTACAATTTCGATACAAAATCAGGACAACTACTACAGAAACGTTCGTGTTTCGAAAATATCGATCGAGCTATGAACGATCTTGCACATGCAATTCTAAGTCTAAGCAATTGCGTTGCGAATAATGTCGAACAATTTGAAAAACTAATCGAAACACTATCAACAACTGCCAATGAACAAACAGATAAATTCAGTCCAAGAAATTTCATTGTAAGCAATTCTATGAATATAATCCTAAAAGGAGAATCATTTTCCGTTTTAGCATACAGAAGAACACGCATTTTCCTTCGGCATGGATCTTATTCGTGAAACAAGTCACTATGCAACTCAATTCGAAATGAATACACTCGAAATACAATCCGAACGGCAATTAATCTTTGCTAATATTTGGCTGAATTTCGTTCGTAAGAAACGTTCATTTACAACAGTATGGAAAAATTCAACAACTTTACCCATGTGGTTATTGCCGGGCATACATTTTCTTCGACATATTTGTTCGTTAAATTTTACTAATTCGATTAACGATGATTTATTCAGTAAATTCTATGAAAATATGCAACGAACTATTGATTATTTGCACAGCCCAACGAATAAATATGAACAAAAATCGATGAATTCCAATCAACGACCGAAAAAATCGTTGTCGTCATCGTCAACAACTAAACACGGTTATGAAATTCAAAAGAAACGAAATTTTCAATTGACTCGTATTCAACAACTTGATCTCATGGACAAAAAAATCGATCGGCAAAGAATTAAAAATGGTCTCATCGGCAAAATAAAAGAATTCGGTGAACATTCAAATAAAATGCCAACTATATCCAAACGTATGGAACAAGATTTAGCATTTCTCAAAATTCGAAATTTTCATAAATTAAATCTTCTCTCACGAGGACAATACGCAACAAGTAAACATCACAGTTTTTAATCGATCCAAAATCCATTTTTGTATTTGTTTTTCTTCTACGTAGCTTATAAATGTACGGTCCCTCCGAATGAAGTTCTCTGCTATAAACAATATAAAATTCAGCATAATGACGCGCAAGCTATTGCTAAAGTTCTCGAACAATTAGTTCCACTCATGCATATCGATCAGGAGAATCTTATTAAATATCGTGGTTATGCGTTAGAATACGATCATATTCTCTTCTTCATGGAATATTGTAGTCATGGTACAATAGCTCAAATTCTACTTGGCACAACATCGACACTGGTTGATACCCGTCGTCAATCGAGTTCTCTTGTTTGCTCATTGAATGATACGTCGTCCGTTGAGAAAGGTATCATTCAAACGACGGCTGGCTTTGCTTTTTTTGAAGAATTTCTCGTGCAACGTTATCTTCGACAATTACTCGCAGCTTTATCATGTTTACATGAGAAAGACATTATTCATCGTGACATACGAAATGTGAATATATTTTTCAAAGATTCAACGAAACAATCAATTAAACTCGGCGATGTGAATTTTGTTTATGATTTTAAATTTATGAAAAAACAATCGTCTCTACTTGACATGGAAGCTATTGCTAATATTCGAGAATCGATTGTTTTCTACGCACCCGAAACAATAACACAAAATGAAACAACAATTAAATCAGATATTTGGTCATTAGGTTGTACACTTGTTCATATGCTAACCGGTCGAATACCGTGGAGTAATCCATCGATAGCATCGAGTGCGTACTACTGGAAAGTTATAAATTGGGTGGCCAATGGTGTTCAACCGACGATACCAACAGACTTAAGTCTATCGAAAGATTGTATCGATTTTCTTGAACGATGTTTTCGACATGATCCTAATCTTCGACCATCGTCATTAGAACTTCTTGAACATCCATTTGTGAAAGAGAATTAAACGATTTGTAAATACAGAATTCGATTTGACCATTATTTTTTTTATATAAATTTTACTTTAATAAATCGATAGATGACAACTGAATTTGCGTAAATATAGATATAGATTTATTTTAGAAAAAAAAACAAGGTGATTTACAAACAAACAAACAAGTAGCTATAGAAGATTTTAAAAAAAGAAGAATTGTTCTAAACAGATTCGAATTCTTTTTGCCATTGAGTATATTTATCTTTGAAAGCTCGTGCCGATGGTTTCGTTGTTGATAGAACTTTTTCAACATCACTTGTAGTTATCGTATCCAATTGGATACATTTACCTAATTCCGCTTCTACGAAGAAGAAAATAACATCATTAAATCCTTTCTCTTTCTCTCGAAACATACCGTCTTGCAGTGTTTCAAGTATATCGAAAACTTTTCGCAATGGATTCATCGCAGCTTCTTTGCAAACCAGTCGAATATCGGCACCTGAATAACCGTCTGTACACTAGAATTTCGAAGAAAATCAAAAAAAAAACGCAAATCAATATGTCAGCTTGGAGAGAAAAGGTCAAGAACACGAACATTGCCTAATCGATTGTAATCAAGATCAGAACGTAGAACTAAACCATTGTCTTCTTCGATGACTGACGACGGTAGAAATTGTTTGAACATCGCCTGTCGAGCTTCTTTCGTTGGCAAATCAACTAGGACACGTTTTTCCAAACGTCTCAACATTGCATGATCAAGTTCCCTTTAAAAAAAAACCAAAATTCTCATTTCTCAAACCTATCGAAATTCAATACCAAGGCAAGTTTGATGCGCAAAGAAGGAAAACTAAATCATCCGTTTTAGCTAACCCATCCAATTGAACAAGTAATTCAGTTTTCATTCGTCGACTACCTTCATGTTCACTGAAACAAAGGAACACACATGAATAACTGATGAATTAACTAACGAAACATACGATCCACTATTTCCTCCGCTGCCTCGTTGACTCATTATTGCATCAAGTTCATCCAAGAAGATGGTTGATGGTGCGTGAAATCGTGCTAATTCAAAAAGAACACGAACAAGTTTCTCGGAATCGCCACGCCATTTGCTAACTATCGTCGACGCGGAAATATTAAAAAATGTCGTTTTACATTCCGTTGCAACAGCTTTAGCTAATAAAGTTTTTCCTGTGCCAGGTGGACCATATAATAACAAGCCTTTCCATGGCGATAGAATGCCAGTAAACAATTGAGGATACTAATGAAAAACAAACGAAACTTGATTAGATTTGTGTGTTCTTATCATCTTGCTGTTAGTCATACTCGGATCGGATAAACAACTGCTTCTTTTATCGTACGTTTAGCTGCGTCAAGTCCAATTATCGAATCCCAGTGTACACTTGGATCATGTAGATAGATATCCTTGGAAAAGCATATATATTATTATTATTATTAGCGAGTTTATCAAACGAACATTCTCGTATTTCTTTTTTTGCTCTGTTTTTTATCAAATAAAATTAAAACACACGCGTACATTTATAAAAAGAACTTTCTTTAAAATGTCTTTGTCTTATGTCAATTAATCTACGACTAATTTTCATTCGTCCATCTGCTTTTACATTCTATGCAGATCATCAAATTTATACTATGACATTTCTCTCGAGAAAAACTCCATATCGACTTGAATAGTAACACAATTCTTTCCTTTTTTTTGTTTCTCTAATTACATCCTCTCGAGTTGTGAATAATCGAGAAAGAAACGTGCTCAAAAGCTCAAAAGAAACCATTCTAATTAAATGTAATAATTCTTCAAGTTTTTTTTTTCTTCCTTATTCATCTTCATCATTCTTTTTCCTCCTAATAGACATCTTTACAAATAAGAAATCAAATATTTAACGTCATCTTTCATCGTATTTCTACGATATAGATGTAAAAATCTCGTTTCTTTTTTCTAAGTAGATGTGAATGCAAAGTATATGAAGGAAAAAAAAAGAAGCGAGTATTTCAAATGTTGTTGACGTCATTCAGCAGGTGAAAGACACAAATAAAAAACGGAAGAGAAGGAGTAGAAAAAGAAGAAGGAAAGAACTGACAAATACGCTCGCTCGTTCGGTTGGATGCAAAAAAATAAGAGAGAGAGAAAGAGAAGAAAAAAAAAACTATGAGAGAAAAAAATAGACGCCTTGTTAGAGAGTAGGGATTCATTCATTCTGTTCTCCTCTTCTTCTTCTCTCGTCCGTCGAAAGCGCTCAGATCCCAACCAAATCGACGCGGCATGTTTGCCCATTAGTTTACGTTCTTGTATATTGTACGATAACAATAATAACAAAAAAACAACCGCAAAAAATCAACAGAAAGAAAAGAAGTAAGCAAGAAAGCATGCGTTAGTTATCGAGATTTTTCATCATTCCTGTCGAGACATGTGTGTGTCGATCAAATTGTTAATTCTGAATAGAATTTGTACACTAATGATTGAAGATCTAGATATACATATATATATATATATATATATAAGAAAAAAGAAAGAAATGTAAAACAAACTGTACGAGAGAATATCTAATCTTTATTTGACAGATTACAGACAAAGACGAGCTTTGAAAAACTTTCATTTAGTTATTGTTGTTGTTGTTGGTGTTGTTTTTCTCCTCCTTATGATTGTGTGTATTCTAGTTGAATAATGACAAGCAAACGTGATATATTTGTTAAAACAATAGCAACACGTCGTAGTGTTTATTCTCAAGATCGTCTTGAACAAATTCTAAGTGAATCAATTCAAGCCAAAGAAAAAGAGCCAGGCGATCGAACAGCTAAAGATTATCGTCGTATCAAACGATTCGATATTGTCGATGTTCAAGGCAAACAACGACTTGTTGCTGCACGTTCAGATAATGATGATAAAGACATACGATTTTTTGTTTCAATCGAAGAAATGTATGATATTATCGATTATACACATAAGAAAATGAATCACGGTGGTCGAGATCGTTTATGGCCTATTTTATCGAAACAATATGCGAATATTCCACGTGAAGTTATTCAAACCTATTTGAAAATGTGTGATTATTGTTGTAAACGACGTAAACGAATTAATACGGATACGAACAATGAAAATACAAGTTTACATAATGAAACAAATGAATTAATGGATACAAGTCTAACGAATATTATTCATGATCTACCCACATTACAACAAACAAATATTGTTAAACATGAACAACAACAACAACAACAGGCACCACATATAGTCACACAAACATCACCGATTGTTTTGCATAATAATTCAAATTCTAGTCTTCTTCATCATCATCAACAGCAGCCAATCGAAAATATTTTCGATGGAACCAATACTCATGTCATGAATCGTCTATGCGAATACGATTTAATTGATTTACAGAATGCTCACGATGGTGATCATGGTTTTGTTCTTGTCTATCAAGATTATCTGACAAAATTCACTCAATTACGTCCATTGAAAAGTAAACAACCTGTGGAATTAGGCACAACATTAATGGACATATTCTGTATATTCGGACCGCCACTTGTTCTTCAATCAAGTGCCGATCTTCACGTCGAAAATTCTGCAATACAACAAACACTCGAAGCCGTTTGGCCAGGCATACGTCTCTATCAAGACGATTCATCACAATGGCGTGAAACAGCGAAAATACGAAACGAACAAATACGTTCGATGATTGCCGCGTGGATGTTTGTCAATAACAATCCACGTTGGTCATACGGATTGAAATTCGTTCAATTAACATTGAATTCGAATATTAATAACGAACTCAAACGTTCACCATACGAAGCCTTATTTAAAATGTTACCAGTTCTACGACCAGCAACAGTCACATTGTCATCATCGACAACCGATAGTAGTAATTTACAACAGCAACAACAACAAATTCAACCAGTACAAAACAATCAACAACAGATTCATCAAATTCATCATCATCAACAACAACATCATTTGCAATTACTACAACCAACAGCAGCTGTCGTTCCACCGTCGTCACATTCTCCATCGGGCAGTGCCAATGAAGGTGATTTTGTCACTCCAAATGTTAATATTCTCCCATCAACAATCTCGACATCAGATCGGATTAAAGCCGAAATGTAAAGCAAGCAAACAAAAAAAAACCTTAATTAATTCAATTAATATCAATCACTCAAAACTTTGTATAGAAAACAAAACGAACGCACTCAGAATTTCATGATTATTATTTTTTTGTTGTTATTTTTTTTCTTTGTGTTGTTGTCTCAAAGAATTTTTTTTCCTTTTTCTTTTCTTTTTTTTTTGAAGAATGATGATCGGAGCAAA
>ERZ778020.3066-NODE-3066-length-11294-cov-3.800427_pt1 | contig 11294 bp, 9 predicted proteins | sample MGYA00375750_ERZ778020 | MGnify/ENA primary metagenome ERZ778020 (study PRJEB29350, sample SAMN05389818) | bioreactor metagenome | isolation source: Ammonium sulfate bioreactor | place: South Africa: University of Cape Town | collected 2014-03-17 ...
AGAAGACAAAAAGAAACTTTTTTTGATCTATTTTCGTTTTTGCTTTTATTCAATGCTGTTTCTTTGTTCGAAAGAGAAACAGGCTAAAGAAAAACAAGAAAAAAAAAGAAGAACTTTGTTAACCGAAATTTCGTTTCGTTTCAGATAATTCTCGATGTCTATTGATTAGTTTAAACGAGATATTTGTTTGTAAATATCATCTTAAATGAGATAGTTTAACGTGTGATTAAGACAAAATAGTCAATACGACTGATCATTGTTGTTTGTTAAAATGAATGATGATTAAAAGAATGTCGATCTTTAGTTATTTCGTATTTGTTTAGTATTGTTAAAACTAGAGACAAAAGGAGAGAATTGATGAGTAGAAGTCTGTTCGATCTCTATTGAAAAAGGTCATTCTATCATTATTTGCTTAATGTCGTCGTTGTCGTCGTCGTTCGTCTCTCTCTCTCTTTGTATATTCATTTGCACAATGTTGAGTAGACTTGTAAATGCATGCTTATACTTTATCGTTGGTTTCAAAAAGTCAATCTTGATGATCTTTGATTTCATTGCACTAAATCAGGGACAATGTTGCACACGATCGATTTTCTATTGACTCTTCTCTTACGTCAGATTAAAGATTAACCAGCTGTTACATTTCATTTCATCTTCTTCTTCTTCTGCTGATTATTCATTGAAGTATCTAATCTCACACCTGGTTACTCTTTTCGTAGGTTGTTTGCATTCCTTTTTCTTTTTCTTCTTTCTATAATATGTTTTACAGCGATTCAATCACTCATAGGTGTACTTCAACGATTGTATTTCGATATTTTTCTTTCTTCTCTTCCTCAAGGAATTGTTTTTCTAGTAATATTTCATGATTTTAACGCGAGAAAAGACTACATGCACATACGTATGTATTGCTTCTGTTCGCGTGATTAGTCTTTCTCTTTCCATTTAAAACTGTTCGCCTGTTACAATCACTATCGTCTTCTATTGAATATTCATTTTTTACTTTAGTAACGGACGGACGAGAGAGAGAGAGAGAAAAAAAACGAAGAAGAAACGGTGAGTCGAGAAAGAAAGGAAGAAAGAACGAAAGAAAAGAGAGAAAAAAAAGCAGAAGGAGAAAAGGTCTTTTATTCTCGTTTTGTTATTTTTCTTTCTTTCTTTTATGTTTTGTCGTTAGAGATGTGTCATTCATATAAATTGATGATATGATTTCGAAGAGTACATAGTTAAGATTATTCATCTCGACCCGACCGAACATAGTTGATTCATTGTTTTTATTTTCTAGATTTTTTCTCTTTATATATCTATTTTTTCTTTTAATGTGATAAAATACAAAACAAAATAAACTAAATCATGTCGAAAATGCTATTACAACCGAATTATTGCAGTTGTACTGGTAAGACCTTGACTAATTCTTAATCGGTATGATTACGAATTTTCCATTGATCTTCGTAGTTCATCAAGCTCGAAATTTACCTGATAAAGGCAAACATGGTGGTAAGAGAAAAACAACACCCTCACACATCAAACTGTAATTTATAATTTTTTTTTCTTCTTCGTTAAGGAATCGATACTTTTTGTACAATATCCATGGGAAAAGAAAAATTTGTTACTGCTGTTAAAGAAAAAACCTGTTCACCTGAATGGCAAGAACAATGTGATATGTAAGAAAGATAAAACAAAAAATACCGATCTAATAATTCAATAAAATAAATGAACACGTTCGTAGGGCTATTGTTGATGATGCAACAATTAAATTAACCGTCTATCGCAATAACAAAAATGCTTTATCGAAAGGTGATTTCATCGGTCGTGCTTATGTTTCTCTACGTGATTTGCAAGATTACGACCATGTTCATCGAAGGTAGAGGAATTTCGATATTCAATCGAAAGCATTTTTTTTTATTGATTTTCATTTAGTTGGCATAAACTAACCAATAAAGATGGCAAATATGATAAAGAACGTGGAGAAATCGATGTTTCATTACAATTCTATTCGAAAAATAACACAACTGGCAGTGTCTTAGATTTAGCAACTAAGAAAAAGCATCTTTCATTAAAAGATATCAAACATTCCTTAGGTAATCTATCAAACGATCGACTAGTTCTCATGAGAATTCGGCGACGAATATTATTTCTTGTTAATTAACCTTGAATTTCGTCTCGAAGGATAGCGACTAAATCGTTGGGCGTGTAATTTAGAGAAAAAAAACAACATTTCGATGTTTTTTCGTATCACAAAAGACAAAAAAAACACCGAATTTGATCTGAGAAAATATTTGTATTAATCATATTAAATTCGTGTTGTTTTATAGGTGGTAAATTAAAATCTGCGTCGAAACATCGAAAACAAGATGTTTATAATGGTGAAAATCAGGTAAAGAACGAAAATTTTCTTTTTGACTCAACAATTGGGAATGAGAACAAGACGAAATTACCAAAAAAATCGCATTGTTTTTTTCCAGTTAGCTGAACAGCGTCGTCGGTTAGGTGGCGGAGAAGATAGTACGTTTAACGTACGAGATTTTCTCGATGATTCCGCATCAGAGGTGAGCGAGATCATTTGTCTAAATGGTGTCGACAAAATAAACTCACGCACTAACATAACTGGCTTTTCATTTATATCCTTCTTCTTCTTCTTCTTGTACTAATTCACAGCTTTCATCTATAGTTCTCACAACTAATTGGGAAATTTCAACGAGGTTTGCATTAATCATGCTGCTTCATTTCTTTCTACTCGATTAATTTGATTCTTTTCTTTTTTTTAAATAAAAGTCGCATGTCAATTTATAATTAAATCTGTTTTTTTTTCTATTTTTAGTCAACGTCAATTGCTGGTTCACATATGTCATTGAACAGTATGTCATATAATAATAATCATCATGTTGAATCGCAACATAAGAAGGTATGTAAACGCAATTGGTTGTTCAAAGTTTCTTTTGATTAATCCGAGCTTTGCTATAGTCCATGTCCTTGAATAGACGGGAAGATGACGTAAGTTAGCATACTTGTTTTGTCTTTGTCCCATTGACATGCATGAATATGTGTTGATCATTATTTTATCCCATTGATTGCATGTGTGAAGCCCTTCATCTACATTATGTACACGCTATTGTGTCAAATATCATTAAAACAAAACCGAATGAGAAAAGAAATCTAAGGAATTTGAGAGAGACTGTATATCCTATATGTATGTATGTGTGAGTAGACATATTTTTCTTTAAATATGATTACGTACTCCTCTTGACAATTTTCTTCCGTTTGTTGTTCTTCTTCTTATTGTTGTTGAATTATTGACTATGAAGCTATGCTTTTTAACAGACGGCTCGTGCTTCGAGTAGTGGACTCGGTTCGACCTTAGGTACAGGAACACCGTATTCGTCTCGTCGTTCAGTTACGTCTGATTATGATACATCATCAATTCTTGATTCCGCTTCGATGTACGGTGGAGATGAACCATCAACTCCATCGCCTCCTGTTCGTTCACAAGTTCAACAACAACAAGAACAACAACCACCGCCACAACATCGTGAAGTTCTCGTTGGTGATGAATTACCACCACGACGAAATTCTACTCGTCGAAAGAAAACAAAAGAACCATCGCCGTCAACGTCCGTTCCAACAGTTGTCACGCCTAAATCTCAGCCAAATAACACTTCGCCATTGCGTTCGACAGAAAATAGTCGAAGTTTTTCGGTGACAGGTGACGATATCGAAGCTGCATTTGACGCTATTAATGACTATAAAACATCGGTGAATAACGATTCATCACTAACGAAAATCAAAGAACAAGACACACCGTCACCTGATTCTCTGTTCGGTTTAACGACAATCAAAGAAGCGATGGATACCGATGAATTCGGCTTTGGCACAAGTTCATCGAAACAATCACAACAAGATGTTATCGACGAAATCGATTTCGACAATTGTTTTAATAAATTCAAACAAGAAAAACAACAACAAAGTCAAACGAAAAAAACTGCTCCGATTGTTCCGATTATTTCTCCGCCACAAAAACCAACCGAATCGAAATCAAATCGTCATTTGAAAGAACCGAAACAAACCTCACCTGTACATACTGATGAGGTTCAAACGCCGTCATTTTCGCTTTCATCGTCAAGAATCGAAACAACTCCATCGCCAACTGTCACACTTTCGACAACAACAAAACATAGCGAATCAATGAAAAGTCATTTAGACGATTCAAACGACTCGATCGATGAAGATGTCGATGAACTATTGGGCAAATTAGAGGTAAGTATCGCGTAGTCGTACATATACGCACACATACATACACATACATATACATCTTTAAATATTTATAAAACAAAATTCGCCTCTTCTTCTTCTTCTTCTCTTCGCTAAACATTTTAAAATTTCGTAGTTCCCTAGTTTTATTAATCATATTAATCGAAATTTGCATGTCTTACTACACGTATATAATACACTTGACTTGTCTTGTTTGCTGCTATTTGCTACATATATATATATATACGTATGTGTATGTGTGTCGTGATTGTGTCTGAAACGAAATTGCTTATTGATAAAATCTTATCGACCTGATTTCATTTAGCGTATGTCCAGTATTCGTTCTTCGGTGAAACGAAAAATCCAACCAAAGGAGGATATTATGCAGCAATCATATTCCGAGGTAATTTACACGGATGTTACTTTTCTCTCTGTCTCTCTCTCTGATTTGCACTGTATGAGAATGTGAAAGTGATTTCTTTTTTCTTGTGGGAAACAAAATGAAATCGGATTTGTGAGAACACTTGTCTCTATTCTTCCAGCACTTGTCCTCGGAATATCAACATCGTCCGATAAATTTGAAGTATTCAACACTTCGAACAGACAAAACTGTTCGAAGTCGATTTCTATCGTTCGATGACATCGACGATATAGCAACTCCGAGTATCGATCTTGATACAGAGACTTTTGTAAGAACAAAAAACAGCATGGGATTATCGCATCAGACCATATCTATACATATCTATATATATATATTATTTTGAATATTAATATTCCCTGTCGATCTGCATGTGATTTAAGTTCAGTAGAAAAAAAGTTTTTATACGTATATCATTGCATGTTCATATGTGTATTTATCTATTTATATTACTCATGTCGTGTTCGGCTTACGGATTGTTGGAAATTAATGTTTGTTGTTTTCGAATTTCAGCTCGATGGTTCATCGAATAATAAATTCATGAATGGTTATACTCAAAATCGATCGGAAAGAAACACGGGCACGGCATTACCGGATATTGTCGGTGAACAATCATTCAAAAGTAGAACAAACAAATAGTTTTTTTTTGTCATTATCAACGAAAATCTTCGTTTAGATTCACCGCAAAACGCAACAAAACCTTCAACTTTAAATACTAAGAAACCTAGTGAAAACGGTCTTTGCGTGCTTGGTTATGAGGATGTTCGAAGTACGCCTGTTCATCCGAAAGTTCGTCAAGAACTCGATTATCTCGATCGTGAAGTATGATAATCAATCGATTGAGAAAAATAAATGAAACGTTTTCGTATTTCAGGAACTTCTACATGTCATTGCTTATCAATCGGATCTTTTGAAAAAACGAGATACTCGATTGAAAGATCTCGAAAACTACACCGATAGTTTACTCGTTAAAATTCTCGAACAATGTCCAGCCATTCTTCAAGTAGGAGTTCATTCATCAACATCATCGTACCGATAAGCGCACGGCGGCACTCTCATGCTTTCACTAATACATATTTTTCATTATTTCGATTTTTTGTTCACATTGCACACTCGGATTTTCTTTTCTCTTCTTCCAATTGCTGTCGTTCATTGACGTAGAACACGCGCTTCTTAATGCTTTTTACATATTAGACTTTATGTGTTTAATTGTGTCTCATTTGAATTTGACAATCATGGGCAAAACTCGTGTCTTCTTCTAGAATGGTACTCTCAAGTACAATGCCAAATGAACATGATAAATTTGAAATCAATATTAGATAGACAAATATTGATATGTGAAAGTGTGAGTGTCTTCTGTGCTTGTTGCGAAATCAGGGAGCAGTTGTATGGTTCTATTTTATGTTTCATGTTCTTATTTTTATTCTTTTCTCAAAAAAAAAACTCGAAAGATCTGCTGCTCTACTCTGATGTGCCGGTGTTAATCTGTCTTTTTTTTCTGTTCGAAAAACTAAACTGTGCCTTTTCATGTATGTACATATTTCTTCTATCATTATTAAATTAATCCTATTTCCGTTCTCTCTCTTTCTATTTTTTTTTCATATATTTAACCGAGTACTATATGAAAATTTTCTCCTCACTCCATATATCATTTCAGCTTTTCTTCTTTTTTTTTTTAGTTAATCACTTGTGTCTTTTTTTCAATGTAGTTCTTGTCGCATATTCGTGTATGTTAAAACAAATAAATAAATTTTTAATACAAGAAAAGCAAAAGTTCATTGTATATCATCGAGATTGAACGCCCTCTTCTCTTTCTTCGTTCTATTAGAGGCTGTGAAGCAGCACAATGGCGAGCGTGATGAGTGTACACAGAAGAAGAAGTGAATGATTCGTTTTGTTTTTCTTCTAGACTTTTGTTGAATTTGATCATGGAACCATCTCCGTTTCAAGATCTAGCTTATATTCTTAAGAATGAATTACCATCTTTGAAAGGAAATCTCGCTGATAATATATCGAATCTTGCTAAAGTCGCTGATTTTTGTGAAGATAATTATTTGAACACTTCAAATCATGATAAATCTCGTGTTTATGAAGAAACAAAGAACTATGCGATTCAAGCGTTAGCAAGTGTTGCCTATCAAATAAACACAATTGCGACGTCATTTCTACAATTCTTAGACTTACAATCGAATCAATTCAATGAATTAGAATCGAATTTAAACGATCTAAGCGAAGATACAAATGTTCATAAAGAAAAAGTTGCACGAAGAGAAATCGGCACATTAACAACAAATAAAACTTTAGGTCGACAACCCCTGTTCATCAAACCAAATAATCCAGAGAAACTCGTTCGATACATTCGAAAACCATTAGACTATTCGATTCTCGACGACATCGGTCACGGTGTTCGTCTCTCACCACAAGATAACAAATCTCGTCATATGATCTATGGCAATGGTCTTCAACAGCAACCACCACCATCGACACCTCCGTCATTGAAAAATGCAAGTGTTAGTTTGTCAAAAGCTAGTGGAGCGAACGCATCTTTGATCTATGCACAACGTACGTCACTTCAACAGCCGACACCTGCTGTTGTTCCTCCAACTGATTACGCTAGTCGACATGATCTCATAATGAACAATGGAAATCCTTATAATCCCCATGGAAATCGTCAACAAAATTCTTACAATCAAATGTTAATGATGATGAACAATGAGAATGTCTACGCTACACGACATAATGGAATTCTTAATACGAGTCATATGAATCGATATACGGGTGCGATGGTAGAAAACGGTGGTTCAGTTCGATCACGAGGTGCAAGTCAACCGCCTGGTTCAGCTCGAGCTCCAATACATATGGATAATTATGAGAATAATGGTCAACATCAAAATGGCAATGAATCTCAATATATGGCTCAACAATCGTATTTGCCACAGTTTATTCCTGCAGCACCTAATCATTTCTTTGAAGCAACGACAACATTGCCGAGAAAAAGCACACGAGGATTTCGTCGACGTTTTGAAAATCTTGATTGGGCACCTGAAGAATACCTTGAAATGGTTTGTGATTTTGAAAACAATCAAATGTTTGTTATTGTTCGTCTTCTTCTTCTTCTTTGTTGATAGGCTATTGCGTGTTATGATTACGAGAGTACTCGTGATGATGAATTAACATTTCGAGAAGATACGATTATTTATATTGTTGCAAAAAATGACGACGGTTGGTTTGAAGGTGTTATCGAACCTGGCATTCGCGGTCTTTTCCCCGTAAATAATTTCTTATACATTAAAAAGAAAACAAACTATTTCAATTTTAGGGCAATTATGTTGAACCTTTATGTGAATGAAAAACCAATCTATTTATTCTAGTCAAATGTAATTATACACTTATCCTATTATCGCTATGTTATTCAACTTCTACAAACTTTCAATCATGACGTCAGATTACACTTTTTCTACAGTGACTAAATCTTCTTTCTCGTACCTATATTAAATATAATCATTGTCTTGCATGTTTATTATATTCAAAATATATGTGTACAGCGAATACAATAGAATCATCTTGTCTTACCACTTCTTTTGCCTGTGTGTGTGTGTGTCTGTTGAAAACTAGCATTGTCTTTTTTTGTTATTCTTGAAATATATGAGCATTTAAATAAATCAATAGAATCGACCGAAAAATGAGCCATACGATGATTTTAATGCACATATTTAGTCATGCTCGAGTGATTTAATGATGCATACAGTCAGGCACTCGAGCGTTTTATTTGGTTTTTTGTATGTATTTTGAATAGGCATGTCGACATAAAAAAAAAGTATCGTAGAGAGAGCGAATAGGACGGCAAGGTACAATTGATATGGGCGAAGATAAAGCGAATGCGGCTCCACAGAAACCAAAATTAAGTTTTATGAGCGGTGTTGCTCTGTTAATTGGCTCGATTATTGGTTCAGGAATATTCATTTCTCCGCGTGGTGTTCTTCTCAGCACAGGTAATTCAGTTTCGATCGATTTTCATTGATTCATCATTAACTGATTCACTCAGGATCTTATGGCTTATCACTTCTCGTTTGGATAATTGGCGGTCTCATTTCGATTCCCGGATGTTTATGTTATGCTGAATTAGGAACAATGATCCATAGTTCAGGTGGCGATTATACGTACATTAAAATGGCATTTGGTGATTGGGCTGGTAAACAGAAAATATGCTTTTGACAAATATTCGATGGATTAGTTTAGGTTTTCTACGAGTTTGGAGTGAAATATGTTGTGTACGTCCAGCAATCATTGCTGTCAATGCAATAACTGCATCAGTTTATTTACTTCAACCGATCTATAGTCCATGTTCACCTCCAACAGGTGCTGTCATTGCTCTTGCTTGTTTTTTTATTATGCTATTTACTTTGTTGAATTTAATGTCGACTCGTGGATCGATTGTTTGGCAAAATACTGCTTTCTATGGAAAGATTCTATCATTAACTTTTGTGATTGGTCTTGGAATTTATCAATTGACACGAGGTCATCATGACGTATTCGTCGAACCATTTGCAAATACGGATACGAGTGTAAAAAAACTTGCGATTGCATTTTATATTGGTTTATATCCTTACTCGGGATGGAATTATCTTTCGAATGCAATCGAAGAATTAAAAAGACCGGAACGAAATTTTCCAATAGCAATTATGTCGTCGATTGTTGCAAGTACAATTCTCTATGCACTTGCTTATAGTGCATATTTCACTGCAATGACTCCAAGCGAAATCATGACGACTGACGCTGTTGCGGTTACATTCGCCGAGAATATCTATCGACCATTTGGATTTATTATGCCATTACTTGTTTCACTATCAGCACTTGGTGGTCTCAATGGACGTATGAAAATAACTAAGATTGAATTGTCGATCGATTTTTGTTTGCCTGTTTGTAGAAATCTTCTCAATTGTACGTATGTTTTCTGTTGCTGGCCGTGATGGTCTTCTTCCAACTGTTTCTGCTTATCTTCATATCAATCGATTGACACCTGTTATCCCGTGTATTGTCGAAGGAATACTCGGTAAATTTTCATTCCATTTTGTATCGATTCATTGAAAAATAAACTTGGTTTTACAGGTATTATTTACGTTCTCGTTGGTAATGCTGAACGACTTCTTGGTTATCTAAGTTTCAGTACTTGGCTCGTTTGTTTATGTGGTGCTGCAAGTGTATTAGTTTTTCGTCGGACAATGCCTGATGTTCCTCGTCCATTCAACGCTGGTGTTGTTGCACCGATCGTATACACTGTTGCAATGGGTTTTCTAACATTAATCAATATGCTGTTTAATCCAGCTGATATTTTAGTTGGTATACTTATATTACTTTCTGGTTTGCCTGTTTATTGGTTTTTTGTGTTGAAACCACCGAAGTCACTTCAGAAAATCAGTCAATGGACTACCATTTATTTACAAAAATTATTCTTAGTAGTACCAGATGAAAATAAAGATCATGATTAAGATAGATCGAAATCAACTAATTCAAATTATTGTTTTCCTTTTCATTTTCGTATTTGTTAACAAAGTTCGTAGATTTAGTAATTATATGTAGTTCAAACAATAAAATTTCTCGAACATTTAAAGTAATTTTCTCTTACCACTCTGTTTGCCTTTATCAGGTAAATTTCGTGTTTGATGAGCTACGAAGATCACCGGAAAACTCGTAATCATGCCGATTAAAAATTAGTCAAGGTCTTACCAGTACAACTGCAATAATTCGGTTCTAATAACATTTTCTACATGACTTCTTTCGTACTTTATCACATTAAAAGAAAAAATAGATATGATGAAAAGAAAAAACCTAGAAAATAAAAACAATGAATTAATTGTATTCAGTCGGGTCGAGATGAATAATTTTAACCATGTACTCTTCGAAATCATATCATCGATTTATATGCATGACACATCTCTAACGACAAAACATAAGAGAAAGAAAGAAAAATAACAAAACGAGAATAAAAGCCCTTTTTTCTCTTTTCTTTCTCGAATTACCGTTTCTTCTTCCTTTTTTCTCTCTCTCACTCGTTCATCAGTTACAATTTTTGAGGCTGAATAACAAAAACAAAATTTTTATTTAATTGATTTATTTATTTAAATAAAAAAAAATACAGAAAACAATGCTGCACAAGCAGCGAGAAAAAGAGCCACATTGGAGAAAAACGTGGGCCAAAATCCGCAGCCGTTTATTCGGCTGGAAATCGAGTTCAGGAGCTCGGTTTGCCGCACCTGTTGCTGCAAAATTTCGCGCAGCAGTCCCTCCAGCTGCTGCTTCATTTCGGACAGCTGTTCTTCCAACCGGCTAACCCGAAGTCCCATGTAATCCCACTCCGTCAGTGGGCCAACTTGTGATGACAGTTGAGCAGCAGCTGAAGATGCAGCTGGTTGAGCAACAAATTGGGGTGCGGACGGTGGATCAGCAGCAAATTGGGGCGCGGCCGGTTGATACTAAAACGAAACATAACAAACTCATTAGTCTGTCAAACGTTTCGTCTTATTAAATGAACTTACACGATCTCTGATGAGCTCGACTCACCAGAGTCTTTTTGGTTAGATTAGGTAGTGTGTCAGCCATTTTATACTTTAATGAAAAGAAATGGGTGCTATTT